>Ga0207657_10001979_pt1 | contig 22119 bp, 23 predicted proteins | sample KBSC33metaG_FD_184316 | JGI IMG/M metagenome (GOLD analysis project Ga0207657, IMG submission 184316) | Corn rhizosphere microbial communities from Kellogg Biological Station, Michigan, USA - KBS C3-3 metaG (SPAdes) (version 2) | ecosystem: Host-associated > Plants > Roots > Rhizosphere > Soil ... | reverse complement strand
GACCACGTCGCGCAGGATCAGCGCGGCGCGCTGGCGCGGCGGCAGGAGCTGGATCGCGGCCAGGAAGGCCAGCGAGATCGTCTCCCGGCTCACCGCCACCGCCTCCGGGCCCGGCTGGCCAGCGGCCAGTTCGTCCAGCAGCGAGTCCGGGTACGGCTGAACCCACGGCATCGCGGCGACCGATGGCCCCTTGCCGTCCGGCGCGCCCGCCGGCCCGGGCACGGCCCGGCGGGCGTCTCGGCGCAGCGTGTCCAGGCAGGCGTTCGTGGCCACCCGGTACAGCCAGGTCCGCGGGCTCGACCGGCCCTCGAAGCGATCCCGGGTGCGCCAGGCGCGCAGGAAGATCTCCTGCACGTGATCTTCGGCCTCGTCGAAGGACCCGAGCATCCGGTAGCAGTGCACGTGCAGTTCGCGCCGGTACCGGCGGACCAGGTCGTCGAAGTCTTCCACCGGGAGATCACAGTACCGGTGGACCGGTTAGTTTTCCGGTCCGGCACGTCTGCATGGACGACAACGATCACGAAAGGGAGCCCTGACTATGAACCCGCCGATCCGTCTGTACATGTCGATGTCTCTCGACGGCTTCATCACCGGGCCGGACGATCGGCCGGGCCAGGAGCTCGGCCGCGACGGTGGGCGCCTGTTCAACTGGATGGACGACCGGATGTCCGATGGCCCGAACGGGCAGGTGTTCCGCGAGGCCGTGGCGACCGGTGCGGTGATCTCCGGCCGGCGCACCTTCGAGCTGGCCGGGCGCTGGCAGGGTGATCACCACGACGGCGTGCCGATCTTCGTCCTGACCCATCACGTCGACGACGGAGATGTCCCGCCGGGCAGCGCGCGGTTCGTCACCGACGTCGGCGAATGCGCCGGGCAGGCGCGGGCCGCGGCGGGCGACCGGGCCGTGATGGTGCACGGGGCCGGCGCGGCGCAGGCGCTGCTGCGGGCCGGGCTGCTCGACGAGATGGAGATCCATCTCGTGCCGGTCCTGCTCGGCGAAGGGCGGCGATTGTTCGACTCGCTCGGCCCCGGCCACATCGAGCTGGAGCTGGTACGGCGAGTGGAGGGGCGGGACGTGACGCATCTCCGGTACCGGGTAAAGCGCTAACGTCCGGGGCTGATCACTCAGGCCGTGATCCGGGACTCCAGCAGGCGATCCAGGGCTGCCGCGGCGTCCAGCGGGTGCTCGATCGCGGCCCACCGGGCGCCGGCCAGCCCGGCCAGGTGCGCGGCCTGCTCGTAGTCGCCGTCCGGGGCCAGGATGACCAGTTCCGGCAGGGCGCGGGCGGCGGGCAGCGTGTCGTCCTCGTCGGTGCTGCGGCAATCGGACAGCAGGATAACCACCCGGCGGCGGGCCCGGGCCTGCGCCAGCTGCTCGCCCGCCGCCTTGAGCGCGGTGGCCAGCCTGGTTACGCCGTGCCCCCGCATCCGCAGCAGCCGCCCGGCCACCGCCGCGGGCGTGATGTCGCTGATCAGCGGGCGGATCACTTCCACCGTGCCGGCGAAGGACAGCACGGCGTGCTCCTGCGGGGCGCGCAGCGCGCAGGCGGCGGCGACCGTCGCCGCCGCGGCCAGCCGCGGCCCGCTCATCGAGCCCGACCGGTCGACCACGACCGCGAACGCCGTGGGCGCCTTCGCCCACTGCACCGTGGTCAGGTCCTCGATCGCCACCGGCCTGGCCTCGCTGCGGGCGGCGGACACGCCCTCTATCGAGGCGTCGATGTCCAGGTCGCCGTCGGTCGCCCCGCGGACCGGACGCAACCGGGAGATCCCGCGCATGGCGGGCCGCCCGGCCCGGGCTCGCTCCAGCACGATGCTGGCGCTGAGCCGGATCGCGGTGGCACGCAGGTTCTCGTCGGTCGCGGTGGTCATGGCGGCCAGCAGCTCGAACGCGGCCGGGTCGTCGGCCAGGGCCTGGCTCATCGCGCGCTCGTCCAAGACGCCCACCTCGGGGCTGATCTCGGCGAAGCGGGCGTGCCGGGCCAGCTCGCGCCGCCCGGTGGTGCCCCCGTCGGGCCGGCCCGTCTTGGATTTAGGCCGCGCCGGCCGCCCGCCGGCCCCGGGAGCGGCCGGCGGGCTGGTCATTCCCCCGGGCCAGGCTCGCCTCCTTCCGCGGCAGCGGCGGCCCGCACGCGCCGGAAGATCTCCTCGATGACCTGGTCGGCCGACCGCTGGCAGGACTCGTGCCGCCGTACCCGCCCGGACAGGGTGGTCAGCGCCGCGTCCAGCCCGGCCTGCCAGTCACCGGCCGGGACGGCACGGACCTCGGTGAGTTCGGGCACCAGCCGGGCGTAGTCGATCGCGCCCCGTACTGAGGCGCCGGAGCGCAGGTCGGGATGCTCGCGGGTGGCCCGGGTCAGCTCGACCGCCTCGGCGATCAGGGCGGGCTTGGCGCGCGCGGCCGAGAGCTGGACGATCTGGCGCTCGTGCTCGGCGTCCTGGTATCCGACGGCAATCCGGCAGGTCCGGTCGTACAGCGCCATCGACAGCCGGGAGGTGCCCACCGAGTCGTACGGGTTCATGGCCGCCACCAGCCGGAAGCTCTCGTCGGCGGCGACGCGGCCGAGCCGCGGCACGTTGATCTCGCCCTCGGACATGACGGTGAGCAGGACGTTGATGGTCTCTTCCGGGACCCGGTTGAGCTCCTCGACGTACAGCAGGCCGCCGTCGCGCATGGCCCGGACCAGCGGCCCGTCGGAGAAGTTCTCCGGCCGGTAGCCCTGCTCGAGCACCAGCGCCGGGTCGAAGGAGCCGACCAGGCGGGCCGGGGTCAGCTCGGCGCTGCCCTCGACCAGCACGAACTCGGCGTGCCGGGCCGCCGCGACCTGCCGCAGCAGGGTGGACTTGCCGGTGCCCGGCGGGCCCTCGAGCAGGATGTGGGCGCCAGACGCGAGCGCGGCTCGCACCAGCTCGAGCTCGCGCTGGCGCCCTACGACCTGTTTCGTCATCCGGGTCCGGTCAGTGCTCGTGGACCATGACGCCGCGGACGTTCTTGCCGGCCATCAGGTCGTCGTAGCCCTCGTTGACCTCTTCCAGCTTGTAGGTCCGGGTGATGATCTCGTCGAGCTTGAGGTCGCCGGCCTGGTACAGCCCGAGGATCTTGGGGATGTCGGTAGTCGGGTTGCAGTCGCCGAACAGGCTGCCCTTCACCGTCTTGCGGAACAGGGTCAGGACGGACCCGGACAGCGTGACGGTCGGTATTTCCAGCTTGTTCAGCCCGGTCACCACGACCGTGCCGCCCTTGCCGATGGCGTCGAACCCGGCGGACACGACCTCGGCCGTCATGAGGTCGACGGTGAGGATGGCCGAGTCGGCCATCTGCCCCCTGGTCATGTCGGCGATGGCGGCCTGCGCCTCTTCGGCCGTGGCGAACGCGTGGGTCGCGCCGAGTTCCATCGCCTTCTCACGCTTGTTCTCCAGCGGGTCGATGGCGATGACGTTCTTCGCGCCCGCGTAGCGTGCGCCCTGCACCGCGTTGATGCCGATGCCGCCGATGCCGTAGATCGCCACCGTGTCGCCGGGAGCGACGTTCGCGGTGTTCACGGCGGAACCCCACCCGGTCGGCACGCCGCAGCCGACCAGCACGGCCTTTTCCAGCGGCAGGTCGTCGTCGACCTTGACGGCTGAGGTCTGGCTGATCACGCCGTACTGGCTGAAGGTCCCGATCATGCACATGGCGCCGTACTGGCCGCGGGGTCCGGTGAGGGGGAACCGCTCGCCGGGCAGGTAGCCCTCGAGGATCGTCGCGCCCATGTCGCAGATGGACTGCCGGCCGGTGGCGCAGTAGCGGCAGACGCCGCAGTTCGGGATGAACGAGAGCACCACGTGGTCCCCGGGCTTCACCCGGCTCACGCCCGGTCCGATCTCCTCGATGATCCCCGCGCCCTCGTGGCCGAGCACCATGGGCAGCCGGGCCGGGAGATCGCCGTGCGCGATGTGGATGTCGGAGTGGCACAGGCCCGCGTGGGTGTAGCGGATCAGAACCTCGCCGTCCTTCGGGCCGTCCAGGTCGAGCTCTTCGATCTCGATGCGCTTGCCGGGTTCGTATACGACAGCCGCCTTGGTCTTCATCGACGCTCCTTCGGATTGGTGACGGTTCTGACTCTTCTCCGCCTTCAGGACGTTACGTGTCTTAAATCTTGACTGACCAGTAGGGCTAGGCACCAGCCTTGGAGCGCGTGATGTCGTGCGGCGGCTCGTAGAACGTGGTCTGCCGCAGCTGATCGTGGCAGGCGCGGCAGGTCACCCGCACGTGGCCCATGCCGCGGCCCCGTTCGGCCCCCTCCCGGGCGGCCGCGCAGATGCAGGGCTTCCAGCTGACCTGGGCACCTCCGGGCCACAGCCGATGGCCGAACGGGCAAGACTGGGGCTTGTGTTCGAAAATAGATACCGGCACGAAGATGATCATGCCCCGGAGCGCGCCGCCTAGTCCAGGCCGGCCGGGGACCGGTCGGACAGCAGAAGCTTGATGCGGTCCATCGCGGCCATGGCGGCATCGGGCTCACGCCGGCCGAGGCCACAGCTGGTGGAGACGTCCACCGGGTGCCCCACGGCGTCCTCGATCATCTGGCGGATCCGGAACTGGGCGGCCGCGTCCTGGTCCTCGTGCGCGAAGCCGGCGATGAACCGGATGTCCGGGCCGAGCTTCAGCCCGGCCAGCGGCCGGTAGAAGGCTTCGCGGACGGGCGGCGGCTTGTCCGCGGCGGCGAGCGGGGCGTGCACGTAGTGCAACAGGCGCCCGTCCGGCCAGCGGGCCGCCACCGCGTTGGCCAGCAAGACCAGCGGAGAGGCGTCCGTGAGCCGCCCGAGCGCGCGGTGGTTCATGTCGCCGAGGCACAGGTGGAGCCCGAACCGCGACCCTTCCGGCGCGCCCTGGGCGAGCGCCGAGATCCGGCGGGCCAGCAGGGCGGCCAGGGCTGGCCGCAGCGCGGACGGCGTCCGCGCTACCAGCACCGATTCGACCGGCACCTCGATCTGGAACAGCACGTCGTCGCCGAACATCCGGCTGATCTGCCACATGGTGGCGGCCAGCGCCTCGGTGAATGGCCGGACATGGCGCACCGGGCCGGACGGCCCGAAGGTGAACAGGGCCAGGTCCAGGTCGCCCGGGATGCCGACCAGGAAGCGGGGACCGGCCGGTGACCGCGGGGCCATCTCGGCGCGCAGGGTGTCGAACTCGGACATGGCCGCGCGGGCGGCGCCCGCGATGCCCAGGTCCAGCGCCGCGCCGTAGAGCCGGTGGCCCGGCCGGAGGGCGAACCGCGGCGTCTTGTCGTAGTCGGACCAGTCGCCGTCCTTGACCACCATGAAGTCGGGATGAACGCGCAAGGCCTCGATCATGCTGATGACCCAGGTCCGGCGGGCGCCGGTCTCGCCGTCCGGCAAGTAGTCGAGCTCAGGCCCGAGCCGCTCGACCGCGAGCCGCATGGCCTTCGCTGTCGTGACAGCGGGAATGCTACCGACCAGATGAGCACGCCTATCCCCCACCGCAACCCCTCCCCATGAGCCGCTCTGGTGGCATTCCATCACAAATGGTCAATTGGTGAGAATGGGCAGGCCGGGATCGGGTCACGGACCGGGCGGGATATTACGGTGTGACGGGCGGCGTCCGGCTCTGAAGGGAGACTGACCAGGTGATTTCAACGCGCATCGACTGGGTCCGCGAGCACTGCCGTCTGCTGCGGGACATCGCGGCGGAGTTCGGGCGGACCCGCCCGTTCGACGGACTGACCATCGGCACTGGCATCCACCTGGAGGCCAAGACGGTGGCGCTGCTGCTGACGCTGCGCGACGGAGGGGCCAGGCTGATCTCCACCGGCAACCTCAACACCACCCAGCCGGACGCGGTGGAGCGGCTGCGGGCCGAAGGCGTCACCGTCATCGGGGAGCCGACCAAGGACAGCGGGGTACACGCCGGCTTCCTGGGCGAGGTCCTAGCCGCCGAACCGGACCTGATCCTGGACAACGGCGGCGACCTGTTCGCCAGGTACCTGGACCACCCGTACCCGGGCCTGCAGGGCGGGACCGAGGAGACCACCTCGGGCCGGATGCGGCTCGAGCCGCTCCGCGGCCAGCTCGGGCGGCCGATCCTGGTCATCAACGACAGCCCGATCAAGCAGTTCGCGGAGAACGAGCACGCCGTCGGGCAGAGCTCGGTCGAGTCCTTCCTGCGGATGACGAACCGGGTCACCAACGGGGAGCAGGTCACCGTGTTCGGCTACGGGGCGTGCGGGCGCGGAGTGGCGGCCAACTTCCGCGGCGCCTACGCTCGGGTGTCCGTCGTCGAGGTCGACCCGGTGACCAGGCTCCGGGCGCACCTGGACGGGTTCAGCACGCCGCCGCGCGATACCGCCGTCGCCGACGCGGACATCATCGTCACCGTCACCGGCGCCAGGAACGTGCTGACCGCCGCCGATCTCCCGCTGCTGCGCGACGGTGTCATCCTGGCCAACGCCGGGCACTTCCCGGCCGAGATCGACGCGGCGGGCCTGATCGGCGCGGCCGAGGTAGCGGACACCACGGAGTACGCTGACGACCTGCTCACGCTCGGGCTCCGCGACGGCCGCCGGGTCCACCTGCTGGCCCGCGGGCACATGTTCAACCTGGCCGGCCCGCGGCCGCTAGGGAACTCTATCGAGTCGATGGACCTCGGCTTCGCCCTGCAGGCCCGCTGCCTGGAGGCGGTCGCCCGGCGCAGCGTCGACGCCACCAGCTGCGTGGTGCCGGTTCCCGGGACCATCGACGCGGCCATCGCCCACGCCTACCTGGACCGCAAGTACCCCAGTTGACGCGGCCTCAGGCCCGGCGGTAAGCGCCGCGGGCCGGGCGGGAACGGTGATTGGGCCCCGGAAAGTTGTTGGCGCTGCGGGCCGGGTCCGCTCATACAAGCGAGCGTCAGGGACCCGCCCCTGACGCCGTCGCGTGCCCCGGAGAGAACGATCATGCGGACCATGAAGATCAGGCCTGGCCGCGAGCCGACGAGCGCCAGGACCTGGGGGCCGGACCGCATCCCGGCGGCGCGAGACGGACAGGACGCCTCACCGGAGCACGACATCGCAGCAGAGCACGACACCCCGGCCGAGCGTGACGCCTCCGCGGAGCGTGACGCCTCGGCCGAGCGTGACGCCTCGGCCGAGCATGACGCCTCGGCGGAGGACGCCAGCCACGCGGTGGCGGCGCTCTACCAGGTGCACTACCCGGCACTGGTCCGGCTCGCGGCCCTGCTGATACCGGATCTCGCCACCGCGGAAGACATCGTGCAGGACGCCTTCGCCGCCGTGCACGGCCGGTGGCATGTGCAGCCAGACGCCGACGCCGCGCTGGCCTACCTGCGCTGGTCGGTGGTCCACCGGTCGCGGTCGGTGCCACCGCTCGGAGAGCCGGCCGCGGGTACCGGCGGGCCGGGCTCGGCTGTCATGTCGGCGCTCCGGGCGCTCTCCCCTCGCCAGCGCGAGGTGGTGGTCCTGCGGTACTTCGCGGACCTGTCCGAGGCCGAGATCGCCGCGGCGACCGGCATGAGCATGGCCGCCGTGCGAGACCACGCCGCCCAGGCAATGTCGTCGCTGCAGGCCGAACTAAATGAGTGATTCCTGTGGGGTTCGTGAGGCGACCGACTACAAAAGATCGTGGTTGATCGGGGCTTTGGGGTTGATTTGGTGCACCATAGACCCCCTAATCAACCATTAAGCCCGAATCCACCACGCTAAATTGTCTCGGCGATCGAACTGGTTAGCAAGAGAGATACAGAAGAGACGGACGGGACTGGCGAGGCCCTCAGGAGGCGACCGGAGACCGGCACTCCGCGCGGCAGGGCCGGGAGGGACAGGAAGGGAATCTCGGCTGTAGTCACAACGGACACGCCGCGCTCACCTGTCACTTGGACGTGACGTGGCTGACGTCGATCACTATCCGGTCCGGGCCGGTCAGCGTGGAGACGTGATACGGCCCCCGGGCGGACAGGCCGAGGCCGAAGCTCAGGTAGCCCTCGAAGTCGCCCGCCGCCGCGACCGCGAGCAGCTGCGGGTAGCGCGGAGTCAGCACGTTCGGCCCGGTCCAGGTCCGGTGGGCCGGCTGCGGGCAGGACCCGCTGGCCCCGCGGAAGACGACATGCAGGAAGGAATGACCGGGCAGGGGGATCTTCGTTCCCTTCGGGTCGGCGTAGACCGCCGTGACCCGTTCGGCGGTGACGGCCGGGCGACCGCCGGAGAACTGGAACACCACCCGGTCGTAGCCGGCGTGCGTGGCCGTCCTGACCGCGGTCAGGTATTTCCCTGGCTGCTGGCAGGCGCGGGAGACGTCAGCCGGCTGCGCGGCCGGCGACACGGTCGCCGCGGTCTGCGGTGCCGCGCTGCTGCTGGCCGGGCCGGGCGATCCGGCCGCCCCCGCTGAGCCAGCCGCATTTGAACCGCATCCGGCCAGTGCCACCGCTATGATCACAAGTCCCGCACCGCGGATGAGCCCGGTCATGACGGCCCCCCATTCCCAGCGCCTGAATACGTCGTGTCTTTAGGACGCGCGGCCGGGTGTTCAGATAAGGACACAGATCGTGATTTAGTGTGATTTCGGTCACGATGGACCCGAACGGTCGGAGTTCCCGCCCAACTAAAGGAAGGAGCCAGCGTTGGAGGATTTCGCGGTGCCGGAAGTCACCGCCGACGACCACACGCTCGGGCCGGCCGGAGCGCCGGTCACGGTCCTGGAGTACGGCGACTACGAGTGCCCGTTCTGCCGGGGCGCGTACCGGGACGTGCACCGGATGCTCGACCTGTACCCGGGCTCGATCCTGTTCGCGTTCCGGAACTTCCCGATCCAGCAGCTGCACCCGCACGCCGAGCAGGCCGCCGAGGCGGCCGAGGCGGCCGCCGCCCAGGGCAAGTTCTGGGAGATGTACGAGCTCCTGCTGCGGCCCTCGTCCAGCCTCGACCTCGACTCCCTGGTGTCTCATGCCCGGGACCTGGGCCTGGACACCGAGCGGTTCCGGCGGGAGGTCACCGGCCGCGCCTACGCCGCCAAGATAGAGGCTGACGTGCGCGAAGGCTTCAGGAACGGCGTCAACGCGACCCCGAAGTTCTACGTCGACGGCGAGCGCATCGACGGGAAGTTCCCGCTCGAAGGGCTCGAGGACGCGATCCGGGCGTCGATCCGGGCCGCAGGCGGCGGCTAGCCCTAGCTCACCAGGACTCTCTGCTCGTCACCTGGTTCCGGGCGGACCGGATCCGGCGCGGTCAGCCCGGCCAGGGCGGGCACGCGGTCGGCCAGCAGGCTCACGCCGATGCACGCCGGGCAGCTCGCCTCCATCCAGGCGGCGGGCGCCGCCGCCCGTCTCCGCCTCCTGATCCGCCAGAAGACCACCACGGCGACGACCAGCACGGCCGCCGCGACCAGGGCCGGGCCCTTGGCCCGGTCGAAGGCCTGGTCGGCCAGCGGCCCGAGCAGCAGGCCGAGAACCAGGTGGAGCTGGAGGAACACGCTGCTCCCGACGATGAGCGCGGGCAGCGCGCGGCGTCCGTTCAGCCCTGATACGCCCGCGGCGATGACCGTGAGCGTCCGCAGCCCCGGGGTCCCGCGCCCCAGTGCCAGCCCGGGGCGTCCCCGGGTCTCCGCGAAGTCAGCGGCCCGGCGCAGCCGCGCCTCGGTGAGCCCGAGGCGCGGCCCGAACCGCGTGATGATTCGCTGGGCGGGGCCCCGGCACGCCAGGAAGAGCGCGGTCGTGCCGAGGATGGCTATGACCTCGAAACCGGTCACGGCCAGCCACAGCGGGAACTTTCCCGCCGCGACCCTCTCCCCCACCGCGAACATGACCAGGTCCGCGGGCACCGGGATCGGCACGCCCGCTTCCATCGGGAGCAGCAGCACCAGGGCCAGCGTCCCGCTCAGCCCCGCCACGCCGGCTTTCATCTCGGCAGGCTCGCCCGCCGGGAATCCTCAGGCGCCCGGCTGGTGGAAGGCCACCAGCGGCACCCAGCGGACCCGGGGCGGGGCGGTCACACCGCCGGCCGCGAGCGCCGCGCCGAGCCGCGACGTCATGAACGCGTCCTGGTCGGCCCGCGACGACCACACCTCCGACACGATGAACGTGCCGTCGTCCGCCTCCCCGGCGGTGTGCGAGAGCAGCCCGGCGGGCCAGTCCCCCTGGCCGGTCTGCATGTCGATGCCGAGGTGCTTGTTGACGGCGGCGTACTCGGCCTCGCTCACGCCGGTGAACTCCAGGATCAGTGCTTCTGGCATCGGGACTCCTTGCGGTTGTCACCTTCAGGACGCTCCCTCGAGCGCCCCCCTCTGCCCTGGGTTCGTCGCCCGCCGACCCGGCGGATCACTTCCGCGCGGGGTCAGGTCAGCGGGGCCTCGGCGGGCAGCAACCCGGCCCGCTCCAGTGCGGTGCGGGCCTGCTCGGCGCCGCCCTCGCGCGCGATCAGGTCGTAGCGGGCCGCCGAGAGCCCGCGCAGCGAGCTGAAGTCGCGCTCGCCGCGGGTGGCGAGATGCTTCACGAACCCGAAGATCGCGCCCCACAGCACGCCGAAGCCGATAGCCGCCGCCACCACGGCCAGCCAGGCGTGCCCGGTGGTGAACAGGCCGAACAAGATGCCGATCAGCAGTCCGGCCCACATGCCGCTGAGCGCGCCCGCGGCCGCGGCCCGCCACTTGGTCAGCCGCCCGGTCACCCGTTCCACCAGCTGCAGGTCGGACCCGACGATGTCGAGCTTCTCGACCGGGAACCCGTCGTCGGAGAGCCGGTCGACCGCCCGCTGGGCGGACCCGTAGTCATCGAACCGGGCTACGGTGTTCCACGCGGCGTGGATCGGGTTCACCGTAAGCCTGCCGTACATCATGGCGACGTCCTCTCGTCTCGTGCCGCCCCGGCGTTCGCCGGCGACGAGACCAGCATCGGTCCCGCCTGTGCAAGACAGGCGGGAGCCGCGTGGAGATGCCATGAAGTTGCGGCCTGCGGTCAGGCGCCCTCGGCGACCGGGTAGATCTCGTCGGCGACGAGCCCGTGCGCCTCGCGGTGCACCGTGGCCGCCGCGTCGGCGTCCGGCGCGTCCACCAGGCAGAAGATCTTGCCGTTCGCCTGGTCGACCCAGTACCGGAGGTAGTGGACGCCGTGAGCGTCCTGGGTCTGCAGGTCGGCGGCGTGCGCCTTCGCCACGTCGTCCAGGGTGACCGGGCCACCCAGCGAGTGCGCGTCCATGAACAAAGCCATGGTTGATTCCTTTCCCGAGTTACTGAGCAGGCTCGTTGCCTGCCTGCCCAGGAAACCCGAGACGGACCGGGACGCGCATGGGGCGTGTTCCCTATCTTGGCGCGACGACCCCGAGCCGCACTGCCGCGGCGACCGCCCGGGACCGGGTCGGCTCCCCCAGCTTGCGGAGCACGGCCGAGACGTGGTGGCCCACGGTCTTCTCGGACAGGACGAGCCGCTCGGCGACCTCGGCGTAGGACAGCCCGTCCGCGAGGAGCTGGAGCACCTCGGCTTCGCGGGCGGTCAGCCCCGCCGGGTTGGCGCGGCTCGCGGTCCGCGGGCCGCGCGGCACCGCGAGGCCGCGGGCGTGCCGGTCGCGCAGCACGGCGTGGCGCACGGCCGTGGCGCCCAGCTTGTCCAGGATGTCCAGGCACTGCTGCGCGTCCCGCATCTCCGGCGAGAAGGCCAGCGCGTAGGCCGACCACAGCGGGCAGCCCAGGGCCTCCCACGCGGCCGCGGCCGCCCGGTGCTCGTCCGCCAGCATGAGCGCGAAGGGCCGCGCCAGGGGCGCGATGGCCGGCCGGCCGTCGCCGGCGAGGCGCAGCCACCAGCTGAGCTCGCCGAGTCCCCACGGGTGCGGGTGCTCGACGGCGACGGGCCAGGCGCGGTCGACGGCGGCGACCAGTTCGCGGGTGCGGCCGGCGATCCAGAACGCTTCGGCGCACGCCGCGGTCACCGGGATCAGCCGCAGGGCCTCGCCCGTCCGGACGGCGATCGCGAGGGCGTCGTCCAGCTCCGGAGTTCCGTCGCGGCCGCGCCTGGCGGCGAGCACGCCGGCCACGGGCAGGACGCTGACCTGGGTGATCGGCGATACGTGCGGGCGCCGCGTGACGTCGGCGACGTGCCGTTGCGCCGCGTCGTACTGGCCCTGCTCGGCCAGCGAGCGGGCCAGCCAGGCGGTCATGTACAGCCGCCAGGTGTCGAGGTCGCGGTCGGCGCAGTACGTGATGCCGGCGTGCAGGTGGCGGTCGGCATCGGCGAGCGACCAGTTGATGATGTTGATACTGCCGAGGTTGGTGAAGGCCCGGGCCGCGTGCTCGTGGGCGTCACGGGCGAGGGCAAGGTCCAGGCTCTGGGTCAGCCGGGCCTGGCCCTCGATCAGATCTCCGGCCGTCGCCAGCGTCGTGCCCACGTTGTTGAGGGCGTGTATCTCGGTCTCGGTGTCGCCGACCTCACGAGCCAGCACGATCGCCTTCGTGCCCCAGTCCAGCGCCGCCGCATTGTCATCGGACAGCATGCGCAGCTGGCCCATGTTGCTGTAGGCCATGGCGAGTTCGGGACCCGGCTCGAGCGGCTCCAGCGTGCTCACCGCGGCGGCGGCGTAGCGCTCGCTGTCGGCGTTCTGCCCGAGAACCCAGGACAGCCGCGACAGCCACCGCTGCGACGTGCCGACGGACCGCGCGTCCCCTTCCCGTTCGTAGATGGCCAGCGCCTCCAGCAGGCTGTCCCGGGCCCGCACCAGCCGGTCGGTCAGGTAACACTCGTACGACAGCCGCTCGAGCAGGGCCGCCCGCTGCCGGTCCGGCGGTTCGTGATGCCGCAGGGCCAGCCGGAACTGCTCCGCGGCCTCGCGGTGCGCGCCGAGGCGGGCAGCCCGGGCCGCGGCGAGCGGGGCGTGCCGCAGCACCGCGGCGCTGTCGCCGCAGCCCGCAGCGTGGTACGCCAGCCACCGGTGGTCCTGCGAGCCCCGCGCGGTCAGATGCGCCAATGCCCGTGCGTGGACACCGGCCCGCTGAGCCGCGGACAGTGATCCCTCGACGGCGAGCCGGGCCAGGTCGTGCCGGAATCCCACGGCGTCACCGTCCGACACCAGCACGCCGCGGTCCAGGCACTCGTCGATCGCGGTCAGCGGCTGCCCCGACACGGCGGCGAGGAAGCCCACCTCGGCCCGCCGGCCGAGCACCGACGCCGCCGCGGCGGCGTCCCGGCCGGCCTGCGAGAGCCGGGCCACGCGGGCGAGCACGGCATCGCGCACCGTGGCCGGTACCTGTTCGGCCCCGGCCGCGAGCACCTCGGTCAGGTAGAACGGGTTCCCGCCGGTGCGCTGGAATATCGCGTCGGCGTCCAGGGCCGAGCCCGCTGCGTCCAGGAGCTGCCGCACGCCCGTGGCGGTCAGCGGGGGCAGCTGCATCCGGACGACGCCGGACAGCCCGGCCAGATCGCCCATCACCACGGTCAGCGGGTGATCGCGGCCCACCTCCTCGGAGCGGAACGTGGCCAGGATCATCAGCCGGACCCCGGCCAGGCGGCGGCCCAGGTAGCGCAGGATGTCCAGGGTCGCCTCGTCGGCCCAGTGGACGTCCTCGAGCAGGAGCAGCATCGGGGACCCGGACAGCGCCTCGCGCACGTTCCTGAACAGCCGGAGCCTGCTCACACCCGCCTCGTCGTCCACCGCCGCGATCAGCTCGGGCAAGGCATCCAGGATCGGGCCCAGCGCCTCGGCGGTCGTAACGTTGTCGCAGGAGCCGCGCCGTACCGCCACACCGGCGGCTTCGGCGAGGGCCGCGGCGAGCGCCGTCTTGCCGACACCCGCTTCGCCGCCGAGGAACACCAGCCGGCCGCTGCCGTCAAGCGCCTCGCCGAGCAATCCCTCCAGCGACGCCAGGAAGCCCGCCCGCTCGATCAGCACACCAGCCATTAAATCCCGGCACCCGCCTGAACAGCCAATTCCGGCACCCGCTCACGGTCCGAAGGCCTCGCGCATGCGGTCCAGGCCGCGGACGACGCCGGTGGTCAGCGTGCCGACGCCGGCCACGGCCACCGTGACGACGTCGCCGTCCGCCAGGCTGAACGGCGCGGGCGGTACCAGGCTGGTCCCGGTGGCCAGCACGACGCCGTCGGGGTGGATGTCGGCGCGCATCAGGTAGCCGACGAGGTCGTCGAACCTGCGGCGCAGCGAGGCGGTGCTGGCCTGGCCGTGCCAGGCGACCGCGCCGTCGCGCCGGATCGTCAGCTCGATGCCGAGGTCATAGGGGTCGGTGATCTCCCAGGAGGGGCGGATCGCCGGGCCGACTGCGCACCCGCCCAGGTACACCTTGGCCTGCGGCAGGTAGAGCGGGTTCTCGCCCTCGATCGACCGGGACGACACGTCGTTGCACGCGGTGTAGCCCGCGATCTCGCCGAAGCGGTTGATCACCAAGGCGACCTCGGGTTCCGGCACGTCGAGGCCGGAGTCGGCACGCACCGCGATGGTCTGCCCGTCGCCGATGACTCGCCACGCTGCCGACTTGAAGAAAAGCTCCGGCCGTTCGGCCTCATAGACCTGCTGGTAGACGTCGGCCGAGCGCTCGCTCTCCTCGACCCGCGCCTCGCGGGACGTGACGTACGTGACCCCGGCCGCCCAGACCTCGGTCCGGCCGTCGACCGGCGGCAGAAGGGTGACGTCCGCGGCCGGGACGGCCTCGCGGTCCCGCACCCGCTGCCTGATCTCGGCCAGCGGCAGCGCCCACAGGGTGGCCAGCGACGGTACGCCCGGCAGGCCGAACACCTGCCCCTCGTCGCGCACGCCAGCCAGCGGAGCCGGGGAATCGCTCGTGGTGTACCTGATGATCTCCACGCGGGCTCACCTCTCGCGACGGCGACGACATGCGATGACGACCCTACGGCACAACCCCGCCAAGCCGAGAAGCACGTCGTCGGCACGCTCATGATGATCCGTCCCTCAGCAGTCACGCCAGCCCCGGCGCAGCGAACCGGGAGGGGCAGCGCCGCTCATTGAGTGCCAAAACACCCCTATCAGGGGTGCAGTGTCACGCAATCACGGGCGCTGTGACAACTGTGGCATCTGGTGCGGGCACTCTTGCTTCCTGTGCGTCCGAACCGAGGTGAAGCGTCAATGGCCCACATGGCACCGCAGGACGATCTCGTCGGGTGGCTCGTGTCGGCGCCCGCGAGGGAAACACCGGTCATTGACCTGATGCAGGATGCATTCTAAAGTCGAGCCAAGGTGCTGACCCGGCACTAAGGTGATCTGGTGTCATACTCTCTTCCGCTGACTCGCAGCGAGGCCATCGCGCGGCATCTGCGCGAGGAGATCGTGATCGGGCAACTCGGCCCGGGCACGGTGATCAAGGACGCGGAACTCGCCGACCGGCTCGGGGTCAGCATCACGCCCGTCCGGGAAGCCATCGTGCTGCTGTCCGCGGAGGGCCTGATCGACATCTCGCCGAACCGGACCCGGCGGGTCACCGATGTCTCGCAGAAGAACGCGCTCGAGCTGATCGACGTCATGTGCGTGCTGGCCTGCGCGGGCGTCGAGTGGGGCGTGCCGAACCTGACCGGCGCCGACCTGGCCCGGATGCGCCAGCGCCTGGATGAGATGCTGGCCAGCCTGCGGTCCGGCGACGTCGCCACCGCGACGTCCGCGGGCGCTGACGTCAGCACCATCATGATCTCGGCCAGCGGGAACCGGGAGTTGCAGACCCACGTGGACCTGGTGGTCACGCGAATGCGGCGGCTGCTGGGGCTGACCCCGCAGAGCAATCACTGGCGGCCGTGGATCGACGGGTACACCGAGGTCCTCGTGCTGCTGGAACACGGCGACGCCCCGGCCGCGATCGCCCGCTACCGGCGGATCTACGCTGAGGTCCGGGCCGACCTGGAGTCAGGCGAGGCCGCGGCGCAGGGCCTCGAAGCGGCGTGTCCAGATCCGCTGCGATAGCGCGCAGTCAGGCGCGAACACTTCGGCCGCGTGATAGGAACCGGGATTGACGTGCAGCTCGGTCGGCACGCCGGCTTGCATGAGCCGCTGCGCGAACGCGATGTCCTCGTCCCGGAACAGGTCGACCGTGCCGACGTCGATGAAGGTCGGCGGCAGGCCGGCCAGATTCTCCGCGCGGGCCGGGGCGGCGTACTGATCGGCCTTCTCGTCGCCTAGGTACCATTTCCAGGCCTCGATGTTGCCGGCGCGATCCCACAGTCCGACGTCGGTGATCTCGTGGCTCGACGGGGTCTCGTTCCTGTCGTCGATCATGGGGTAGATCGGCATCTGGAAGCGGATCGCCGGGCCGCCGCGGTCGCGGGCGAGCATGGTGATGGCGATGGTCAGGCCGCCGCCCGCGCTGCCGCCGTAGACGGCGAGGCGGTCCGGATCGAAGCCGAGCTCAGCGGCGTGGGCCGCCATCCATACCAGGCCGGCGTAGCAGTCCTCGACCGGCGCCGGGTAGGGGTGCTCGGGAGCCAGCCGGTACTCGACGGAGACGACCACCGTGTCCGCGTGCTCGCAGATCGACGCGGCGACCGCGTCCTCGCCGTCGAGGTCGCCCAGGATCATGCCGCCGCCGTGGATGTAGTAGATCCCGGGCAGCGTCCCGGTCGCGTCCACCGGCCGGTAGATCCGCACCTTGATGTCCGGCGCGCCGTCCGGCCCGGGAACCGACCGGTCCTCGGAGGTGACGTTGGGGTTGGGCGGGACCTCCATGGCGGCCAGCAGCCCGCTCACCGTCGCCCGTCGCTGCACGATGTCGGGAATGGTGTTGAAGCCGCCAGGAATCGCCTGTTGCAGCAGGTCCAGAGGTTGGCGGGCATCCGGGTCGATGAGATCGCGACGAGACATAAACCCCTCCTACGGCGAGGACCGATGCAGAATGCATCATACGTAGTGACCGCGTTCGCATCAATGGCCCTTGGCGTCCGTCCGCGGCGGTCCGGGGTTCACCCCTTCCGCGGCTGGGCCCCGGCTGCTTCCCGGTGGGCAGAGCCGGGCCCGCGCGGCTTACTTCGCGGACGGCGGGCGCCGCACTCCGGACGCGGTCGCCGTCTCGGCCTCGGTCTCCGTCGTAGCTTCGGTCGCCGTCTCGGCCGCGGTTTCCCTCTCGGCCGCGGTTTCCGCCTCGGCCGGTACCGCCTGGGCCGCGGTTTCCGTCGCAGCCGCGGTCGCCGTCTCAGCCTCGGTTTCCGTCTCAGCCTCGGTATCCGTCGCGGCCGCGGTCTGGGCTGCGCCGGCGGGTGCCGGTGCGGCAGGCGCCGGTGCGACGGGCGCGGCTGACGCGGCGGGCGCGGTGCTGCCCTCAAGCTGCAGTTGCGGGACGATCGGCTCCATCCAGCGCGGCATCCACCAGGCCCGCGCGTCCAGCAAGGCCATGATCGAGGGCACCAGGATCATCCGGACCAGGGAGGCGTCGATCAAGACGGCGAAGGCCATCCCGATGGCGAGCATCTTCACCGTGGGGTCGGTGGACAAGACGAAGCTCGCGAAGACCACGACCATGATCGCCGCCGCGGTGGTGATGACCCGGGCGGTGGCCCCGATGCCGACCGCGACGGCGCGGTGCGGGTCGCCCGTCTCGATCCACGCCTCGTGCACCCGGGACAGCAGGAAGACCTCGTAGTCCATGGACAGGCCGAACACGATGGCGAAGACGAGCATCGGGACGTAGGCCGGGATCGGCAGCGTGGTGTGCACGCCGATCAGGCTCGCCCCCCAGCCCCACTGGAAGATCGCCACGATCACGCCGTAGGCGGCGCCGATGGACAGCAGGTTCAAGATCGCGGCCTTGGTCGCGATGACCACCGACCGGAATGCCATGGTCAGCAGGATGAACGCGATTACGACGACGGCGAGTATCAGCCACACCATCCGGCCGGTGATCTGCTCGGTGAAGTCGACCGTGCCTGCCGTCGTCCCGGTGACGTAACTGGTCACGTGCTCCTTGGGCAGGACGTCGGTGCGTAGCCGGCTGACCAGGTCCTCGGTCTGCGAGGCCTGGGGGCGGGTGGTCGGGACCACGCTGAACACCGCCGTATTGCCGTCCTGGTTCACCGTCGCCGGGCTGACGGAGGCGACCCCGGAGGTGGCCGCGACGTCCTTGGTCATCTGGTTCAGCAGCGACTGGTTGTCCGAGGAGGACTGCTTCGGCAGTTGCACCACCACCGCGAGTGGCCCGTTGGCTCCAGGCCCGAAGCCCTGGGAGATCAGGTCGTAGGCCCGGCGGCTGCTTTCCGACGTGGGGTTCGTGCCGTTGTCGGGCTGCCCGAGCGTGATCGAGAACAACGGGATGGCCAGGATGATCAGGACCGCGACGCTGGCCACCGCCCACGGCCACGGGCGCTCGCTGACCTTGCGGCCCCAGCGGGCGAAGGCGCTGTGCTCGTGCTGCTCCTGGGTGGCGGCGGCGCTGCGCGCGGCCTGCTCCTGCGCGGAGATACCGGCCTTGCGCGCACGGAACCGGGCCGACAGCGACCGCACGTTGCTTCCGGCCACGCCCATGAACGCGGGCACCAGGGTCAGCGCGGCCAGCATCGTGACAGCCACCACGATCGCGGCGGCCAGGCCGAGCGCCCCCACGAACGCCACCCCGGACACGTACAGGCCCAGGATCGACACCACGACCGTGCCGCCCGCCACCACGATGGCGGCGCCGGAGGTTCCCTCGGCGCGTGCCGCCGAGGTGATCAGGTCCATCCCGGTGTCCATCTGCTCCCGGTGCCTGGCCATGAGGAACAGCCCGTAGTCCACCGCCACGCCCAGCCCGAGCAGGGTGGCGATGGTTGGCGCCGTGGTCGGGAAGGTGACGGCCGAGGCGAGTATCCCGAGCAGGGAGAGCCCGGCGCCCACGCTGAAGATCGCCGACAGCAGCGGAATCGCCGCCGCGATCAGCGAGCCGAACATGAACAGCAGCAGGATCAGCGCGCAGGCCAGGCCGATGACCTCCGACTTCAGGTCCTTGGTCACCTGACCGATCTGCCCGGCTCCCCCGCCGTACTCGACCTGCAGGCCGGCCGACCTGGCCGGCGCGACCGCCTGGTCCAGGCGGTTCAGGTAGCCAGTGTCCAGGGAGTCCGGGTTGACGTTCCAGGACACGCTGGAGTAAGCGATCGTGCCATCCTTGGACACCGCGCCCGAACTGGGCGACGCGAACGGGCTCACCGCCTTGATCACGTCGGGCAGCTTGGCCACGTTGCTGGTGGCCTGGTTCACCGCGGACTGGCTGTCAGAGACCTTGCCGGTCTTGGCGTGGAACACGATCTGGCCCGCGTATCCGCCCTGCTGCGGGAAGTCCTGGTTCAGCCGGTCCAGGCCGAGCGCGGAGCCGCTGCCGGATACGGTGTAGTTGTTGACGAACTCACCGCCGGATGCCTGCCGCGCCCACAGCGTCCCGCCGAGGATGACCAGCCAGGCGATTATGACGATCCAATGCCGCCTAGCCGAGAACGCGCCCAGCCGCTCCAGCAAGCTGTTCATACATGCTCCCCCCGCCTAAATATCCGGCGTCCCCATTCCCCCGCCCTTGACCAGGCGCATTGTCACCCTTTCTCCCGCCGGGCGCCATGTCAAGGGTGAACATTCACGTCAAAGTGAGCAGAATTGATGGTTCCCGGCACTCATTTCGGGGAAAGGCGGCCCGGCGCGGCAAGAGGTAACAGCCGTCACGAGGGGGAATCGGCAGCGCAGGGACAACATAATTCAGGCGGTGCGGCCGTAGAACAGTTCCTGGGTAAGCCGGTTCAGCTTCATGCCCGGGCGCTCGCCGTAGGTCAGCACCGAATTGATCCGCGGCCGCGGGCCGCTGACCGGGGTGACCCGGTGCAGGGCGTGCTGGCCGCGGAAGACCGCGAGCGTGCCCGGGCTGCTGGGCAGCCTGACCACTCCGCCCGGGTCGCCCAGCAGGACCTTCCGGACGCCGGGGTAGTTCTCGTCGCGCTCGTCGCGCAGCCGGGGGTAATAGTCGAAGTGACCGCCCGCTTCGGACTCGGCGTACATCACGGTCACGGAGAACTCGCTGTTGTCGAAATGCCAGCCGAGCTCGTCGCCGTCGCCGAAGATCGCGATCTCCAGGGCGTCCAGCGGGTCGGCGCTGCGGTAGAGCACCTGCTTGCCCAGCACGGCGGCGACGAACGCGGTCAGGTCGGCCGACTCGTACAGCCGCCTGATGGGCGCGGCGTCCGGGATCAGGTCGTAGGCGATGGCCTTCTTGGCCGAGTGCTGCAGCAGCGCGCGCGGGTGGTCGGCGCCCGCGGACTCATCGGGCGGCTCGAAGTAGACCGTGTGGCTCTGGTCGCTCGCCCAGGCCCGGCTGGCCAGCCGGTCCGCCTCCGCGGTCATCTGGCTGACCGCGCCCGAGGTGAGGAAGCCGGGCAGCTGGGCCACCCCGTGGTCACGAAGCTGGTCCTGGCAGTCTCGGACCAGGTCGCGGCAGCCCTGGCTGGCCGCCTCGTTGATCGGGTAGCGGCCCAGGTCGACGACGTCCGCATACTGCTGAGGCTGGCTGGTGGTGGTCATGTCCCGATCATCGCAGCGGACGGTCCATTAGGACAATTCCAGTTACTGGTAGATTCCATCAGTATTCCTTATACTCATCTGATGCGGGATCGCTGGACCGGGCTGGAGCTGCGCTATCTGGTCACGCTGGCCGCGGTCGGGCGCGAGGCGTCGTTCAGTCGGGCCGCGGATGCCCTGGGCTACACCCAGTCGGCGGTCAGCCAGCAGATCTCCCGGCTCGAGCACATCACCGGCACCCGCCTGGTCGAGCGGCCCGGCGGCCCCAGGCCGGTGTCGCTCACCCCCGCGGGGCGCCTGCTGGCCGGGCACGCCGAGGCCATCGGCGCCCGGCTGGCCAGCGCGGCCGCCGATCTCGACGCGCTGGCCAGCGGCACGGCCGGGCTGCTGCGGGTCGGCTGCTACCAGAGCGTCGGCGCGCGGCTGCTGCCCCCGGTGCTGCACGAGTTCACCGCCGCCTGGCCGGGGGTCGAGGTGCAGCTCAGCGAGACCCAGGACGACGGCGAGCTGCTCGCCGACCTGGAGGGGGGCAGGCTGGACCTCACCTTCGTGGTCTTCCCGCTGACCGCGGGCCCGTTCGAGGCGGTCGAGCTGCTCGAGGACCCCTACGTGCTGGCGGTGCCGGAGGATTCCGAGCTAGCCCGCCGGCCGTCGCCGATCTCGCTGCGGCACCTGACCGGGGTGCCGCTGATCACCTACGCGCAGATGCGCGAGGTCCACTCCATCGAGAACCGGCTCGGCCGGCCGCGGCTGCGGGACCAGATCGCCTTCAGGTCCCACGACAACGCCACCATCCTGGGCCTGGCGGCCGCGGGCGTCGGCGCCGCCATCATCTCGTGGCTGTCCGTCGACCCGCACCGCCCCGGCCTGCGGCTCAAGCGGCTGGCCAAGGTCAGCCCCCGCATCGTCGGCATCGCCTGGCACCGGGACCGGTACCGCATCCCGGCGGCGGACGCGTTCGTAGCGCTGACCCAGCAGGCTGCCGAGCGGGAGCAACGCGAGGCCCTGCTCCAGCTCGGCAGCTAGGCTCCTAGGGCCGGATCAGCGTGACGGCCGCGGCGTGCTCGGCCTGCCTGGCCTGATCCCAGTCACCGGTGCAGTAGACGGTGACCTCGGTGATCGTGCCCCCGGTCACCTCGATCCGCATCATCTCCCGTGCGTACCACGGCTGCCCCTCGCTGTTCCATCGTTCCTCGAACTCGAAGACGAACCCGGATGGCGTCGGGTCGGCGCGCCAGCGGGTCACGCGGCCGGGGCCGGGGTGGCCCTGCTTGCGCTCCGCGATCAGGTCCTCGGCGCTCGCGGCCTGCACCCGCCAGGTCGGCATGGTCAGGTCAAGGAACACATCCGGCCGGAACAGCCCCTCGGGCACATCCCCGGTCTCCAGGAAACGGATCAGCTTCTCGCTGAGGTCACGCACGACGGCCACGTCCATGTCAGGCACAGCCATATCAGGCACCGGCATGTCAGGCACCGCCCGCCAAGCCTGCCGCCCGTGCCGCCTCGAGGTTCTTGCCGATGACGCCCATCGCCTCGGTCAGCGGGCCGGTCGGGCTGAACTTGACGAGTTCGGTCCCGGCGAACAGGAGCGGCAGGTGCCCGGGCGCGCCGTAGTAGGCGTCCCCGGCCGGGTAGACCTCGTCGTGATCGGCGTAGCGGAAGA
>Ga0207657_10001978_pt1 | contig 22123 bp, 22 predicted proteins | sample KBSC33metaG_FD_184316 | JGI IMG/M metagenome (GOLD analysis project Ga0207657, IMG submission 184316) | Corn rhizosphere microbial communities from Kellogg Biological Station, Michigan, USA - KBS C3-3 metaG (SPAdes) (version 2) | ecosystem: Host-associated > Plants > Roots > Rhizosphere > Soil ... | reverse complement strand
ACGCTGACCGCCAACCCGCATCTCTGGCCGTTCGTGCTCGAGGCGCGCAAGCGCGGCGCTCCAATCATCTGCATCGATCCCATTCGCACGCGCACTGCCCAGCAATGCGACGAATGGATTCCGATCCGCCCGGGTACGGACGCGGCACTCGCGCTCGGCATGATGCACCTGCTATTCGCGCGCGGGCTCGAGGACCGGGACTACCTGGAGCGCTACACGCTAGGTCATGAGCAGCTGCGGGAGCGCGTGGCGGAGTGGACACCGGAGCGCACGGCGTATGTCACCGGATTGCCTGTGGAGACGATCGCCTCGCTCGGTGAGCGCTACGGCGGCGCACGCGCTGCGTTCATTCGCGTCAACTACGGCTTGCAGCGCCATGCGGGTGGTGGAATGGCCGTGCGGAGCATTGCGTGCCTGCCCGCCATCACCGGCCACTGGCGTCGTGCGGGAGGCGGAGTGCAGCTCTCCACCTCTGCCAACTTCGCGTTCGACCGGGCGGCGCTGGAGCGTCCCGACCTCGGTCCGCCCGCGCGCACAATCAACATGATCCGCCTTGGCGAAGCGCTCACGCAGAAAGACGCTGGCGTCGGCGGGCCGCCGGTCAAGGCGCTCGTCGTCTACAACAGCAATCCGGCCGCGGTTGCGCCGGAGCGGAACGTGGTGCTGCGCGGCCTCGCGCGCGAGGACCTGTTCACCGTGGTGCTCGAGCACTTCCGCACCGATACCACCGACTGGGCGGACATCGTGCTCCCCGCAACGACGCAGCTCGAGCACTGGGATGTGCACCTCGCCTACGGCCATCACTACGTGTCCTTGAACCGGCCGTCCATCGCGGCGGAAGGCGAGGCGAAACCGAATAGCGAGATCTTTCGCCTGCTCGCCGCGCGCATGGGGCTCGATCACGCCTCGCTGCGCGATGACGACCTCACGATCATCCGCCAGGCGCTCGCGTCAGGGTCACCGAAGCTGGACGGCGTCACGCTCGAGCAGCTGCTCGAGCGGGGCTGGATGCGCCTCGCGCTGCCGACGCCGTTTCTCCCTTACGCCGACGGCGCGTTTCCGACGCCGAGCGGGAAGTGCGAGCTGTACTCGGAGCGGCTGGCGCAGATGGGTCTCGATCCACTGCCGACCTACACGCCTCCGTACGAATCGCGGGAACGGGATCCGGAGCTGATCACGCGCTATCCACTGACCCTCATCTCGTCACCGGCGCACACGTTCCTGAATTCGACGTTCGTGAACATCACGTCACTGCGGCGCCAGGCACGCGAGCCGGAAGTGCTCCTCCATCCGGCCGACGCCGAGCGTCGCGGCATCGCGGCCGGAATGCGCGTCACGGTACGGAATGATCGCGGCGCCTTCCTCGCGACGGCCCGTGTCGAGTCGGCGATCCGCGAAGGGGTGGCCTGGGCGCCATCAGTGTGGTGGGGCAAGCTCGCCGACGACGGCGCCAACGCGAACCAGACCACGTCGCAGCGCGAGACCGACCTCGGCCACGGCCCGGTGTTCTACGACAACCAGGTCGAGGTGGAGCAGGCGTAGAGTTCGTCCGCGCCGGTGCGCAACGTTTCGATGACGCAGATTCGGAACGGCGAACGCGGATTGATGCGGATGACTGCGCATCGCTCCACTCCCGATCCATCTTCCCCTCGCCCGGACTGGCACTGGCTGACTCGCGAGGTCATCGGTGCCTTTTTCGACGTCTATAACGATCTGGGTTTCGGTCTGCTCGAGAGCATGTATGGCGCGGCATTGACCATTCTGCTCCGTGAACGGGGCTTCTCCGTTCAGTGCGAACATTCGCTCGATGTCATGTATCATGGACAACGCATTGGTACCTATCGCGCCGACCTCATCGTCGAGAAGACAGTCGTTCTCGAGCTGAAGGCTGGAGCATTCCTGCCACCGGGCTCGAAGCCTCAGTTGATCAATTACCTCCGCATTTCCGGGCTTCGTGTTGGCCTCCTGCTCTGGTTCGGCCCTGTTCCCGAATTCAAGCGAGTGGTCGTGAGTAGCGGTCCGAAGACTGCGCAGCAACCCGCCGTGATCAGCAGTAATCAGCAGTAATCAGCAGTAATCAGCAGTAATCCGCGTTCGCAGTTCCCGTCTGCGCGTTCCGCTGCACGGAGCTCATGCACTTCAGACCTGGCTCTGCCTGGCCCTGAGCTTCTCCACCGTGTCGAGCGCTTTCGGGTTCCGCGGATCAGCGAGATCGATCCGATCCCACGGAATGCTGTGGCGCTCGTAGGGGGCGAAGCGGCGGAGACGGCGGAGGAGGAGACGCGCGAAGTGCGCGCCGGCGACCGACTCGATCGCGCCGAAGGAGCCGACGTGGAACTCGGTGACCACGTAGTCGTTGCCGTCAGCATTCAGCTCGATCCGGGCGCGCAGCTCCTCGAGGCGGCCGACCTTGCGGCCATCGGGGTCGCGGACCGTGCGGCCAAGCAGCTGGTGCAGCGCGATTTCGCGATTCACTTCCTCCGCTCCTTCTTTTGCTGCGCGCCGGGAATGCGGCAGATGATGTGCTTCGCGAGCCACTGCTCCACGTGCTCGGAGGGGAGCTCGTCGCGCAACACGTCGAGCTGGACGGTGTCGCCGAGCGATCGCATGGCGGCGAAGGGGATGCGGCTCAGTCCTCGCTCGCCGTCGCCACCGAACAGCTTCGCGAGACCGGTCATCCAGCGTCCGATCCGCTGGTGTCGTGCCGGACCACCCACCAGTATCGCTGCGACGCGCGGCGGCATGCCATCGCGCAGCTCCAGCATGAGAACATCACAGCGGCCGATGTTCTCGCCGTTGCGGTCAAGCAGTTGAGCGTCCAGCACGTCGTGACGCAGGTCGAGGCCGTCGTTCATCAACCGCCTCCCAGCACGTACAGTGGGCCGGCGGCAAAGAAGAGTACGACGGAGAGCAAGGCGATCAGCACGAGGGCCGTGTTGCCGAGCCACCCGTTCGAATGCCTGTTCATGATGCGCTCGTCGTTCATCAGCACGAGCAATGGAACCACCGTCACGGGCAGGCTCGCCGCGGACACCACCATCGAGATGTTGGTCAGCTTGAGGGGGTCGGCGCCGAGCGCAATCGGGATTGCGGCCAGCAGGATCACCACCGTGTAGGTCGTCGCGAACCGCGAATCATGAGCGGGCTTCATGTTCTCGCTCCACGGCCAGCCGAAGCCCTGCGCGAGCAGATATGCGGCCGACAGCGTGATCTCTACCGTGGCACCGAAGCACGTGATGCACAGCGTGATGAGGAACAGGGCGAACCCGGCACGACCGAGTGGCGTCGCGAGTGCGAGTGCGATCTGCTCGTACGCGTCGACCTTGATATTGCGCGGCATGAAGACGATTGCGGCGACGACGAGCACCATCAGCGAGAGCCCGCCACCGAACAGGTTGCCCACGCCGGCCGTGATGCGATTCACGTTCAGGTACTTGATGGTCCAGCCATCTTCCAGCGCGCCGGCGGAGTAGAAGAGATACAGGTACGGACTGATGGATGCGCCAAGGATGCTGACCGCGATATACCAGTATTTCGCCTTGTCACTGTCCGGCCGGCTGGGAATCAGGCCGGAACCGATCGCGCTCCACTCGGGGTGCGACTTGAACACGGCAACGAGGAAGACGAGCGACACGAGGCCGAGGATCGCCGTGCCCTGCTCGACGATACTGAAGTTGCCGCGCCAGAGAAGGAGCCACCCGACGATGGCGATCGGGATCGCCCACCAGCGGAACGCGACGCCGGTCGCCATCTGCAGGCCGATAGCTACGCCGCCGATCTCGGAAACGAGCACGAGGAAACTCGGGATGAGCACCGCAATGAGCGGAACGACGAAGAACCGGATGCCCATGTGCTCGCGCAGGAGGTCGACGTAGCTGCGCCCGCTCACGGCGGCGAGGCGGCCGGTCGCCTCCATCAGGATGGCGAGGCAGATCACGCCGAGGGCGAGGGCCCAGGCGAGTTGAAAGCCGAAACTCGCACCTCCCTGGATGCTGGTGGCGATGGACCCGACTTCCAGGAAGCCGCCCATGCTCGTCACGACGCCAAGCGCGACCTCCGCCCACTTCTTCACGGAATCACCTGCTCCAGCTGTCGGATCTGTAGATCCAGCGAATCCAGCACGCCCTTCGCGGCAACGCGTTCCGAATCGGATTTCGCGTACCTGGCCAGCAGCGGCTCTTCCTGCATGCGTGCCTGGATGGCGCGATCGAGCAATTGCCGGGTGACGGCATCGTTCGTCGCTCCGAGACCGTGCTGCTGGTCAGCCAGCTTCAACGTGGCAGTCCACGACCGCGTGCGGCTCATCTCCGAGTCGAGGTCCTTTCGCGCACACCCCGCCAGCGCGAGCACGGCGCTGATCAATTGGAGCGCCAGGACGACGCGCCCGCGTCGGCGATGCATCGGGCATTCGAGACGGTTCAGCGTTGGCAGGCGCACGGAAGCGGGTCAGGTGGGCATTCGGGCCGCGACCTGCGCAGGAAGCGTACCGAGCCATGGACGTCTCGTGCGGGACCGAAGTGCGTGGCACGGTGTCGAACACTTGCGTGGCCTCGCACCGCCGCGCTTCTTCACGATGGACAGGCACTTTGGAGGCGCGGTTGTCGAAGTTTCCAGAAACGCTCGGCGCGCTCAGGCGCTCGCCGTACGGCGCTCCGGACCGGGCCCTGCGCTCGGTCAAGGACGAGATGCGCCAGAATCTCCTCGACCGGCTGGCCGCCGGCGGTCCGCTGTTCAGCGGCGTGATCGGTTACGAGGAGACAGTGATGCCGCAGATCGTCAACGCGCTCCTCTCGCGGCACAACTTCATCCTGCTCGGGCTGCGCGGGCAGGCGAAGTCGCGCATCCTGCGCTCGCTGATCACGCTGCTCGACGACACGATGCCCGTGGTGGCGGGCAGTGAGGTGAACGACAACCCGTTTGCTCCCATCTCGCGCTATGCCCGCAATGTCCTCGACGAAGCCGGCGACGACACGCCGATCGCGTGGGTGGACCGCGACTCGCGCTACGTGGAGAAGCTGGCGACGCCCGACGTCACCATCGCCGACATGATCGGCGACCTCGATCCCATTCGTGCAGCGCGCGGCGGGCATGTCCTCTCCGACGAGCTGACGATCCATTACGGGATGCTCCCCCGCGCCAACCGCGGCATCTTCGCCTTGAACGAGTTGCCGGACCTCGCCGGCAAGGTGCAGGTGGGCCTGTTCAACGTGATGCAGGAAGGCGACGTGCAGATCAAGGGATATCCGGTGCGCCTGCCGCTCGATGTCCAGCTCTGCTTCACGGCGAACCCGGAAGACTACACGGCTCGCGGCAAGATCATCACGCCGCTGAAGGACCGGATCGGGAGCGAGATCATCACGCACTATCCCGAGACGGTGGAGCTCGGAATGGCGATCACGGACCAGGAAGCATGGACGGACCGTGGCGGCGCGCCCGTGCGGGTGCCGGACTTCATCGCCGAGCTGGTGGAGCGCGTAGCGTTCGAGGCCAGAACGGACAAGCGCATCGACCGCCGCTCCGGCGTCTCGCAGCGCATGCCGATCAGCGTGATGGAGAACGTGGTCTCCAACGCCGAGCGTCGCGCCATCATCACTGGCGAGACCGAGGTGGTGCCGCGCATCTCCGACGTGTACGCGGCGCAGCCGGCCATCACCGGCAAGATCGAACTGGAGTACGAGGGTGAGCTCGTCGGGGGCCATGCGATCGCCCGTGAGCTGATTCGTCGTGCCGCCGACGCCACGTTCGACGAGCGTGCGGGCGGCGCGAACGTGGACGATATCGTGATCTGGTTCGACGAGGGCGGCGCGCTGCAGGTGACCGATGACGAGCGTGCCGAGGCGATGGCGAAGGCGTTCGCGGTGGTGCCGGGCCTGGTGGAGCTGGTCCATCGCGTCGGGCTCGCGCCGCGTGGCGACGCACCGCTGACGGTGGCGGCGTGCGAGCTGGTGCTGGAGGCACTGGTGGCGCGCAAGCGCATCTCACGCTCGGATGGCGGGCTCTATGGTCGCGCCGAGCCGGAGAAGCGTCGACGCCGGCCGAACGAGGATCTGTTCGGCGGGGGCATGTCCGCCTGACGTCATGACGATCGTTCCGCGAGCGCGCGCCGAGCAGCCCCGCACCGGCGCGGGCGGGGTGCGCGTCCGCGCGGCGACGGTGCGCGACCTCGCTGACGTGGTCGCGCTGCGGCTCGCGCTGCTGCGCGAGCATCCGGGGCACGCGATCTATGGTCGCTTGCGCCGCGATGTTGCAGACCGGGCGCGCGAGCTGTTCGCGGCGCAGCTCCGGTCACCGGTGGAAGTGATCTTTCTCGCCGAGATGGCGGGTGAGACAGTCGGAGTGCTGCGCTGCGTGGAGTCCATCGGCTCGCCATTGATGGAGCCGGCGCGCTATGCATACGTGTCGTCGGTGTACGTGCGACCCGAAGTGCGGCGGCGCGGTGTGCTGCGAGCGCTTCTCGGCATGGCGGAGCGCTGGGCGCGCGAACGGGGACTGAAGCAGATGCGACTGCACAACGTGGCCGGCAGTGCGAACGCGGAGGCGGCCTGGTCGGCGCTCGGCTTCGACGTCGTGGAGCAGGTCCGGCTGCGCGACCTCAGCGCGGAGAGTGAATGATGCCGATCGTCACCGTGTCGCGACAGTACGGCTCGGGCGGGTCCGAGGTGGCGGAGCGAGTGGCGAGTGCGCTCGGCTGGAAGCTCTATGACAACGCGGTAGTGGAGGAGGTCGCGGCGCGGCTCCGCATGACGCCGGCGGAGGTATCGGCTCGCGAAGAGCGAGTGCCCTCACTCGTCGAGCGCATGGCGTCCGCGATGGCACTCGGCGTGCCCGAAGTGATGCCGGTCGTGGGCGAGATGGCCACCGTGCCGAGCGAAGAGCGGATGGTGATGATGACGAAGCGCGTGATCGAGGACGCCGTGCAGGCGGGTCCCGCAGTGCTGGTCGGACGCGGCGCGCAGTGCATGCTCGCCCGGCGAAGCGATGCGCTGCACGTCTACTGCTATGCAGCCGAGGAGGATCTCATCCGTTACGTGATCGAGAACCTCGGCATATCAGCCGCTGACGCGCCGAAGAAGGTCACCGAGATGAATCATCAGCGCGAGGCGTACGTCCGCCTGCACTGGAAGCGCAATTGGCGCGACGTGGCGAACTACGATCTCTGTGTGAACACCGTGACACTCGGCCTCGATGGAGCAGCCCGGCTGGTGACCGAGGTGGCGCGAGAGAGGTTCGGATAAGCCTCCAGGAACGGGCACGGCGGCTCGAGCGAAGGGAGCATGCCGCCGTTTCCGCCGTTTCAGCCCTTTCCTCGCTCGCTGTTCCGTTCATCGGTGCCATCCCGCTCTCGCTTGAGTCGCGCGAGCTCCGACTCGACGGATTCGGGGACGAACATGTCATCCGCGATGTGCGCGATCTCTTCCGCTTCGCGCCAGGCGGCTTCGAGCATGTGGAGCTCGCCCTCGAGCGCGCGGCGTTCCGCGTCTTCGTGGGCAGCCATCTCGAGGGCGAGGCGGGTGTGCAGGGGGAGCTTGTGCAGCATGCTCGCGCCGTGCCTGCCGCTGCTCCACCGCTCCGTGCGTTCCATCGAACCGATGGCGCGCGTGAAGACGCGCTCGGGTGCCGGGTCGGCCTCGAGCAGTGACACCGCGCGCTGGACCGCCTCCTGGTTGCCGCCGCGCTGATTGATGCGCGGGAGCAACGCGCCGGCTGCCTTGATCGCAGCGTCGCCCGTGAGCTCGTGCATCTCGCGTCCGCTGCGATAGCGATACCATGGACCCGTCCGATAGCCGGACGGCGTCGGCACCTCGAGCACGATCTCGCCGCCGTTCGACGAGAGACGCACCCGTCCGAGATCCGAGAGTCGCGTTCGAAGGACCTCGCCACCGGGAGTCGGGACGCGCACGAAGGTGCGATGCCGGTAGATGTTGCGCCCCGCGTTGACGAACTGCCACATCGGGTTGATCGCCACCCCGCTCACGAGGCCGAGCACCGGTCCGGCGACGACCACGACGCCTGCCACGGCCACGCCACCGGCGATCATCGCGAAATGCCGCCGACGTCGCCGCCCGAACTGATCACCGTAGCGCCACGCCGCCATCTCGGGCCGCTGCGGTGCGCCGATGCGCACCAGCTCGAGTCCTTCCTTCAGCCGGGCCAGACCGATCTCGTCGGTGGAGACGCGAAGCTTCGTTGCTCGGAAGGCGCGCTCGCACTCCTCGATCGCCTCCCACCGCTCCTCGAGCGGCGTGAGGTTCCACCGCTCGCACTTGCGACACACCACCCACAGCCGTCCCTTGGCTGCGTCGAAGGCAAGTCGCCGCCCGACGGGAAACGATTCGATCGCTTCGTTCCGGCCGAGGTCGCCATTACAGAACAGACAGGTCGCGTACACTGAGTGCCTCCAGCGTGCGCAGTTCCGGGCGGCGGAAGAACGCGTGCAGCCCATACGCCAGCATGATCGCCGCCGCGATGCCGATCGCGGTGGCTACACCGAGTACGTCCGCCACCACTCCGGCGCTGAACGCCCCCACCACCTGCGCGAGCCCGACGACGACGAGGCTGTACGCCGCCATCACCCGCCCGCGCAGCCCGTCCGGCACCACCGACTGCAGCAGGCCGTTCGAGATGGCACCGTTGAGGATCATCGTGCTGCCGATGCCGAGCAGCAGCACGTACCCGAGCAGCGGAATGCGGCAGAAGGAGAACGCGAGAAGCAGCACGGGCCACGTCATGGACGCAATCATCAGCAGCTTCACGCGCGACACGCGCGATCCCACGGCAGCGAGCGACAGAGCGCCGATCATGCCACCGACGCCGAGACAGCTCAACAGCACGCCGTAGCCGCCGGCGCCGAGCGAGAACATGTTGCGCGCCACGACCGGCATCAGGGCGAGCACCGGCGCACCGAGGATGGAGTACGCCGTCACCATCAGCATCAGCGCGCGGACGTTGGGCGTGCGTCGCATGTAGCGCAACGCCTGGTGCACGCCGACCCACGGCCGCGCATGGCCCGGTGGACGCTTGAACGCGGGCAGCCTGATCATGAACAGTCCGATCAGTACGGCGACGAAGCTCACCGCATTGAGGAAGAAGCACCATGCGATGCCGAGTCCCGCAATGACGGCGGCGGAAATCGCCGGTCCGATGACGCGCGCCAGGTTGAAGCCGCTCGAGTTCAGCGCGATCGCCTCCGGCAGGTCTTCCCGCCCGACGAGGTCGATGTACATCGACTGTCGCGCCGGGATCTCCAGCGACGCGATGGTGCCGCTCACGAAGGCGAGCGCCAGCAGCGAGTGGATGTCGATGTGATGCGTCACCGTGAGCAGCCACAGCAGCGACGCCTCCACGAGGTAGCAGCCCTGCGCGATGCGCACGAGTCGCAGCTTGTCCGCGCGGTCGACGATCGCGCCCGCGGGGAGCGAGAAGAGCAGGATCGGTATGGACGTCGCCACCGCGACGAGGCCGACGAGGAACGCGCTGTTGGTGAGCTCGAGAGCAAGCCACCCTTCCGCCATCGTCTGCATCCAGGTACCGATCAGCGACATCGTCTGTCCGATCAGGAAGATCCGGAAGTTCCGATGCCGGACAAAGACGCGAAATGGATTGAAGGAGGCGGCGGAGTCGGGAGGGACGACGGGCGCGGCGACGGCGGGAGCGACTGCGGCGAGAGGCACGGACGGAATATAGAGGAGGAGTCGGACCTGCTCGTCAGACGAGCGGGCCGCCGCGGGCGCCACGCAGATCCGGCCCTCCCGGTGGCACTCTCCCCGCTTCGAGGGTATCTCTCAGTCGGAGGGCCGCCGATGCGATTCCATACCTACAGCAAGTTCTCCCCGGAGATGGCCGATGCGGTCGATCTCCAGGCGCTGCTCGACAAGCTCGCCGACTTCCTGCTCCAGTCCGGCTTCGCCGGTGGCGCGGGGCAGCCGTTCCACGGCTTCGGCTTCGACGAGCCGGGCGACCGATCGATGGACGCGCTGCGCCAGGCGATCCTCGACGCCCTGATGGAGAGCGGCCAGTTCACCCCGGAGATGCTCGAGGCTCTCCGCGGCGAGGGGGACGAAGAGGCGACGGCGAAGCTCGCCAAGCTGCTCGACGACCTCGTGCAACGCCTGATCGACGAGGGCTACCTCAAGCTGGACGCGCCGCCGCAGATGCCGGGTGCACATCAGCCGGTCGAAGGCAAGGGCTCGCTGGCCCAGGCCGCAGCGCGCGACGTCAACTTCAACCTCACCGACAAGGGCATCGACTTCCTCGGCTACAAGACCCTGCGCGGGCTCCTCGGCTCGCTCGGCAAGTCGAGCTTCGGCAGCCACGACACGGCCTACCTCGCCACCGGCATCGAGTCCGACGGGTGGAGCAAGCCGTACGAGTTCGGTGACGTGTTGAACCTCGACGTCAACGAGACGCTCAAGAACTCGATGATGCGCACCGGAAACGTCGGCGTGCCGATGGACCTGGACTACGGCGACCTCATGGTGCGCCAGGCCGAGTACCGGTCGAGCTGTGCGACGGTACTGATGCTCGACTGCTCGCACTCGATGATCCTCTACGGCGAGGACCGGTTCACCCCGGCAAAGAAGGTCGCACTCGCCCTCACTCACCTCATCCGCACCCAGTTCCCGGGCGACACGATCAAGGTCGTGCTCTTCCACGACTCGGCGGAGGAGATTCCGCTGGCGACGCTGGCTGGCGCGCAGGTCGGGCCGTACCACACGAACACGGCAGAGGGCCTCAAGCTCGCACGGAGGCTGCTGCTGGCGCAGAAGAAGGACATGCGTCAGGTCATCATGATCACCGACGGCAAGCCGAGCGCGCTGACGATGCCCGACGGGCGGATCTACAAGAACTCGTTCGGGCTCGACGCCACGGTCATCGCGAACACGCTGCAGGAAGTGGCGGCGTGCCGGCGGTCGGGAATCGTGATCAACACCTTCATGCTCGCCCGCGACCGTGCGCTGGTGGAGTTCGTGAAGCGGATGAGCGAGATCAGTCGCGGCAAGGCGTACTTCACCACCACGATGACACTGGGCCAGTTCATCCTGATGGACTTCCTGAAGAAGAAGACACGCAAGGTGAGCTGAGCGCCTCGTCCGGCGCACCCCTCGGAGCGCGTGCCCCTCAGAGCTCCCGGTTGAGGATTCGGCGCAGTACCGCAGTGTCCATGTTCGCGCCGCAGAAGATGATTCCGACGCGCTTCCCCTGGAGTCGCAGTGCGAGCTTTCGCGCGGCGGCGAAGCCCATCGCGCCGGCGCCTTCCACAAGGTGATGCGTGGTGGAGAGGATCGTGCGCACCGCGTCGGCAACCTCGGCCTCCGTCACGGTAACGAAGTCAGCGAGGCCGTCGAGCAGCGCTCCGAACGTCAGCGGGTAGGTGGATCGCGTCGCGACACCCTCGGAAAAGGTCGAGGCGCGCTCGGTGGTCCGCGGCTCGCGCGCGTGCCAGCTGTCGTGCACGGCGGGCGCGCCCGCCGCCTGCACGCCGATCACCTCGAGGTCCGGGCGCAGGGTGCGCGCGACGGTCAGCGCGCCAACGGCCTGCGAGCCGCCGCCGATCGCGATGATCAGCGTGTCGAGGGACTCGGCGTCGCCGAGCTGTTCGTGGATCTCCAGGGTCATCGTGCCGGCACCAGCGAGCACGTTGACGTTGTTGGTGGAGTGGGCGAGCGTGCGCCCCTCCGACTCGACGAGCCGCTGCGCGACGCCGACGGCGGCGTCATAGTCCGCGCCCTCCTCGATCACCGTCGCGCCCCACGCACGAAGAGCGGCGTTCTTCTCGGGATTATTTCCCGTCGGCACGCAGATGGTGACGGGCACGCCAAGCTGGCGACCGGCGAAGGCAAGGCCGAGCCCATGATTGCCGGTGGTCGCGCCCACTACGCCGCGCGCGCGCTCGGCGCTGGACAGCGCGGTGACGGTGGCGAGGCCATTCCGCACCTTGAACGAGCCGGTCGGCTGGAGGTTCTCGTGCTTGACGAGCAACGAGACGCCGGGGATTGCCGCGTCGAGCGTCGGGTAGCGGCGAAGCGGTGTCGGATCGATGAATGAAGCGATGCGTTCGCGCGCGGCGAGCACGTCATCGAGGGAGATCGGACTGGTGGAGGATTCCGGCATGGTGCACAAGATGGCGTCTCCATGGATGCGGCGCCATCTTGTGCGCGACAACCTTGTCGAGGTGCTCGTGAGAATGTTCTGGGCGGTCGCCGTCGGTGCCGCGGCTGGCGGCGTATCGCGCTACTACCTGTCGCTTGCGGTGCAATCGCGAACCGGCGCCGCCTTCCCCTGGGGCACGCTGGTCGTCAACGTGACGGGCAGCCTGCTGCTCGGCTTCCTCATGCGCTACGCGCTGGCGACGCCGAGCCTGAGCGCCGAGGTACGCCTGCTCCTCACAACCGGCTTCTGCGGCGGGTACACGACCTTCTCGACGTTCAGCTACGAGACGGCGATGCTCCTGGAGGACGGACAGTACGAGCGCGCGGCCACCTACGCGCTGGGCAGCGTCATCGTGGCGCTGGCGGCGATGGCGTGTGGATTCATCCTGGCGCGGGAGCTGATCGCCTTCCGCGCGCGGGTCTGACTGCCGGCGTGCCGAGACATGCCGGAGACCGGGAGGCATCATGCACGGACTGAAGGGCGAGCGGGTCCTGATGCGGATCCACATCGGCGAGCGCGACAAGCACCATGGCAAGCCGCTCTACGCTGCCATCGTGGAGCTGCTGCGACAGAAGCACTACTCGGGCGCCACGGTGTTTCGAGGCATCATGGGTTTCGGCGCCACATCCACCGTGCACACCGACCGGATCGAGGTCCTCTCGATGGACCTGCCCGTCGTCGTGGAGTGCGTGGAGACGGCAGAGCGCATCGACGCGATCCTTCCCGAGCTCGACGAGATGATCGGCGGCGGCCTGATCACCCTCGAGCGGGCAAACGTGATCGTCTATCGGCCGCACCCCGATTAGTTTCCCGGCCATGCTCCCCGCCCTGCTCGCCGTCCTCGTGCTCGGCTTTCTGCTCGGCATGCGGCACGCCACCGATCCGGACCACGTCGTCGCGGTGACGACGATCGTGTCGCAGCAACGCTCGCTCGTGCGCGCCGCGCGCACCGGTGTGCTGTGGGGGATCGGCCACACGGCGACGATCCTGCTCGCCGGCGGCGCGATCATCCTGCTCAAGGTGCAGATCGCGGCCATCCCGCCGCGGGTCGGGCTGTCGCTCGAGTTCGCGGTGGCGGTGATGCTGATCGTGCTCGGCCTGCTCACGCTCGCCGGGAACGAGCGTCGCGTGGCGGACAGCACCGCTCGGCCGATCACGGTGGGATTCATCCACGGTCTCGCGGGCTCGGCAGCGGTGGTGACGCTGCCGTCGGTAGCGCTGATTCCCGATCCGGCGTGGGCCGTGGGATACCTCGCGGTATTCGGGATCGGCACGATCGCCGGCATGATGCTCATCACGGCGTCCATCGCCGCGCCGGCGTTGTTCGCCACGCGGAGATTCGCCGGGATGAATCACAAGCTGCGCATCGCGTCCGGCGTCGTGAGCATCGGCTTCGGGCTGTTCCTGGCGCACCGCATCGGATTCGTGGACGGGCTGTTCAGCACTGCGCCCTCGTGGACACCGCACTGAGCGCGAGCGAATCGGCGCGCGCACGTCGCGTGAGCGAGAAGCTCCGCCGCTGGTTCCGCGCGAACGGGCGCGACCTGCCCTGGCGGCGAACGCGCGATCCGTACCACGTGCTCGTCTCCGAGCTCATGCTGCAGCAGACGCAGGTGTCACGGGTGGTGCCGCGGTACGGCGATTTCCTTGCAGAGTTTCCTACGCTGCATCACATCGCGCGTGCGCGGCCGGCGCGGGTGACGGAGGCATGGTCGGGGCTCGGCTACTACGCGCGAGCGCGAAACCTCCACGCGCTCGCGCGCGAGGTCACTGATCGCGGGCGAAACGCATCCGCCACGCTGCCGTCGGATGCCGCGTCGCTCCGCGCCTTGCCTGGCATCGGCGCCTACACCGCGGGCGCCGTCAGCTCGTTCGCCTACGAGCGGCGCGCCGAGCTGGTCGACACCAACGTGGCGCGCGTCCTGAAGCGTGTGTTCGCGCCGGATGCGGATCTCAAGACGACCCGCGGCCAGAAGCGCGTGTGGGCCATCGCGCGCGCCATCCTCCCGCGCACCGGCCGCGCGACCTGGACCCACAACCAGGCACTCATGGAGCTCGGCGCACTTGTCTGCACGGCGCGCGTTGCGCGGTGCGATGTCTGCCCGATACGGACCGACTGTCAGACGAAAAGCGGCGCAGCACGCCGCGATTGAGTCAGACGAGAACGGGGCGCCAACGGGCGCCCCGTTCGGGTCGGACGAGCGCGGCGACGCCGCGCGGGTCAGACGGTCTTACTTCCTGACCGCGTCCTTCCGCTCCGACGCGCCCACGCGGTGGTCGAGCTTCGTCTGGTAGCTCCGTTCGCCGTACCCGACGTAGATCTGCCGCGGCCGGGCGATCTTCTGCTCCTTGTCGTTGAGCATCTCCTCCCACTGGGAGAGCCAGCCCGCCGTTCGTGCCACCGCGAACAGCACGGTGAAGAAGTCGGTCGGGAACGCCATCGAGCGATAGATGAGGCCCGTGTAGAAGTCCACGTTCGGGTAGAGCTTGCGCGAGACGAAGTAGTCGTCCGACAGCGCGATGCGCTCCAGCTCGAGCGCGATCTCGAGGTCGCGATCGACGCCGACGATCTTGAACACATCGTCAGCGAGCTTTTTCACGATGCGGGCGCGCGGATCGTAGCTCTTGTACACCCGGTGACCGAAGCCCATCAGCTTCTGCCCCTTGCCGCTCTTCACTCCCTCGATGAATGCGGGGATGTTCTTCTTGTCCCCGATCTCCTTGATCATGCGGAGCACGGCTTCATTCGCCCCGCCGTGGAGCGGGCCGTACAGCGCGGCGATGCCGGCGGCGACCGCGGAGAAGGGGTCCACGTGCGAGCTCCCGACGGCGCGCACGGCGTTCGTCGAGCAGTTCTGCTCGTGGTCGGCGTGCAGGATGAACAGCACCTCGAGCGCCTTCACGAACACCGGATTCGCCTCGTACTTCGGCTCCGTCATGCGCGCGACCATCGAGAGGAAGTTCTCGACGTAGCCGAGATCGTTGTCGGGATAGATGAAGGGAAGGCCCTTCACGTGCCGGTAGCAGAACGCGGCGAGCGTCGGGAGCTTGGCGAGCAGCCGCACGGTGCTGATGTGCCGCTCCTCGGGATCCTGGATGTTCTTCGCCGAGGGATAGAACGAGGAGAGGGCCGCCACCGAGCTGCACAGCATGGACATCGGGTGCGCGTCGTACCGGAAGCCCTGCAGGAAGTTCTTGATGTTTTCGTGGACGTAGGTGTGGTACGTGATCTGGTGCGTCCAGTCATCGTACTCGGCCTGCGTCGGCAGCTCGCCGTTGCGGAGGAGCCACGCCACCTCGAGGAAGCTGGCCTTGTCGGCGAGCTGCTCGATCGGGTAGCCGCGGTAGCGCAGGATTCCCTTCTCGCCGTCGATGAAGGTGATCGCGCTCTTGCAGCTCGCGGTGTTGAGGAACGCCGGGTCATACGACATGAGCCCGAACTCGTCGGGCGAGCGCTTGATCTGGCGGAGGTCCATGGCGCGTACGCCGGTGTCGCCCTCGACACCCGGCGGCATGATCGGCACGGAGTAGCCGGTGCCGGTGCGCGTGTCCTTGATCTCGAGCGCGCCGTCGGCGGCGCTCGTCGAGTTCGGGTCCGTCTTGCTCATGTCCACGTTCTCCCTGGAATTGCCTTCACGTCGGCGAGCTCATGCCCGGCCGAGCCTGAAATGTATTGGTGTGCTAACCGTCATGTCACGGGCGGCTGCCGAGCTCGTACACGATCTCCCACTCCTCCTCGGTCACGGGCTGGACACTCAACCGACTGCCCTTCTGGAGCAGCGCCATCCGCTCGAGACCGGGCACGCCGCGCAGGTCGGCGAGCGCGAGCTGCCGGGCCAGGGGCGCCACGGCCCTGATGTCCACCATCATCCACGTCGGCGAGTCCGGGTTCGACTTCGGGTCGAAGTGCTCTTCCTTCGGGTCGAAGGCGGTATGGTCGGGATAGCTCTCCCGCACCACCTCGGCGACCCCGACGATGGCGGCCGGCTCGGCGCTCGAGTGGTAGAAGAAGACCAGATCGCCGCGCTTCATGTCGTCACGCATGAAGTTGCGCGCCTGGTAGTTCCGGACCCCGTCCCAGCTCGTGGTGCGTGCGGGGCTGCGCAACAGGTCGTCGAACGAAAAGCAGTCCGGTTCTGATTTCACGAGCCAGTATCGTCTGGCGTGCCTGGCAGGGCTCATGGCATTGGAGGTTGGTGTCCTGAATGTAGTCGCGTGCCCGCTGCACCTTGTAGCCGGGGGCGGCCGGGGCGAGCTTTGGCCACATGCCCGATCAGCTGTGGGTCCTGGCGCTCGTGTCGCACGTCGTTCGTGTCGCGCTGCTCGCCATCGGTGTCGTGCTCGCTGTCGTCGCCGCGCTGGACTGGGCAGCGCGAACACGGCGGGTGAACCCGTTCGGCGGCATCGCGCGCTTCATGCGCACGCAGGTGGACCCGCGGCTTGCCGGGGTGGAGCGCCAGGTGCTGCGTGCGGGTGGTCAACTCACGACGACCCCCTGGTGGGCCCTCCTCGCCTACGTGGTGCTTGCGGCATTGGCGATCGCGCTCGTGGACGCCGCGATCGGCCTGGTGCTGGACGCGCAGGCCGCGTTCGGTCGGGGCGCGGTGGGCGTGCTCTTCCTCGCGATCCGCTGGACGTTCGCCTTCCTCAAGCTCGCGATCATCGTGCGCGTCGTGCTCTCCTGGCTGCCGAGATTGGCGCACAGTCGTTGGCTGTCGTGGAGCTTTGGCGCCACTGACTGGATGCTGCGCCCCCTGCGCCGAGTGGTGCCGCCACTCGGCGTGATCGACATCACACCGCTCGTCGCGTATTTCGGGCTCGTGCTTCTGGAATGGCTCGTCGAATCCGTTCTGCTCGCCGGAATTGTTTGAGTGGACGTATTGCGCGTCGAGGTGCGCGGGGCGAGCATACGCGTGCACGTGCACGTTCAGCCGCGCGCATCGCGTAGCGAGGTGGTCGGCTTGCACGGCGCGGCGCTGAAAGTGCGTCTGCACGCGCCCCCGGTCGACGGCGCGGCGAACGACGCGCTGGTGGCGCTCCTTGCAGAGCGACTGGATATCCCGCGGCGCGATGTTCGCATCGTGCAGGGCGCCACCTCACGCGCGAAGGTGGTGGAGATCACAGGCACGACGGCGGGCGCCGTGCGAGCGCTGGCTGAGCACGGAACGGATGCATCGAACTGAGGGACTTCAATGACGTACGTACTGCTGGTGGGGAGAGACGTCGCGCTGCTCGAGGGACTTTCGCAGTCGCTTGCCACGCTCGGGCACACGCCGCGTGTCGCACACGATCTCTCCGAGGCGCGCCAGATCGCCGGCGCGCAACCGCCGCTGGTACTGGTCGCCGACCGCTCCCTGGCGAGCAGTGGAGGCGCCGAGCTGCTCGGCACACCGCTCTCGGCTGGAGGCGCACGAATTCTGTACCGGCTCGCATCGTCACCGATGGTCCCGCTGCTGCCGGCTCTGCAGCGCGCGGTGCTGGCCGATCTCACGCTGCCGCTGGAGCGGCACCGCCTGGCGGCACTCGTGCAGTCCGTGGCGGAGCGGGCACGATTGGCGGGGCGGACACCGAAGCACACGCCGCCGGAGTCGCGGACGGTCTAGACTCGAAAGCACGTGTCATCCCGCAGGGCGACCCGCATTCACCTTCGCGTGGCCAGTCCCTCCCACGGGACGCGTTCGAAGTAATGAACTGCTGGAACACGGACGAGACGCGGACTGCACGGACCGACGCAGGCCGCTCCTTGAGTGGGCACAGCGCCAGGACTATCGCCCGGTCCGAGGCTGCTGCTGGAAGAGCAGAGGGACACTTGGGGGTATGGGATCGAATCTGGCGCACCGCGGCCGCCTCCCACACCCGGAAACATTGGCGGTCATGTCCACCCATTCTCACGGAGCGCTCGCGGCGCGAGGAGCAGTCCGCGGCAGTCTGCGGTCTTCCGCGTCTCGTCCGTGTTCACACCCCTTCAGCAGCTCAAGAGCATTCCGCAGAGGGGCTGGCCACGACCAGCGGAGAGCAGGTCCCGAAACCTCGCTTCGCGGGTGCGGGACGACGCATGTGGGAGCATCGGTTCGGCCGCCCTCTCTCCGGTTGCCCGCCCTGCCCCCGCTCGCTATCATTAGACCAGCAGCAAAAAAACCGATCCCGTGGCGATTTCCAGCAAATTGCGGCCACGTTAATCCCCTGCTAAAGCGCGAGCCCGCACGCCGTCGCGTCAGGGCTCTTTTTTATTGGGTTCCACCATGTCCTTCCCGAAACTCGCTGACTCGACGCACCCGTACCTTCGCGCCCTCGCCGAGCGCGTTCTCGTGTATGACGGCGCGATGGGCACCAACATCCAGCGCCATCACCCCACGCCTGAGGACTTCGGCGGAAAGGCACTCGAGGGGTGCAACGACAACCTCGTCCTCACCCGCCCCGACATCATCCAGTCGATCCACGAGTCGTTCCTCGCCGTGGGCTGCGACGTGGTGGAGACGTGCACCTTCCAGAGCACCCCGCACCGCCTGCGCGAGTGGGGGCTGGAGGACAAGACCCGCGAGCTGAACGTCCAGGCCGCGCGCCTCGCGCGCGCGGCGTGTGACAAGTACGCCACCCCCGACCAGCCGCGCTTCGTCGCCGGCTCCATCGGGCCGACGGGCATGCTGCCGTCGAGCAGCGATCCGATGCTCTCGAACATCACCTTCGAAGCGCTCGCCGAGACCTACTACCTGCAGGCGAAGTATCTGGTGGAAGGCGGGGTGGACGTGCTGCTCGTCGAGACGGCGCAGGACATCCTCGAGGTGAAGGCGGCGCTGACCGGCTTCGAGCGACTGTTCGCGGAGCTGGGTCGTCGCGTCCCGGTGCAGACGCAGGTCACGCTCGACGTGAGCGGCCGCATGCTGCTCGGGACCGACATCGACAGCGCGCTCACGACGCTCGAGGCGATGCGGGCGGACGTGATCGGATTGAATTGCTCCACCGGGCCGGAGCACATGCGTGAGCCGGTGCGGTTCCTCACCGAGCACGCGTCGCGCCCGATCTCGGTCATCCCGAACGCGGGCCTTCCGCTCAACACCGGCACCGGCGACGCGGTCTATCCGCTCGAGCCGGCCCCGATGGCGGCGATGCTGCGCGAGTTCGTCGAGCAGTTCGGCGTCCGCGTCGTCGGTGGCTGCTGCGGTACCACGCCCGAGCATCTCTCGGCGATCGTCAGCGCCGTGGGTGGTGCGAGGCCAGCAGATCTCCCCACGCACCGTCGCGAGGCAAAGGTCGCGTCGGCGATGCGCGCCGCAACGCTCCGCCAGGAGCCGGCCCCGCTGCTCGTCGGCGAACGCGTCAACGCCCAGGGCTCGCGCAAGGTGAAGCGACTCCTTCTCGCCGACGACTACGAGGGCATCGTGGACGTCGCACGCGAGCAGCAGGAGTCGGGCGCTCACGTGCTCGACATCTGCGTCGCCGTCACCGAGCGTGCCGACGAGGCCGACCAGATGGCGAAGCTCGTCAAGCTGCTGTCGATGAGCGTCGAGACGCCGCTGATGATCGACTCGACCGAAGCGCCCGTCGTCGAGGCGGCTCTCCAGCACGTGCCCGGCCGCGCGATCATCAACTCCATCAACATGGAGAATGGCCGCAAGCGCATCGACACCATCGTCCCGATCGCGAAGAAGCACGGCGCGGCGCTGGTCGCGCTGACGATCGACCTCGCGGGCATGGCCAAGACGCGCGAGCGAAAGCTCGAGGTGGCGAAGGCGATCTACGACATCGTCGTCGGCGAGTACGGCCTGGCGCCGGAAGACCTGATCTACGACGCGCTGACCTTCACCCTCGCCACTGGCGACCAGGAGTGGGTGGACAGCGCGCACGAGACCATCGAGGGCATTCGCCTCATCAAGCGCGAGCTGCCGGGTGTCTTCACGATCCTCGGCGTGTCCAACGTCAGCTTCGGCCTCGACGCCGACGCCCGCCACGTGCTCAACTCCGTCTTCCTCCACCACTGCGTGGAGGCGGGGCTCGACGCGGCGATCGTGAACCCGGCACACGTCCGGCCCTACGCCGAGATCAGCGCCGAAGAGCGCGCGCTCGCCGACGACCTGGTGTTCAACCGGCGCCCCGATGCGCTGCAGCGCTTCATCGACGGCTTCGCGACGAAGGAGCAGAAGGCGGCTCGCGAAGAGAAGGAAGACCCGACTGCCGGCATGACGCCGGATCAGAAGGTCCACTGGATGGTCGTCCACCGGAAGAAGGAGGGCATCGAAGCCGCGCTCGACGCGACTGGCGTGCGCGAACAGCCGGTGCGCGTGCTGAACGACGTCCTCCTTCCCGCGATGAAGGAAGTCGGGGACAAGTTCGGCGCCGGTGAGCTGATTCTCCCCTTCGTGCTCCAGAGCGCCGAGGTGATGAAGAAGGCGGTGAAGCACCTCGAGCAGTTCCTCGAGAAGGCGGAGGGCTACACCAAGGGGAAGGTCGTCGTCGCCACGGTCTACGGCGACGTGCACGACATCGGCAAGTCGCTCGTCAACACGATCCTCAGCAACAATGGCTACACCGTGTTCGACCTCGGCAAGCAGGTGCCGGTGAACACGATCATCGAGAAGGCGCAGGAGGTGGGCGCCGACGCGATCGGCCTGAGCGCGCTGCTCGTCAGCACGAGCAAGCAGATGCCGCTCTGTGTGCAGGAGCTCGACAAGCGCGGGATCCAGATCCCGGTGCTCATCGGTGGCGCGGCGATCAATCGCCGCTTCGGGCGCCGCGCCATGTTCGTGGAGGGTGAGCGCGCGTACGAGTCGGGCGTCTTCTACTGCAAGGACGCGTTCGAGGGACTGGAAACGATGGATGCGCTCCAGGAATCGCCCGAGAAGCGCGCGGAACTGACGACGAAGCTGATGGAGGACGCCCGGAAGGATGCGTTCCTCCATACCAACGTCGGCAAGGACGTGAAGCGTGGCAGCGACGCCGGCGAGAAGAGCGACGTCACCCAGGATCACGCGGTTCCCGCTGCGCCGTTCTGGGGCACGCGCGTGCTGGAGGACATCCCGCTCGAGGAGGTGTTCGACGTGCTCGACCTCGACGAGCTGTATCGCCTGCAGTGGGGTGGCCGCGGCTCGGGGCCCGAGTTCGACAAGATGGTGCGCGAGGTATTCGAGCCGACGCTCGAGCGACTGAAGCGCGAGGTACGCGAGGAGGACTGGATCAAGCCGCGTGCGGTGTATGGCTACTTCCCCGCGCACAGCTCCGGCAACGAGGTCGTGATCTACGACCCGGCGGCCTACGCGAAGGATGGCTCACTCACCGAAATCGCGCGCTTCCACTTCCCGCGCCAGGAGGGACGCGAGCGTCTTTGTCTCGCCGACTACTTCCGGCCATCGTCGAGCGGCGAGGTGGACGTCGTGGCGCTGCAGGTGGTAACCGTCGGTGACGAAGCCACGCGGCGCTTCGAGGCGCTGCAGGGCGCCGGCGAATACACCGAAGCGTTCTACTCGCACGGCCTCTCCGTGGAAGCCGCCGAGGCGGTCGCCGAGTGGATGCACCGCCATGTGAAGAAGGAGCTCGGACTTCCATCGAATCGTGGCAAGCGATACTCGTGGGGCTACGGCGCCTGCCCCGATCTCGAGGATCATCAACAGGTGTTCAAGCTGCTCCCGGCCGCGGATGCACTCGGCATGGACCTCACGTCTGCGTTCCAGTTGATGCCGGAGCAGAGCACGGCGGCGATCGTCATCCACCATCCACAGGCGAAGTACTACGCGGTGCGCACGGCCGAAGGCGCAGGGCTGGCGTGAGCTACGGGCCGGTCGTTCACGAGAAGCGCGATCCGACGACGATCGCCGCCGCGCTCGCGCGCCTCGTGGATCCGCAATCGCTCGTGCTGTTCGACGGCGCGATGGGCACGATGCTCTACTCGCGCGGCGTGTTCATCAACCAGTGCTACGACGAGCTGAACGTTCGCGCTCCCGACCTCGTGCGCGAGGTGCATCGCTCCTACGTGAAGGCA
>Ga0207657_10001974_pt1 | contig 22136 bp, 15 predicted proteins | sample KBSC33metaG_FD_184316 | JGI IMG/M metagenome (GOLD analysis project Ga0207657, IMG submission 184316) | Corn rhizosphere microbial communities from Kellogg Biological Station, Michigan, USA - KBS C3-3 metaG (SPAdes) (version 2) | ecosystem: Host-associated > Plants > Roots > Rhizosphere > Soil ... | reverse complement strand
CACGTCGTGATCCGCCCGCTGGCCTATGTGAAGGAAGCGGACACGGAGCGGTACGCGGAAGTGAAACAATTCCCGATCATCCCGTGCGACCTGTGCGGCTCGCAGGAAAACCTGCAGCGGAAGCAGATCAAGGCCATGCTGCGCGACTGGGAGAAGAAATACCCGGGCCGCGTGGAAAACATCTTCTCGTCGCTGTCGACCGTCGTGCCGTCGCACCTGATGGACCGCGACATGTTCGGCTTCGCGGACCTGAAAGCCGATGGCGTGGCCAATCCGGCCGGCGACATCGCGTTCGACGAAGAGCCGTGCAGCACACCCGCGACGGGCACGATTCCGCTGCAGCCTCTCTGATCACCAACGGCCGCACGGACACGCGGCCTGTTGTCGATCACCCGGCCACGTCAGTCCCCGCCGGGCTGACGTCATCCACGCGCCGGCTCGCCGGCACGAGCTGCCGCAGCGCGCGGGCATTGATGCGGCCGCGCTCCGCGTCGCGCAGCCAACCCCATTTGTTGAAGTAGCGCCAGGCCGACACGCTCCGCCGCCAGAACGACACCGCGCCACTGCGCCAGCCGCGCGCACCGGCGCGGCCGGCGTCGCGCACGACGGTCACGTGCGGCACGAACACGGTGCGCGCGATGCGGGCGGCGCGGCGCGCCAGGTCGACCGTGTCGAAGCGCTGCAGGAAGCGCTCGTCGAACATGCCCACGCGCAGCACCGTTTCGACCCGCATCAGCAGGCAGCAGGCCGGCGGCACCGGCACTTCCATCACCCGGCTGTAGCCGCCCGCATGCAGCTGGTAGCGCGCCAGCCTGCCGCTGGACCGGTGCAGCAGCGGAAAGCAGCGCCCCAGCACCAGTTCCAGCGGGCCCGGCAGCAGGCTGCACAAGGGCTGCAGGCGGCCGTCCACGCCCTGCACGCGCGGCGCCAGCAGGCCGACGTCGGGATGCTGCTCCATGTAGGCGATCATCCTGGCCACCGCGTCGAGCGGCAGGCCGATGTCCGGTCCGAGCAGCAGGTGGAACTGGCTGCCTGCGCCTGCCGCCTCGCGCAATACCCGGTTGTGGGCACGCGCATGGCCGGGCCAGTCGGGCTGCGGGCGGTAATGCGCGCCATAGCGTCCGGCCAGCGCGGCAAGGTCGGGCTGCCGCGCATCGTCGACCAGGTAGATCAGCAGGTACGGGCACGCCGTCGCAAGACTGAGCAGCAGGTGCTCGATCCGGTCCGGCGCAGCCGTGCCGCACATGATGCAACAGCTGGCCCGGACGGCCGCGGCACCCATGGTCAGCTCCCACCACGCCGATCGGTTTCCCGCGCGAGCATGTCGTCCATGGCAGTTCCCCGTCAATGAAGGTCATGCGTTCAGACTCGCGCCGTGCGGAACAGTTGCGATGGAATGGACGGCCCTTGCGCGGGATCAGGCCGCGTGCATGGGCCGTCGTCGGATTCAGCGCGCCCGCATCCTGGGATAGATCGCGATCTGCTTCACCTGCGACCGCGCCAGGTGCCGCGTCGCCACCGAGGTGACGAGCGCCGCCGTCGTCGCGGGGCACGCGTTGTTGGCGCGATAGGACAGTGCGGCGGCCAGCATGCCCTCGGCCGGGTCGCCCAGCGCGTGCGTCATGTCGTCGGCCACGGTACAGGTCGGCGCGAAGCCGTCCGCGTAATCGCCGAAGCCCTTCGCGTTCACGCTCTGGAACTGGATCGAGAAATACGTCGTGCCGCAGTTGTCCACCGGCGTGAAGCCATAGGGCTTGCCGCAGGTCTGGCCGCCGATGAGGTCGACCTGGACGTCCACGCCGCGCAGGCCGTTGATCACGGCTTCGCTGGCCGAGCACGTGTCGGACGACGTCAGCAAGGTCACGCGGTTCAGGCCCAGGTAAGGCAAGGCGCTGCCTTGCGGCGCGCTGAAGCCGTAGGCCGTGCTGAAGAACGGGACCGCGGTGCCCGGCGTCGACTTGTCGTTGTAGACCGGACGGTCGAACGTCTTGCCGGCCACGCCAGGCCCCGCGATCATGTAGGCCAGTTCGCTGGCCACGTACAGCAGGCCGCCGCCGTTGTAGCGCATGTCGACCACGAGGTCCGTCGCGCCCTGGCTCTTCAGGCTCGTGAACGCATTGATCAGTTGCTGTTCGGAGACCGCGTTATGGTCTTCGAAGCTCAGGTACCCCACCTTGCCGGTCGGCGTATCGATCACCTTGACGTTCTTCACGGGCGCCGTCGTGACGACCGCCGACGTCAGCGCGACGTCGAGCGAACCGGCGCCGCGGCGCAGGGTGAACGTGTGATGCTCGCCCGCGGTGGCCGGCAACAGGCCGGCATTCAATTTGTCGATCTGCGCATCGTCGGTGGTGTTGACGAAATCGATGCCGTCGATGCCCGTCAACATGTCGCCGCGCTGGATGCCGGCCGTGGCGGCCGGCGAACCCGGCTCGACGATCGCGGCCAGCCACGTGCGCGGGGCCGTCGTGGAATTCGCCGACCAGGTGACGCCATAGCCCGTGTCCTGGCTCTCGTTGCTGAGCGCATCCCATTCCGCCGTCGTGTAAGTGAAGTGGTAGCGGTCCTTGGGCTTCTGCGACGCGGTCTTTGCGGGCGTCTTGAGGGCATCGAAATAATCGAGCGTGTTCGTGAAATCCGCCATGCGGACGGTCGCAGGGATTTCGTTGTACCAGAGATACGTGGCGTCGGTCCAGCCGCGCAGGAATTTCATTTCGTCCTGTAGCGTGCCCTGGCGATCCGGGAATGGCACGCCCTCGGCATCGACGCCCGTGCGCGGTGCGGCGCACAGGTTCTGGTAGCTCATGTAGTCGGCCGGGATCGGATCCGCGGCTGGCGTCGTCGGCGTCGGCGGCGATGACGGCGTCGTCGGCGTCGTCGATCCCGGATTGGTCGCGACCGGTGGCGCTGCGCTGGTGGAAGTACCTCCTCCACCGCCGCCACAGGCGGACAACGTCAGCAGCGCCGCGAAGGCGCTGGCGAACAGGCGGATCGAAGGGGCCGGGGACGGGGAGAAGGATGGCGAGCTCATGCATTCGATTATAGGCGTCGCATACCCGCGCACGATATCCGAATGCAAAAAAAGCAACAATTTTTATTTTGACAACGCCATCACCCGAGCGCAGCCGCCAGTTCCCCTCTTTATGTTTACCGCGCCCGCATCCGCATCGCCCCTGGATAGATGGCGATCTTCTTCAGCGGCGAGCGCGCCAGGTAGGTCGGCACCGACGTCACGGACGCCGCCGTCGCCACCGGGCACGTCTTGCTGGTGCGGTAAGACAGCGCCGCCGCGAGCATGCCCTCGGCCGGATCGCCCAGGTCGTGCGCCATGTCGTCGGATACGTTGCAGGTCGGCGTGAAGCCGTCTGCGTAATCCCCGAAGCCCTTCGCATTCACGCCGCGGAACTGGATCGAAAAATACGTCGTGCCGCAGTTAGGCTCCGGAATGAAGCCATACGGTTTGCCGCACGTCGCGCCGCCGATGAGGTCCACCTGGACATCGACGCCGCGCAGGCCATTGATCACGGATTCGCTGGCCGAGCAGGTGTCGGACGTGGTGAGCACGGTCACGTGCTTCAGGCCCAGGTAAGGCAGGTAGGTGCCATCGGTGGCGCCGTTGTAGAACGGGGTCGGCGCTTCGGGTTTTGACTTGTCGTTGAAGATCAGCTGCTCGAACGTCTTGCCGGCCGTGGCCGGACCCGCGACCATATAGGCCAGCTCGCTGGCGATGTACAGGTAGCCGCCGCCGTTGTAGCGCATGTCGAGCACGAGGTCCGCCACGCCTTGGCTCTTCAGGTTCGTGAACGCATTGATCAACTGCTGTTCGGAGACGGCATTGTGGTCTTCGAAGCTCAGGTAGCCCACCTTGCCGGTCGGCGTGTCGAGCACTTTCACGTTCTTCACTGGCGTCGACGTGACGACGGCCGAGGTCAGCGCGGCGGTCACCGCCGCGCCGTTACGCAAGACCGTGTACGTGTGCGATTCGCCTGCGGTGGCCGGGTACAGGCCGGCGTTCATCGTGGCGATCTGGGACCGGTCGTTCGTTTTGACGAAGTCGACGCCGTCGAGGGTCGTAAGCAGGTCGCCACGCTGCAGGCCGGCCGCCGCCGCCGGCGATCCCGGCTCGACGATCGCAACCCGCCAGTTGCGCGGCGGCCTGAGGGAGTTGACCGCCCATGTGACGCCATAGCCCGTGTTCTCGCCCCGCAGGCTCATCGCTTCCCATTCCGCCGTCGTGTAGGTGAAATGGAACTGGTCCTTGGGCTTGGTCGAGGCGGTCGGCGCAAGTGTCTTCAGGGCGTCGAAATAATCGAGCGTGTTCGTGAAATCCGCCATGTGGACGGTCGCAGGGATTTCGTTGTACCAGAGATAGGTTGCGTCGGTCCAGCCGCGCAGGAATTTCATTTCGTCCTGCAGCGTACCCTGGCGGTCCGGGAACGGCTTGCCCCCGGCATCCACACCCGTGCGCGGCGCGGCGCACAGGTTCTGGTAGCTCATGTAGTTGGCCGGAATCGGATCCGCCGTATTGGTCGGCGTCGTCGTTCCAGTATTGGCCGTGGTCGCTGGCGAGGCGCCGGTGGAAGAGCCTCCTCCGCCGCCGCAGGCGGACAACATTGCCAGCGCCGCGAAGGCGCTGGCAAACAGACGGATCGAAGGAGTCAGGGTCGGAGGGATGGATATCAATTTCATGCATTGAATTATAGGTTGCAGCCTATCCACACATGATATCGAAATGTCACGGCAGCAATATATTTTTACCCCAGAACAGCACATGCCGGGTTCCGACCCGGCATGTATTCGTACCCGGCCGCGTTCTATACTTACCCGACTCACGACGAAAGGTTCGATTCCCTTCACTCGCTTCAGTTCACCTGATTCAGCGATTGTCTCCCACCTGTACTTCCGGGCTGACGAAGAATTTCCACTTGTTGTAACTGGATGCGTTCTTGAATGCAGCATCCTCCTGCTCGAATCCGTCGCGCTTGATCGGTCTCCGCGTCGATAACGAATAAATGCCTACAATGCGGCCTTGCAGTCGCTCGATACCCCATTGCGCCTTTCCTGTCATCGGATCGACATAAACCCGTCTAAGGTGGCGGTATGGAGTTCCACTGCGGCGATCATCCATCAATTCATCGAACGTAGCTGGATAAGGGCTTACCTGCGATCCAGCTGGCGTCTTTTCCCGGTAACGCTGCAGAGCCGCGCGAAACTGATGCCCGATGAACAACAGTTCTTTTTCCCGTTCGCGCTGACCGATCGTTCCATCGATTTCCAGTGCGGCAGTACCTGCGAGGCCAGTCAGAGCAACCACGATCAGCATCCACATATAAGCCCAGCCGCCGCGGCACCGCTTTGACTGTGCGTCAATACGCGGCGTACGGCGTCCCATCCTGCCCCTCGCCTTCAGCGCCACTATGTACATCCGCCATGCCGAGGTTGCCAGGATCAGAAGACGGTACCAGCACCCAACTGGCTGACGATTCCGTAATCGGGTCCGTAGGCACGGTGCGCAGATAACGCCGCTCCACCAGCTCGTCAAGAGAGTTGGGATAGCGGTCCTGATCGGCATGGAAGCGGTCAATCGAGCGACGCATGGCGGCTAAGCTGTCGCGCAAGGTCGATTCACGAGCCCGTATCATCGTACCCCAATAGCGCGGTACCGCAATCGTGATCAGCAGCGCGATGATCGTCATGACCGTCAACAACTCGATCAGCGTAAAGCCACGCATGCGCCGGGTTACCATAGCCGGTACGGGACGCCATTCAATCCCGTCTTTCCTGATTTGGAATAAATATCGAAAATATCGCTACCTTCATGTGGCGCGTCCGGAGGGGACGCATAACTGCGCAGACCCCAGCTTTCTGCCGGCCGGCCAGTCGGGCCGGGGTTGAACGGGTCGGCAGGTAAACGGCGCAGGAAATAAATGCGTTGTCGAATCGGGCTGCGCTGGTCCACCACCCCATCCACCAATAAATTCAACGACGGCGGGTAGCCGCTTTCACCGACTTTCATCATGATTCTGCCTTGCTCGGCGGAGCGCTTGTAAGCGTCGATCGCTTCCCGGATCTGCATCAGGGCTGCGCGCAGTTCGTACTCCTTCTGGCGCTTGGCCACTATCTGCATCGTCGGAATGACGAGCATGGCGAGCACGCTCATGATAGCCAAGGTCATCATCAATTCGATGAAGGTAAACCCTCGTGAACGCGGCACACAGCGGCCGGTACTCATTGTGGCTCCTTATTGCCGCCACTGGAAAGAACCGGTACCGGCGCCGGTACGGGGGCAGGGATAGGCGAGACCACGGGAGCTGCCACCGGAGTCCCGCCAACAGGCAACGGGCGCGGCGCATCTGGCAATACCGGCGCAGCGGCAGGTGCTGTTGCCGGTGGGAGTGGCGCAGCCGGCGCCTGCGCAGGCTGCGCCGGCCAAGCGGCAGGGGCCAACGTCAGCGGCTTGGCACCTGCCACAGATTCCGTGCCGGCATCAAATTCCGCCGCCGTCAATCCTGGGCGGCGGATGGCGCGCACGATGCGCGGCGTAATGGACAACAGAATCTCCGTCCTTTGCGCATCGTCCTTCTGGCTACCGAACAAGCGCCCCAGCAACGGCAGTTCGCCCGCACCGGGAACTTTATTGGCGTTCGTACGGTCCTCATCGCTGATCAGACCAGCCAGCACCTGCGTCTCCCCATGCTTCAGTCTCAGCACCGTGTTGGCGCTCCGGGCACCGATTTGGTATGAGAGCGTGCCTGCCTTGCTGATCACTTGCCCCACCAGACTGGACACTTCCAAGCCAACTTTGATGGCCACTTCGTCATCCAGGTAGATTGTCGGTTCCACTTCAAGCTTGAGCCCGACATCGAGGTAGTTGACCGACTCGCTGACCGACAAGTTGGTCGAGGTGGTGGTGATGACGGGCACCCGGTCGCCGATGGTCACCTTGGCCTTTTCCTTGTTACGCACGCGAATCCGGGGATTCGCGAGGATATTGCCGTCCTGATCCTCCTTGCGAGCATTGATCAGGGTACTATCAATCGTTGCCCCCAGCGTGGAGGAATTAATACCGCGCAAATCCCTCAGCGTCAGCGGCGTTTTGCCCAACTGTAGAGGCGCCAGGGCCAGTTGCGAGGGCCATTGAATGCCCAGTTCCAGCAGGCGGGAACGCTTGACTTCGACGATTTCAACGTCCAGCATGACCTCGGGATCGCCCACGTCCTGCAGATCGACGATACGTTCGGCCAGACGCACTGCTTCTGGTGTATCGCGCATCATCAGCATGCCGAGCCGGTCGTCCACCACCAAGTCCTGGGTCTTGACGATGGTTTTGATACTGTTGGCCACTGCCTTGACGTCGGCGTTGGCCAATATAAAGGTACGCACCACCAGGGACTGGTAATCCTTGATCTTCTGCTGGGCGTTCGGATAAATCAGAATGGCATTCTGGCTCAGCACTTTCTGACGTAGTTGATTGGTGGTCAGCAGGAGGTTCAGGCAGTCTTCGACCGACATGTCCTTGGCCCGCAATGTTGCCTTTAGGTCGGGACGAACATCGTTGTCGTAAAAAATGTTCAGGTTCGCCATCTGGGCAATGGCATCCAGGACGGAACGCAGCGGCGCATCCTGGAATTCCAGCGTAATCGGTTTCTGGAAACGCGCTGCCAGGCGCGTCTCCGAGCGTATCTGCTGGCCCCGCAGTTCCTCCAGCCGGTCTTTCACGGCCAGCGCTCGGCGCTGGAATGGGTTTTCCGCCAATACCTGGCGCAACTCGTCCTGTGCTCGCAGGATGCTGGCTGGGCTGCCCTCGTCAACGAGTTGTGCCGCTTCCTTGGCCATCGCTTCGTGCTGGCGTTCCATAGCGAGGCTTTGTAAGCCCTGGCGCGCCATGATATTGGCTGGTTCTATCGACTGCACCCGCAGGTAGAGCTGGCGCGCATCGTCTTGCCGGCCCTCGCTGGCGGCTCTTTCCGCCGCCGCCAGAAGGCGGTTGATTACCGAAGCATGTTGACTGGCCAGCGCTATCCGGTATTCTCCATTGCCGGGTTCATGCTGCACCGCTGCTTCCAATTGGGCCAAGCCCCGTTCGTACTGGCCTGCGGCCAGCAGGCTTTGCCCTTCGCGGAAGGCGCGTGGGCCGGCACACGCGGACAACAGGGCGGCACATGCGATGGCCGCAGCCCAGCGCAACGGCTGGTATCGGATACGCGGCTTGGCTGACCGTCCGGCGTCCGTTAAATAGATGTTCTGGTTACTCAATTACATACCTGCGCTGATAGTCAAACTCTGTAGTTGATCCAAAGGGAGATAGCGGACCTGCAAAGTCCGTCCATCTTCACTTTCCAACCGATACTGGCCCTCGACGGTGTCGCCCACCCTGGCCAGGATGTTGCGCTCGCCCCAGCGCAGGAATAGCGTGACTTTGCCATCCTCGATGGCCCGGCCGAACACCTGGAACGGCGGCGGCGGCGCCTGTGGCGGCGCCGGCGCGGACGGTGCCACCACAGGCGCAGGAGCCGGCGCCTGTGGTGGCGGCTGTACCGGACGGGGCACGGCAAAAACGGTGTCCGGAAGTTCATCCTCGGCACGCGGCAGGATCTCTAGTACTTCGGCGTCGACGTCTGGCGCCGCAGCGGCAGGGCGTGCCTTAGCCACAGTCTGCCGCTGTGGCCGGGCCGGCGCGCTGATCTCTCGGTCGGCGCCGTCCCGGGGGGCCAAGTAGGCGGCCAGCAATGTCGCCAGCAATGCGGCTGCCAACACCAGGCGGCGCTTAGAGGCGTTCATGGCGATGCCTCCGCAGGGATCTGCCCTGGGGAGGTATCGTCCGGCAGGCGTGCATGGACGACCCATTCGATACTGGCCTCTAATTCGGGCGAGTCCGGACGTTCGCGGCGGAACTGAACACTGGCCAACGCCAGTGCACGTTCGCCAAGTAATGCCTGTTGTATCAGCCGCTGCACCGCCTGCGGACTGCCCTTGACCGGTATGGTCATGTGGTACCGGACAAAGCCGCCCACCGCATCCGTCTGCAGACGGTAGTCTCCTCGCTGCATGGTCAATCCGTCCTGTGTCCCCAGCCGCAATAGCTCCTGCAGCACGTCAGCCAAGCCGTCGTACGGCACCAGCAACTGCTCGAATGCATGTAGCCTTGTTTCCGACGTGGGCCGGGCCAGTGGTACTGCGGTTGGGCGTGCACGCGCGGCGTCCAGCACCATGGCCTGCCGCTGCAATTCCAGCAATCGATGACCCTGGTACTTGTCTAACGACCAAGCGGCGCAGGATACCAGTAAGCAGACGGGGAGCAGCACCGGCAGCCAGCCATGGCGCCGGCCAACGCGTCGCCAGGCGCACCGGCCGCGCCAGACCAGCGCGGCGCCGGCATCTGCGCAGGTGCGCAAGAGAATCAAGGTTGCCATTGCACCTCCACCGTGAAGCGGTAGGGCCGGCCCGGCAACGTGTCGTCCTGTTCGTGCTGGGTCAGCACCGCCGCTGTCAGCAGCGGCCGGCGTTCGGCCAGATACGCCACATAACGGGTCATGCTCCCGCTGTCCAGGGCCTGCGCCACCAGCCGCAACGTGCCATGCCCGTTTTTCGTCTCGATCTCTGTCACCTGCACACCGAGCAGGCTCACGGCCAGGTCCTGCGGCGGTTCCATCGCGCGCAGCAACGGTACGATCGGCATGTTCAACGTGCGGATCGCAAGATTCACCTGCCTGATCCGCGCGACCTCGGCCTCGCTGCGACGTGCCGGTGCGGCAGGGGCCGTGGGCGCAGGCCTCGCCGACGTGGCCGCCATGGCGTTTTCCAGCGCCGCGGCGCGAGTACTGGTCTGCCAAGCGGCACCGGCCGTCAGCGCCGTCACAGCCAGCAAGGCCAGTGTCACCAGCGCGCGGACCGGCGTAATGGCTGCAACCGGCTGTACGGCGTCCAATGCCGCGCCGCGTCGAACGGGCAAGGCAGCCAGTTGCAAATAGGCGGAAGGTGTGCCAGCACCGGCTGCCTGGCCTCGCCATGCGATGTGCTGCTCATCGCTAGCGGGCATGTCCACTCCATTTCCGAGGTCGACCACCGGCAAGACAGAATCGGTCGCCACAGATATCCCGCTGGCTTCCCTCAGCAGGGCCCTTCGGCGCAGCACCGTCAGCATGGGCATGCTGCCATAGCGCACCGTCACCTCCTGCAATTCGCCGCCGGTACCGCGCAACAGCATGGCCACCGTGCCGTCGCTTGCGCCCAGCATGGCCGGGCGCAGCAACCACGGTCGCGGGAGACACGACCATGCCAGCACGCTGCACGGCAGTACCGACGTCACGGGAGCATCCAGCTCGCGCTGCACGTCCAGCAACGCCGACCATAATTGGGCCGGATAAATGACGGCCAGCAGCGGCCGTCCCGGAAGACCATCGCCATGGCGTATGACATCGTCCGGCTCGACAGGATGGCCCGCAGCGGCCAGTTGCATTCGCAGGTATGCGGGCGTGTCCGCATCGCGTCGCATGGCATCGCTCCAGGGCAGCGTGGCCACGCGCAGCCAATAATCGGCAACTACTATGCGGACGGCGCCGGGGTGGGCTACGTCGTCCGCGGCCCAGCGCGCGGCTAGTGCACGCAGCGCATCGGCAACCAACTCGATGCCGCCACTACCGGCCTGCAGCGGCAGACTGCCGCTGCGGTGCGCATCCCAGCGCCCGTTCACGCGTAGCGCCCACTCCAACGCGTCGCTGCGCAGCGCTACAAACAGGACGGCACGTGCCCCGCCTCTGCGCGGCCATGTTTTACCCGGCCACACGCTGTACCTCCTCCAACGTGGTAGCACCCGTGGACAGCGCCTGCAAAGCGCTGTCCAGCAAAGGTCGCATGCCTTGGCTTGCCGCGTACTGCTTGAGTGCCGACACGGGGGCGCGCGCCACGATCATCTCGCGCAAATGGTCGTCCAGCACCAGCACTTCGGCCACCGCGCGCCGGCCTTGGTAGCCGACCCCGCGACACTGGCCGCAACCCTTGCCAGCCCGGAAATGCCAGTCCGCCACTGCGGCGAGGGACAGTCCGGCTTCCAGCAATGCGGCGTCGTCCGGCCGCACTGGTACGCTGCAATGCGGGCAGTTGGTGCGAAGCAGGCGCTGGGCCACGATGCCGTTGAGTGCGGCCGCAAAGCTGTAGGCATCGACCCCCATGTGCAGAAAGCGGCCCAGCACGTCGAATACGTTATTGGCGTGCACGCTGGTGAAGACGAGGTGACCGGTCAGGGCGGCCTGCACGGCGATCTGGGCGGTTTCATCGTCGCGGATTTCGCCCACCATGATCTTGTCCGGGTCGTGGCGCAGGATCGAACGCAGGCCGCGGGCGAACGTCAAGCCCTTCTTTTCGTTGACGGGAATCTGAAGTACGCGTGGTAGCCGGTATTCGACCGGATCCTCGATGGTGACGATCTTTTCGCGGCCGCCGTGGATCTCGGTAATGGTGGCGTACAGGGTCGTGGTTTTGCCGGAGCCGGTCGGTCCCGTCACCAACAACATGCCGTGCGGCTTGCGGGCCAGCTTGCGAATGGCTGCCATTCCGGCCGGGTCGAGTCCCAAATGGTCCAGCCGCAAGGCCTTGGCCTGTTCGGTCAGCGATTGCCGGTCGAGCAGGCGCAGCACCGCATCCTCGCCGAAAATATTGGGCATGATGGAGACGCGGAAGTCGATGTCGCGGCCGTTGACGCGTACCTTGAAGCGTCCGTCCTGAGGCACGCGTCGCTCGGCGATATCGAGTTCGGCCATGACCTTGATGCGGGAAATCACCTGCTCGCTCATTTCCGTGCCGTGCGCCTGGGTGATGGGCACCAGCACGCCGTCGATGCGGTAGGACACGTGCAGGCTCGCGGTATCGCATTCGAGGTGGATGTCGCTGGCGCGCAGCTTCAGTGCGTCGTAGATGGTCGAGTTAACCAGTTTGACCACGGCGCTGGCGTCCTCGCTGATGCTGGCCAGCGTGATGACCGCCGCCACGTCGTGTTCCTCGCCCGTGGCATCCGATGCGTCGAGCGCATCCACGGCCCGCATCCCATGCTCGTGTTGCGCCAGGAAGGCGCGCAGGTCATCCGGATGGGCCAGCACGACGGTGGGCAGGCCCGCGTCGATACCGGCGTGGCGCAGCGCCCATTCCTCGCCGGCGCTGTCGAACGGATCGGTCAACACCAGGCAGGACTGATCCGGTCCGCGCGCCAGCAGTACGCCGCGGGCCACGCAATCGGGGTAGGCGATACGGTCGAAATCTGGCTGCAATGCCTGTAACTGCGCCATGCCCAGCAACGGAAAGGCGAAATGGCCGGCCAGCGCCCGCATGACGTCGGCCCCGTCGTGCCCGGTCAACTGTTCCAGGCCCGATACCGGCGAGCGGCCGTGCTCCGCCGCCCATGAACGCGCGTGCTCCATCAACTCCGGCGTCAGCCATGCGCCTTCCACATCCCTCACTACAAGCTCCCGGCTAGATCGAATATCGGCAAATACATCAACACGACGATACCGCCGATGACAACGCCGATGACGACCATCAGCATCGGCTCCAGCAGCCGCGACGCCCAGTCCACCCAGCGTGCGAACTGGTCGTCGGAAAAACGGGCGGCCCGCTCCAGCATTTCCGCCAGCTGGCCGGAACGTTCTCCGACCTGGATCAGTGAATCGGTGACCGGACCGACAAGGTCGGCCTGCGCCAGCGCGGACGACAGGCTGCGGCCCTGCTGCACTGCCAGCAGGCACTGGGCCAGTTGCGCCTGCGACTGCGATCCCAGCAGGCCACCCACCATGTACAGTGCGCGCGGCAGCGCAATGCCGGACGCGAGCAGCAGGCTCAACGCGCGATAGAAACGGGCCAGGCGGAACTGGCGCACGCGGCCTGCCAGCCATGGCAGGTGCAGCACGCGTTCCAGCAGCCAGCCTCGCCCTTGCGGACGAAGTACGGTGGCCGCCAGCAATGCCGCGCCGCCGGCGAAGGCGGCCAGCGCCATCTGCCAGTGGCCGGCCACCACACGTCCGAAGCCCAGTAGGATGGCGGACAGCCACGGCACGTCGTGCCCGGACGATTCGTAGACGGAGGCAAAGCGCGGTACCACGTAACCCAACAGGAACAAGGTGACGAAGCTACCAACGGCCAGCAGCATGACTGGATAGATGGATGCCGAGATCAGCTTCTTCTTCAACTGGTCGAACTGCAGCTGGTAAGCGATATAGCGCGACAGCGCCGGCGCCAGGTCGCCGGTACGCTCCGCGGCCCGCACCGTGGCGACGAAAATGTCGGGGAAGTGCTGGGGCCAATGCGCCAGCACGTCGGAAAAACTGCGCCCTTCGCGCAGCAGTTGCAGCATGCCGGCGATGATGCCCGCCACCGTGGCATGGCTTTCCTTGGCCTGCAGGCTGGCCAAGGCCTCGTTCAGGTGCAGTCCGGCTTCCAACAGGGCCAGCAGTTCCTGGCTGAACAATAGCAAGGGAAACGTCGTGCGCCCGGTCCGGGCCGGTCGTGCCGTTTTTTCCGATTCCACGGAAGCGACGCGGAAGCCGCGCGCCGCCGCAAGGCGCAGAGCTTCCGTTTCGCTGACGCCTTCCAGGCGAAGCACCGCAGCATGACCGCGCACGTCCTGGCCGCGCAACAGGATTGCGGCGGACGTCGTCTTCTGCCCAGTCCTGGGTGAACCGGGCACCAGAGTCTCTTCGGAGCGGCCAAGCGTTTCTTTATCGTGCGCGGACAACATCGATCTTCAGAGGAACGGCGAGTCCCAGGCTGCCATGTAGACGACCAGAGATTGATTTGCCATGTTCAAGGCAAGTCGAGATTGCTCTTGCCTGGATACGGCCAAGAATGACGCAACCCCGCTAAGAAGGCCGCATCGACGGATGAGGCGGCCGAAACAGCCTTCAGATCGCGTTCCTGTTGTGCCAGCTCGCGCTGCATCAGGTGATGGCTGGCGATTTTCTGTTCCAGTTGCGGATCATTCGGGCGCATCTGTTCGATCTCCTGCACATACAGGTCGACCGAATCGGTGGCAAAGCGGGCGATGTCGGCAATATGGTCCGTTTGCGGGTCGAGTACAAAATCGTACAGTGCACATACGGAAAAGCAGGCATCCTGTGCCGCCGTGACATACAGTGACGTGTGATCTTCGGAATCGGGCACCACGGCTTCACACGCTTCCAGTGCGGTTTCTGCGTCCTTCGCCACCAGCGTGGTGCCACCGAGGTAATCCCAGATGCGATCGAGCGCATGGCGCAGCGGTGCTACGCCCCCCCAGCCGGCATCGCGGCTGAACGCCTCATAATTCGGCAACAGGCGTTCGCAACACACCGCGCCAAACGCCAGTTGGCGCCGCTCATCGAGCTGTTCCAACCGCGCTTTCAACGCATCGTGGTCATAGGGGGGTGGTGCCATGGCTCTCTCCTCTTGTCACTTGAGACCGCTTAAGGTTTCAACTCCACGCTCGCTCATTGCCGCAGCACAATCGCTGCAAATAGGACGGCTGGCTGCCACACCGGTGGGGGTCAGGCCCATGTCGCGTGCCGCTGCTTCGGCCGTGACTTCTGCGTGGCCTTTGCCGATACCTTCAACTTCATTTGGCCGGAGAGCTTCACGCTGCGCCTTGGCCAAACGACGTTCACTGGAGCTGATTACACGGATTCCCTCTTCGGTTTCCACGACCGCAGTAGTGCGGTGACGCTGGGCGCGGAGAGGCAGTATCTTGTGTATTTCATTGGCGCGGTCGACGGCTTTTTCAGCGGTACGGGCAACTTCAACGCCACGTTCAACTGCGCGAGCGGCCTTCATGGCCTGACCAGTACCGGGGATTGGGCTCATTACACCAACCACGCTCATGCCGACGTCCACCAGTGCGTGCCCAACACCCACGCCAGTATACATTGCCATTCCCAACTTACCCAAGTCGTACATCAGGAACGCAACATCGATCGGGCTGTGCCCATCCGGGTCGACGAATTTGTACGGATTGTTGTTGGCGTAAGCGTAGCGGTTGAAGCTGTGAATATTCCCCGGATCGACGCCTTGTGGATCGATGCCGGCAAAACGGCCCAGCAGCGGATCGTAGTAACGTGCGCCCATGTAGGTCAGGCCGGTGTTGTCGTCATGCGGTTTACCGGTGAACCAAAGCTTGTTGGTGGCGCTGTTTGAATCGTTCCACAGCTTATCGCCGTATGGACGGTAATTCTGATACCAGAAAGGCTTGCCATTGGGGTCGGTCGCCAGTTGAGGCGTGCCGGCAGCGTCGTTGTGGAAATAGATGACGTCTGTAGCAATTGGCATGGGTCTGGGAACCTGCGCCAATGCCGTACCGGAGAACAGGAACATTGCCAGCATGGCCATCAGGGTGCGTCCCGCATCGCGTGCACGGGACGCGAGCAGCCATTGGAGCCCCAGCCCCGCAGAAGCGGCCGATTGTATAATTTTTCTCAGAATAGTCATGGGATGAGTAGTGAACGCGAAAGAGGAACGGTTGGCAGGCATCATGACGACGTCCGTTGTGCGATACGTTTGCCGCCCAGATAGATGTACTGGATCAGGCCGTTCGCTTTGCCTGGCGTGAACTCGATCAGCTGGCGCCCATTGCTGTCATACACTTCGTACGTTTTGACGCCCGCCTTAGTGACGCTGACGCGATGGTTCAAGCCGTCATAGGTGTATGCGGTCATGGCTGCCGCATTTCCGCAATTTACACAGGTCAGGTTGGGGACGCCGTCATAGGTGTACGTGTTGCCTGCGCCCGAAGTCACGTTGCCATAAGCGTCATAACCATACGTCGCGGTGCGGCTGCCGGACACGCCGTTCAGACGGTTGGTGCCGTCCGTATAGTTGTAATACAGGTTGAAACTACCCAACACTTGACTGGTAATGTTTCCGGCGCCGTTATAGACGATCGTTCCATTGCCCCACATGTTGTCGGCGTTGGCCGTGGTCAAGCGATCCAGATTGTCGTAGCCGAAGCTGCGCTTAAGGGTGGGCTGCACGCTGTCGGTAATGCTCGTCAGGTTGCCAACGCCATCGTAGCCGTAGCTGCTGTTGATGTAATAGACACCTGTCTTTTGCGTACTGAACGCGCTCGGCCACAGGCGGCTATTCTGACCGTACGCGGTGACCGTACCGTTGGCATAATTGATTTGCTTGGTCTGGCCGGATGGCCAGTAGCTCACGCTCGTCACATAGCCGGAGACCTGTGTCGGGCGGCCCAATGCATCCGGGACGAACGATACCAGGCTACCCGATTGCGGATAGGTGATCGATTGCAGTTGGTCGCGCGAATTGTAGCCATAGCCGATAGCGAATGTACGGCCATCCACCACCAGCGTTTCCGTCTTCAGGTTATTGTTCAGGTCGTAGTCATAGCTGCGGTTGGCAACCGACGAGTTGACCGTCAGCAGGCGGTGCGTCTTGCTGTAGGTTTTGCTTACAGCTGGTGTGCCGTTTGGATAAACGACATTCGTCAGGCGATTCTGGTTATCGTAGGTATAGGTTGTCGTACCGGATCCACCCACCGAGCGCGTGGTCATATTGCCAGCAGCATCGCGGCCATACGTGGTGGTCCCGGTTTCCGGATCCACGACGCTAGTCAGGTAGTAGTTTCCGTTGTAGCCGTAAGTGCGGGTCGAACCAGCCTGGGTAACAGAGGTCACCAAGTCTTTGCTATTGCGCGCCAGCGTGATATTTGCCGAAGCACCGGGCGTAGCAATACCCATCACAAAAGTTTGTTCGGGATTACCGTAAGCGCGGAAGGTATCAGTGGTCGCGTTTCCACGCTCATCGGTGACAGTCCTGGTGCCAGCACCATACGCGATGTTGCGCGAGGTGTTGTCCGCATTAGTGATCAAAGTCGCGCGGCCCAGTGCGTCATACTTGTAAGTCGTGCCAATGGTGGCATCGGGATTGGACGCGAAGCTCTTGCGGCCGTTGCTGTCATAATAGAAATTCCGGGTAATGCCGCCGAGGGTCACGCTGGCAGGACGCAGGAAGCCATCGTAAGTCGTCGTTTCCACTAGCGTGCCGCGCGTGACGGTCTTCTTCATCACGTCCCAAGACGGGGAATAGCTGATCGACACAGGATCGCCGGCCGGATACGTGATCGACGCCAGGCGGTTCAAAAGGTCATAGCCATAGGTCGTGGTACGCTGGTCGCCGTTGGTTTCGGACGTAACATTTCCTGCATCATCCACCACACGGGTGATGTTGACGCCTTCCGGCTGGGCCTCATTTTGCGGAATACCGCGTTTGTAGTTCGACAGTGTATGGGTCAGCGAACGCGGATACGTTACCGTTGCGACGTTACCTTGGCTGTCATAAGTGTACGAAGTACTGACACCATCACGCGTCAGGCTCAGCAGGTTGCCGTTCGTATCGAAGCTGCGCGTTACCGAACTGCCGGTAAAGCTTTCGTCTTTTACCTGCTTGATGAGCCACTTGCTGGTGTCGACGTTATATGTCAGCGTCGTCGTACGATTACCGCCGTTGGGCCCGCTCTCCGTAACCAGACCCGGGTTGTCATAGGCGTCGAAGTTCGAATAAGTGGTCGTGTAGTTGGCACCATCACGGGTAATGGTCTTCTGGCTCAGCACCGGTGATGCAGTTTCCGTGTCATAGCGAAGGTAATCGTAGGCGCCCAGACGGTAATACTTTTCGCCGGAAATCCGCTGTTTGGACCAGGTGTAGGTTTCCTGTTGTTTGCCGCCGATGTCCTTGGACATCAGCAACCCAACCATCCAGACTGTGCCGTTACCGTTGGACGTATAACGCGGACCGTAATGCTTGTACGTGGTGACTGTACCGTCGGGTGCCGTCATCTTCGTCGTATCATAGACTCCCGCAGTGGTGCCGGGCGTATAGCTGAACAACCAGGTGCCGCCGGCGCTGCTGTAGCCGGGGCCTGACGCATTGACGACTTTCTTCGTCACGGCCGAGTTGTACGTGATTTTGGTGACACCGGTGCTGACTACCAGGCGGTCGAACTCTGTCCACGTATACTCGTAATTGGTTACACCGCCTTCCGGTGTAGTGACCGTCTTCATGGCCCATGCGCCACCGCTCGGTGCATACATGGCCTCGTTGTAATCATAATTCCATGCACGGCCATCCGGACGCGTCACCGATTTCAGCTGATAAGAACCGAAGTAGTTCGGGACTGCCTGATACGCGTAATCCACATAGCGATTGCCGGATGCACTGATGCGCGAAATACGGCGCGTGCTCGTGCCGGCGTCCAGATAAGTGAACGTGACCCAGCGACCATCGTTGGTGTCGACGCGGGTAATTTCAAATGAGTCTGGCGTGGCGTAACTGACGACGGCATAGTTGCCGTTGCGGTCGGTAATTTTTGTCGTGTACCACCCCACCACGCCGTTATCCAGCTTCACTTTCTGCCGCATGTCATAACGTACACCCTCCGGGGAATACGCAACGACGCCGAGACGGTCGGCCGCACAATCGATACGCCAGCGGCGCGTACTCTGCATCAAAGGTGAAGTGGAACCGGTAAACGTCAGGATCTGACGGCCGCCGTCCTGCATTTCCAGTACCGGGTTATCGCCAATATTGGCAGCGTCGGAATTGTTGCAAACCTCGTTATAGGGATTGTTTTGCAAAAAAGGCTGCAGCAAACGTCCGAAATGCACGGTCCATCCCAAGCCGGCCAATTGCCACACGCCTGGTTGTGCGCTGGTGCTGTTATAAGACCGGATGACACTGAGATCGAACCCACCGTTGCCAGGCACGAAAATATCCGTGTACTGGTGAGTCAAAGACCCGGAGAATGGATCTATTGACTCGAATTGGGCTTGTCCGATATGACTGCGATTAGGGTAGACGCCAGGCTCGGTATAAAACTCAGGCATGACCGACTGGGCTGCGCCTAATGCAGGTAAAGTCAATAATCCTGCGCATCCCAAATAAATGCACAGTGACTTCAAACGACCATTAAATCTCATCGAACTCTCCGGGGCAATAAGAAGAAAAATGTATATTACTTTTTATTTTACAATACAGATTGTATTTAATTAATTTTCAGAATTAACATCAATGGCTATCCTGCCGCTTGGTCGCCGCTTAATGAATTCGAATGCCAATGCAAAAATAAAAACCTGTCAACGCGACTGCTTTTAATAGTCGCTCGAGGACATTAAAAAAGAGCGCACGAGTTCATGCCCATGAGCAAATGGGCAACTAGCAATTACGGAATTAAGAAACGATTAGGAGAAAGCCGATTTTCGTATGGGCAGCAGAAAAGCACAATGAAAAGGCAAGGAAAATGTAATCTGCGGCATACTGATTATTCCCCAGGGCGGCCATGTTCAGGCGAGGGAAAACAAATCGCCGTAGATGGACTTTGATGTAAATATTTTTTGTGGAAGTATATCTACAACTACAATGTTGTCAACTAGAAATTTAAGATTTTTCGCTTTATTTCTTTCCGAGGAGGGAGGGTGGTAAATCGTGAGAATTTCCGAATGCCAGAGCGATCGATGGCCTTGTTCGGAACATGTATGACTTCCGCAAACAAAATCAGGAAAAGCCGTTTATATATTCGGCTTCGATGTGATAATTTGTGATAAATTAGGGATCGTGAAGCAATAGTATAATAACTTCACTTGGCAAACGATGCCGAATCGAGCTGGAGACTGCCAGAGTTTTGGTATGGCCAACTTTGTACGTCATCTCGGCCGCTGGACTTGCCTGTAATCGAGAGGCATGAAGCAACAGGCGATATGGATCATCCACCGTGCTAACACTCTCTCAGAAGTAATGCCGTTCAGATAGGACTGAACGGCATTTTTATTTTGTCATTGCAAAACGGAAGCGACGAGTATTCGGCATCGACGCCTGCCCGCGGAGCGGGTCGTGTGCCTCATGGTGGCCTGGCGTTATACAGGCACAAATCCATCAGTGAAGTGTTAGATGATCTTGGCTTGGCGATACCGGAATCACAGACGCCGTTCGTCAGCAAATTCGCTAAGCTGCCGGATTCCAGCCCGGCAGGCGATCGTGCACGGCCGCGTTCAGGCCGCGCGCGGGGCCGTCTCGCCCGCGTGGAATGCGGCCACCAGTTCAGCTTCCTTGCGCTTGGCGGCGTGCAGGTTGCGCTCCTTGACGTGGCCGAAGCCGCGGATGTCTTCGGGAATGCTCGCGATCGCGACCGCCTGCGCCAGGTTGGCGGCCGTCAGCTTCGGCAGCAGACTGTCGATGGTGCAGCGATACTCCTGGATCAGGGCGCGTTCCATCCTGCGCTCGGTCGTGTGGCCGAACGGGTCGAACGCCGTGCCGCGCAGGCCTTTCAGTTTCGCCAGCACGTTAAAGGCCTTCATCATCCACGGGCCGAATTCCTGCTTGACCAGGTGGCCGTCCTTGTCCTTCTTCGCCAGCAGCGGCGGCGCCAGGTGGAACTTCAGCTTGACGTCGCGTTCGAACATGCCGTCGATTTTCGCCATGAACGCCGGATCGGTGTACAGGCGCGCGACCTCGTACTCGTCCTTGTACGCCATCAGCTTGTGCAGGTAGCGCGCGACGGCTTCCGTCAGGCGCGTGCCCTTGCCCAGCCTGTCTTCCGCGGCGCGGACCTGGTCCACGAACGCCTTGTACTGCTGCGCATACGCGGCATCCTGGTAGGCGGTCAGCAGTTCGACGCGGCGCTTGACGAGGTCGTCGAGCGATGGCGTGCGCCTGAATTCCACGACCTTGGCGGGCGTGGTCAGTTTCAGCACGGACGGCAGATCGTGCGCGGCCGTGCGGCCCCAGTTGAACGCGGCCTTGTTGAAGCCGACCGAGACGCCGTTCAACTCGATGGCCTTCATGATCGACGCTTCCTGCAGCGGCACATGGCCCTTCTGGAACGCATAGCCCAGCATGAACATATTGGTGGCGATGGCGTCGCCCATCAAGGTGGTGGCGATGTGGCCGGCGTCGACGAAATCGACATTGCCCTCGCCGCACGCCTGCACGATGGCGCCGCGCGAACCCTCGGCCGGGAATTGCCAGTCGGGGTTGCGGATGAACGCGGCGGTGGTGGCGCCCGTCGCGTTCACGGCGGCCCACGTGCGGCCCTCGCCCATGCGCGACAGGGCGTCGCGGCTCGCGGTCACGATCTGGTCGCAGCCGATCACGAGGTCGGCATTGCCCGTGCCGACGCGCGTCGAGTGCAGGTCGGCCTGGCGGTCGGCCAGGCGCACGTGCGACATCACGGGGCCGCCCTTCTGCGCGAGGCCGCTCATGTCCAGCACGAGGGCGCCCTTGTTTTCCACGTGCGCGGCCATCGCGAGGATCTGGCCGACCGTCACGACACCCGTGCCGCCGATGCCGGTGACGAGGATGCCGAACGGGGTCGCCGTGGACGGGATGCGCGGCAGCGGCAGGGACGGCGGCTGGGCCTCGCTGGTCGTCTTTTTGGGTTTCTTGAGAGCCCCGCCTTCGACCGTGACGAAGCTCGGGCAGAACCCGGTGACGCACGAAAAATCCTTGTTGCACGAGGACTGGTTGATCTGGCGCTTGCGGCCCAGTTCCGTCTCCAGCGGCTCGACGGACAGGCAGTTCGACTGCTTCGAGCAGTCGCCGCAGCCTTCGCACACGGCTTCGTTGATCACCGCGCGCTTGGCCGGGTCCGGGTACGCACCCTTCTTCCGGCGCCGGCGTTTTTCGGACGCGCAGGTCTGGTCGTAGATCATCGAGGAGACGCCCGGCATCTCGCGCAGTTCGCGCTGCACATCCATCAGTTCCGCGCGGTGGCGCACGGTGACGCCTTCGGCCCACGGGTAATCGGCCGGGTACTTGTCCGGCTCGTCGGTGACGACGACGATCGGCTTCACGCCCTCGGCCGCCAGCTGACGGCTGATCTTCGCCGGGTCGAGCGGGCCGTCGACCATCTGGCCACCCGTCATCGCGACGGCGTCGTTGTAGAGGATCTTGTACGTGATGTTGACCCTGGCCGCGACCGACGCGCGGATCGCCAGCACGCCCGAGTGGTAATAGGTGCCGTCGCCGAGGTTCGCGAAGACGTGCTTCTCGTCCGTGAACGGCGCCTGGCCGATCCATGTGACGCCTTCTCCGCCCATCTGGGTGAAGGTGGACGTCTCGCGGTCCATCCACAGCACCATGTAGTGGCAGCCGATGCCGGCCATCGCGCG
>Ga0207657_10001973_pt1 | contig 22139 bp, 22 predicted proteins | sample KBSC33metaG_FD_184316 | JGI IMG/M metagenome (GOLD analysis project Ga0207657, IMG submission 184316) | Corn rhizosphere microbial communities from Kellogg Biological Station, Michigan, USA - KBS C3-3 metaG (SPAdes) (version 2) | ecosystem: Host-associated > Plants > Roots > Rhizosphere > Soil ... | reverse complement strand
GTTGCTTGCGACCGGTCGCAAGCAACGCAGATTTTGCTTGCGGCCGGTTCGTCCCTGTGATTCAACTGGTCCATGGCGCATATCGCGAAACTCCGCATGTTGCTTTTCTCGGCTTTTGGCCCGGCGATTGCGGTTCTTCTTCTTCTTTTCTTCGCGGGCTATGTGGTGCTTGGCTCCAACGGCGTTCTGGCCTGGGGCGATTACAAGCGACAATTGAACCATGCGCAGGGTGAACTGAAGCAGGTTCAGGCCCACCGGCAGGAATTGAAGAACCGGGTCGACCTGCTCGATCCCCGGCGCGTCGATCCCGATCTTTCCGACGAACTGATCCGGCGGGAGCTGGGCGTCGTTCATCATGATGAAGTGATCGTTCCGCTGAACTGACGGTCCGGACGGCTGATTGATCGCTTTGCCGCGCTTTTGAGTGCCAAGCCGCGTTGCAATTCGGGGCGGACTCCCGCTATATCGCCCTTCCTTCCATCCCCATCCACGCAAAAGGATAAGAACCTTGGCGAAACCAACGACGCCGCGTCCTTCACGCGCAAAGGCAAAGGCGGCTGCACCCGCCGCCGGCGCGGACCACAACCGGCCTCGCCCTGACACTCCCCAGGATTATGAAGCAACCAAGGAGGAGTTGCTCGAATTTTACCGGCAAATGGTGTTGATCCGCCGTTTCGAGGAAAAGGCGGGCCAGCTTTACGGTCTTGGGCTGATCGGCGGCTTCTGCCACCTCTATATCGGGCAGGAAGCGGTTGCAGTAGGCATCCAGTCAGCGCTCCAGCCGGGCAAAGACAGCGTTATCACCGGCTATCGCGACCATGGGCACATGCTGGCCTATGGCATCGATCCCAATGTCATCATGGCGGAACTGACCGGACGGGAAGCCGGCATTTCGCGCGGCAAGGGCGGTTCGATGCACATGTTCAGCGTCGAGCATAAATTCTACGGCGGCCACGGCATCGTCGGCGCGCAGGTATCGCTGGGCGCGGGCCTGGGGTTTGCGCATAAGTACAATAATGACGGTGGCGTCTGCGTCGCCTATTTCGGCGACGGCGCTGCCAATCAGGGCCAGGTCTATGAATCGTTCAACATGGCCGAACTGTGGAAGTTGCCGATCATCTTCGTGATCGAGAACAACCAATATGCCATGGGAACCAGCGTCAACCGCTCCTCGGCGGAAGACCAGCTCTACCGTCGGGGCGAAAGCTTCCGTATCCCGGGCATCCAGGTGAACGGCATGGACGTGCTCGCGGTACGGGGCGCAACGGAAGAAGCGCTGAAATGGGTCCAGGGTGGCAACGGGCCGATCCTGCTCGAAATGAAGACCTACCGCTATCGCGGCCATTCCATGTCCGACCCGGCCAAATACCGGTCGCGCGAGGAAGTGCAGTCGATGCGCGACAAGTCGGACCCGATCGAGGGCGTCAAGAAATATCTCACCGAAGCCGGCGTGGGCGAAGACGAGCTCAAGAAGATCGATCAGGACATCCGCAAGATCGTCAGCGACGCTGCGGACTTCGCTGAAACCTCTCCCGAACCGGAAATGCACGAACTTTATACCGACGTGCTGGTGGAGCAATATTAATGGGTATCGAAATCAAGATGCCGGCGCTTTCGCCGACCATGGAGGAAGGCACGCTGGCGAAATGGCTGGTGAAGGAAGGTGACGAAGTCCGTTCCGGAGACATTCTCGCCGAGATCGAGACCGACAAGGCCACGATGGAATTTGAAGCTGTCGATGAAGGCAAGATCGGCCAGATCATGATCGCCGAAGGCACCGAGGGGGTGAAGGTCGGCACCGTTATCGCGACGATGGCGGGTGAAGGCGGCGAGGCGGCTCCGGCACCCAGGGCAGAAGCGCCCAAGGCGGAAGCCGCTCCGGCGCCTGTCGCGGCCAGGCCTGCTGCCGAACCGAAGGCCACCGTCAAGGATCCGGCGCTTCCCGACGGCACCGAATATCTTAAAACTACTGTTCGCGAAGCGTTGCGCGACGCCATGGCCGAGGAAATGCGCCGTGACGAGCGCGTCTTCGTCATGGGTGAGGAAGTCGCCGAATATCAGGGCGCCTACAAGGTCACCCAGGGCCTGCTGGAAGAATTTGGCGACAGGCGGGTGATCGACACGCCCATTACCGAATATGGCTTTGCCGGCATTGGCGCGGGCGCGGCCATGGGCGGTCTGAAGCCGGTTATCGAGTTCATGACCTTCAACTTCGCGATGCAGGCGATCGATCACATCATCAACTCTGCGGCGAAGACCAATTACATGTCGGGTGGCCAGATGCGCTGTCCGATCGTGTTCCGTGGTCCCAATGGCGCGGCCAGCCGCGTCGCCGCGCAGCATAGCCAGAATTATGGTCCCTGGTATGCGGCGGTGCCCGGCCTGATCGTGATCGCGCCTTATGACTCGGCCGATGCCAAGGGCCTTCTCAAGGCGGCGATCCGTTCGGAAGACCCGGTCGTGTTCCTGGAGAATGAGCTGGTCTACGGCCGCAGCTTCGATGTGCCGCAGGTGGACGATTATGTCCTGCCGATCGGCAAGGCGCGCATTGTCCGCGAGGGCGGTGACGTGACGCTGGTAAGCTATTCGATCGGCGTGGGCGTCGCTCTGGAAGCTGCCGAAGCGCTGGCAGGTGAAGGCATCGACGCGGAGGTCATCGACCTGCGTACGCTGCGTCCGCTCGACACGGCGACCGTGCTGGAAAGCCTCAAGAAGACCAACCGACTCGTCGTGGTCGAAGAGGGCTGGCCTGTTTGTTCGATCTCTTCGGAAATCGCGGCCGTGGTCATGGAGCAGGGCTTCGACGATCTGGACGCCCCGGTGCTGCGCGTCACGAACGAGGACGTGCCGCTGCCCTATGCGGCGAACCTTGAAAAGGCGGCGCTGATCGACGCGGCCCGCGTCGTCGCGGCGGCGAAGAAGGTGTGTTATCGGTAAAGTGGAGATGGGGAGCGGCGTGTGTCGCTCCCCATCGACGCCTTGCATTCTGTCGTCGCTTGTCGGGGCCATGAATGCCGACGCCGTCCGTCGGTCCTGAAAGGCTGATGATGTCGGCCCATTCCCCTTTCATCGATCTGGTCGGATGCATGCCGTGAGCGACGATCTCGCGCCCTTGCCGTCGCTGCTGAGCGCCTATGCAGGGCCTGGCGCTGCCCGGCATCGGCTGGTCTGGGCACTGGACGCTCGTTTCGCGCGGCTGGTGGCGACGACGAGCGAGCCGATCATCGGCCAGATGCGCCTGGCCTGGTGGAACGACGCCTTGACGGATGAAAACGGGGTCAAGGGACAGGGTGAACCGCTGATCGACGCGATGCGGCAACTGGGCGCCTTGCCGCCCCACGGACTGGCGCAATGGCTGGACGGCTGGGAAGCGTTGATCGGAGAGCTTGATCTTTCCGGCTATGCGGAGGGCCGGGGGAGCGGCCTGTTTCGCGCACTGGCGGGGCAGGAGGATATTCCGCCATGGCTCGATCGCGCCGGGGCTGCATGGGCGCTTTGGGACCTGTCGGGACATCATGCGGACCCGGACGTCGCCGGCAAGGCGATCGATCTGGCACGGACCTATATAAGCGGCGGCAGCTTACCCTGGACGAAACAATGGCGTCCGTTGCAGATCGCCTATCACCTTGCCCGCCATGACATTGAGAAAGGCCGCCGCGCACCTGCGGGATTGACCCTCGCGCATTATTGGCGATTGGTGCGCATCGGGTTGTTCGGGCGATAGGGGGGATCTGTTGGGGCGGGTTTTGGTGAGCGTGATGGCCGCATTGCTGATGACGGCAGGCGGGCTGTTCTGGTGGCAGGGGCGGGCGAACAATGAACCCGTGCCCCAACTGCTGGTCGGATCGCCGCCACCGCCCGCCGTCGATGTCCTCCCGGAGGGTGATCCGGACGCTTCGGGCGATGCGCCGCCCATGCCCGGCGAAGCGTCGCCGCAAAGCCGCGAGCAGAAGCGATTTGGCCGCTATGACCGCAATCGCGATGGCGTCATCACCCGCGTCGAGATGATGGGCAGCCGCGTCAAGGCGTTCAAGGCGCTCGACCGGGACAATGACAATCTCCTCTCCTTCGAGGAGTGGGCGGTGGCGACCTCGGATCGCTTTGCCGGGGCGGACGGCAATGGTGACGGCAAGCTGACGCCGGCGGAATTCGCGACCACCGCGCCCAAACGAACCGCCACCCCGAAATGCAAATGCTGACGCGTCAGGCGCCGCGCAACGCTCAGGCCTGCTGAAGTTCGCCCAGCCAGCCGCCCAGCGCGGCGCGGGCGCGGGCGGTCATGGCTTCCTTGCGCTGCTTCTTCTTCACGTCTTCCAGCGGCGGGAAGAGGCCGAAATTGACGTTCATCGGCTGATAATCCGCCGTCTCGACATTGCCGGTCACATGACCGAGCAGCGCGCCCAGCGCGGTTTGCGGCGGCAATGGCGGGAGCGGCTGGCCCAATATCTCGGCCGCGGCAAATCGTCCGGCGAGCAGCCCGATCGCCGCGCTTTCGACATAGCCCTCGCAACCCGTAACCTGCCCGGCAAAGCGGATATGCGGCGCGCTTTTCAGGCGCAATGTGGCGTCGAGCAGCTTGGGACTCTGGATGAAGGTGTTGCGGTGAAGCCCGCCAAGACGGGCAAACTCCGCCTTTTCCAGGCCGGGGATGGTGCGGAACAGATCGATCTGCGCGCCATGCTTCAGCTTGGTCTGGAATCCGACCATGTTCCACAACGTGCCCGATGCATTGTCCTGCCGCAGTTGCACCACCGCATAGGGCCAGCGGCCGGTGCGCGGATCGTCAAGGCCCATCGGCTTCATCGGTCCGTGGCGCAATGTTTCCGGGCCACGCGACGCCATGACCTCGATCGGCATGCAGCCCTCGAAATAGGGCGTGTCCTTTTCCCACTCCTTGAAGTCGGTCTTCTCGCCGTCGAGCAGTCCCTGGACGAAGGCCTGATACTGCTCCTTGTTCATGGGGCAGTTGATATAATCCTTCCCTTCGCCGCCGCCGGGACCGATCTTGTCCCAGCGATTGGCCATCCAGCATTTGTCCATGTCGATGCTGTCGAAATGCACGACCGGCGCGATCGCGTCGAAAAAGGCGAGATGGTCGATGCCCGCCGCCTGCCCGATGCTGGCGGCGAGCGCGGGGGCGGTGAGCGGCCCGGTGGCGACGATGGTCATGCCTTCGCCCGGCAGTGTATCGACGCGCTCGCGTACGATCTCCACATTCGGATGATCCGCCAATGTGCGGGTGACGCCTTCGGAAAAGATATGGCGATCCACCGCCAGCGCCGACCCGGCGGGAACCTTGGCCGGTTCAGCCTGCGCCATGATGATCGAACCCAGCCGCCGCATCTCCTGATGCAGCAGGCCCACGGCGTTCCTGTCGGCGTCGTCGGACCGGAAACTGTTGGAGCAGACCAGTTCGGCAAGGCCATCGGTCTGATGCGCGGGCGTCATGTCGCCCGATCCCCGCATTTCGGACAGGCGGACCTTCACGCCGGCCTGCGCCAGTTGCCACGCCGCCTCCGTCCCCGCAAGCCCGCCGCCGATGATGTGAACCTGATGTCCTGCCACTTTGCTTCTGTTCCGATCGATCTTTAGTCGAGGGGCGTTTAGGCGAAATGGCGCCAAAAGCGGAGCGCAAAATGACCGGCCCCCTCGGCACTCATGCCATGGGCGAGCCGAGCGCCTGAGTGGATGACGCGTCGCGATAATAAGCGGCTTCGTCCAATATCCCCTCCCGCTTGGCGACGATCGTGGCGACCAGCACCTGTCCCGCGACATTGACGGCGGTGCGGCCCATGTCGAGGATCGGGTCGATGGCAAGCAGCAACCCCGCGCCCTCCAGCGGCAGGCCGAGCGTGGAAAGCGTCAGCGTCAGCATCACGATCGCGCCGGTCAGGCCAGCCGTCGCGGCCGATCCGACGACGGAGACGAAGACGATCAAGGCATAATCCGCCGCATGAAGGGGAATGCCGTAGAAGCCCGCCACGAAGATCGCCGCCAGAGCCGGATAGATGGAGGCGCATCCGTCCATCTTGGTCGTCGATGCCAGCGGAATGGCGAAGGCGGCATAGACTTTCTCCACGCCCATGCGTTCCGTCACGGTTTCGGTGACCGGCAGGGTTCCGACCGAGGATCGCGAGACGAAGCCGAGCTGGATCGCGGGCCATGCCTTGGCGAAGAAGGGCAGGGGCCTGAGCCCGTTTGCCGCCAGCAGCAGCGGATATACGACCAGCAGCACCAGCGCGAGGCCCAGATAGACGGCCCCGGCAAAACCACCGAGCTGGGCAAGGGCGCTCCAGCCATAGGTGGCGATGGCGCTGCCGATCAGTGCGGCGGAACCGATCGGGGTCAGGCGGATGATCCAGCCCAGGATCGCGCGGACCACGGCCAGCAGGGAACGGACAAAGGCCAGGAAGGGCTCCGCCTTCTCCCCGACCTTCAATGTGGCGAGGCCGATGGCGATGGAGAGGACCAGCAACTGGAGGATATTGAAGGAAAGGGCGGTGGACGCGCCCTCGTCGTTCAATTTGGTGCTGGCCGAGAGAGCGAAACTGTTGCCGGGCACCAGCCCCTTGAGGAAATCGAGCCAGCCGCCGACGGAGTCCGGCTTGCCGATCGCGAGCGCCTGCCCGTGCAGTCCCGATCCAGGCCGGACGATCAAGCCGATGGCGAGGCCGATGACGACCGCGATCAGTGCCGTGATCGCGAACCAGAGCAGGGTCTGCCCCGCCAGCCGCGCTGCATTGTCGAGCGCGCGCAGATTGGCCACGGAGGCGACAATGGCGGCGAACACCAGCGGCGGCACCACGGCCTTCAGCAAGGAGATAAAGATCGACCCCGTGGTCTTGAGCGCCGTCGCCAGCCAGTTGAGGTCGCCATTCGGTCCAGCGCCCATGGTGCGCGCCAATAGGCCCAGCAACAGGCCGATGGCCATGCCGGCCATGACCTGGAATCCAAAACTGCGATAGTTGATGGCCATGGCCTTGTTCCTTCGGGCGATCGGCGCGCGATATGGTGATCGACGCTGTCCAATGCGCGCAAACAATTCTTTATGGGGGTGAACGCGGATAAGGATGTCCTCTTTCCGCGACTGGACAGCAAACGGATTGGCCGCCGCGATCCACTATGCCACAGAATGAGCCCCGATCCAGCAGGAGATGCGATTTGAGGAAATGGTGGGCGGTTCTGACGGCTTTCACCGCGCCGGTCCTGTTCCTGCCGCCGGCTGCGCAGGCCGCCGGAGATCCGGCATTGGCCAAGGATATGCTGGTCAGGTCCATCGCTTTCCGCACGGTGGAGGGGGAGGGTCAGGTTCCCCGCCTCGCCGCTTATTATGCATCGGTGCTGCAGCGGGCGGGTTTTGTGGCAGGCGACGTGGAGATCACCCCGCTGGGCGAGACGGCCAGCCTTGCCGCGACCATCCGGGGCAGCGATCCTCAGCTCCGCCCCCTGCTGCTGATCGGCCATATGGATGTGGTGGCCGCCGATCCGGCGGACTGGGCGCGCGACCCCTTCGTGCCGGTCGAGGAGGAAGGCTATATTTTCGGACGGGGCGCGGAGGACAATAAATATGACGTCGCCATGATGGTGGCGACGCTGGCTGGTCTGCGCAAGTCCGGGTGGCGGCCGCGCCGGACGGTCGCCCTCCTTCTTTCAGGAGACGAGGAAAGCCATATGCGCACCAGCCGCGCACTGGCGGAGAAATATAAGGATGCCGAAATGCTGCTGAACGGCGACGGCGGCGGCGGGTTGCTGGACGAGGACGGACAGGCCGTGCTCTACCAGTTGCAGGCAGGTGAAAAGAGCTATGCGGATTTCGAGATCGCCTTCACCGATGCCGGCGGTCACAGCAGCGCGCCCACGCCCGGCAATCCGATCTATCGCCTGGCGCGGGCGATCGACCGGATCGCCGCCTATCGCTTCGCGCCGATGCGCAATGAACTCACCAGGGCATCATTGGCTCTTTCGGCGGACAGGATCGGCGGCGCGGTTGGCGCGGCGATGCGGCGCTATGCCGAGACAGGCGACCCGAAAGCGGCGGACCTGCTGTCCGATTATCCCGAATTTGTGGGGCAGGTGCGGACGACCTGCGTCGCCACCATGGCGCAGGCGGGCCATGCGCGAAACGCCCTGCCGCAAAGTGCGAAGGTCGACGTAAACTGCCGCATCTTTCCGGGCATCGCCGTCGAAGTCGCGAAGGCGGAACTGACGCAGGCCATAGATGATCCCGGCGCGACCATCACCACGCTGGACCACCCGCAGGCGAGCGACGCCTCACCCCTGCGGGAGGATGTGCTGAAGGCGGTGAAGGCAGCGGTGTCGGCCCGCTACCCGCACATTCCGGTCATCCCCTCCATGTCGGCGGGGGCGACGGACAGCGTCTATTTCCGGGCGCTCGGCGTGCCGAGCTATGGCGTATCCAGCCTGTTCCAGCGGGGCGAGGACGGCTTTGCCCATGGGCTGAACGAGCGCGTGCCGGTGGCGGGAATTCCGCAGGCGCTCGATCAGTGGGAGCGGATGGTGAAGGCCCTCGCCCAATAGCAGCCTTCCACCAGAGCGGGTTTCGATCTGATTGAATCAGATCGCCGCTCTGGCTTCCTTGTTTTCCGCGATTTCTTAACCAGCGATCGGTGCCGATCGCTTGGAAATCGCTCTAATCCATCCCTTCCGCTGGCCATGCGGATGGTGAGGCCCCTTAGCGCCCCACCGCAACGCTGTTGGCGGCTGAAAGCACGGCCTGGACCGAAGCCGTAGCCACGTCGGTATCCGTGCCGATGCCGAAGATCGTCCGGCCGTCCGGGGTGCGGCATTCGACATAGGCGGCCGCCGCGACATCCGTACCGGCGCCGATGGCATGCTCGCTATAGTCGGCGACCTCCAGATCGACGCCCAATTCGTCCCGCAGCGCCGCCAGCACGGAGGAGATCAGGCCATTGCCGCGCCCGGAAATCGATCGCTCGCCTCCCTTGTGCGCGATCTTGCCGGTGAAGATGCGGTCGCCCGCATGGCCGGTCTCATTATAGTCGATCAACCTGTAGGGCTGCTCGCCCGACAGGCGGTAATGATCCTCGAACGCGGCCCAGATGTCGCCGGCATTCAATTCGCGGCTGCTTTCGTCTGCCAGCGACTGAACCACCTTGGAAAAATCGGCCTGCATCCGCTTGGGCAGCTTCAGCCCCTTGTCCTGTTGCAGCACCCATGCGACGCCGCCCTTGCCCGACTGCGAATTGACGCGGATCACCGCCTCGTAATCGCGGCCCAGATCCTTGGGGTCGATCGGCAGATAGGGCACGTCCCAGATCTGGTCGTTGCGCGCTTCCTGCGCGGCGAAACCCTTTTTGATCGCGTCCTGATGACTGCCGGAAAAGGCGGTGAACACCAGTTCGCCGGCATAGGGATGGCGCGGGTGGACGGGCAGCTGGTTGCAATATTCGACGGTCTGGATCACCTCGTCGATGTCGGAAAAGTCCAGCCCCGGATTGATGCCCTGCGTGTACATGTTGAGCGCCACGGTCACCAGGTCGCAATTTCCGGTACGTTCGCCATTGCCGAACAGGCAACCCTCGACGCGGTCGGCGCCTGCCATCAGCCCCAGTTCCGCCGCCGCCACGCCGGTGCCCCGGTCATTATGGGTGTGCAGCGAAATGACGACGCTGTCGCGCTTGCTGATATGTCGGCAGATCCACTCGATCTGGTCGGCGTAGATATTGGGCGTCGCCGCCTCGACCGTGGCGGGCAGGTTCAGGATCAGCGGGCGATCGGGCGTCGGCCGCAGGATTTCCATCACGGCCTCGCAACATTCCAGGCTGAAATCCAGTTCGGCCGTGGAGAAGGTTTCGGGCGAATATTCAAAATGCCAGTCGGTATCGGGCTGCCTGGCCGCATTGTCGCGCAGCAGCTTGGCCGCATTGATCGCGATTTCCCGGATCTGCGGACGGTCCATCTGGAACACGATGTTGCGCCAGGCCGGGGATACGGCGTTGTAGACGTGGACGATGGCCTTCTTCGCGCCGCGCAGGGATTCGAAGGTGGTGGCGATCAGGTCTTCGCGCGCCTGCGTGAGTACCTGGGGGAAGACATCGTCGGGGATCGCGCCCTCGCGGACCAGGCCCGATATGAAGTCGAACTCCGTCGCGCCCGCGCTGGGGAAGCCTACCTCGATCTCCTTGACGCCCACCTTGACCAGCAGGTCGAAGAAGCGGCGCTTCTTTTCGGCATTCATGGGATCGATCAGTGACTGGTTGCCGTCGCGCATGTCGGTCGACAGCCAGCGCGGGGGCGAGGTGATGACGGCGCCCGGCCACTGACGGTTGGGCAGGTCCACCTGGGGGAAGGGGCGGTATTTCAGCGAGGGATCAGTCAGCATCATGACGAAAATGGCTTCTCTGCATACGGGCGACCGCAGCCTGCCCGGTGGTACGACTATCTGCTTGATTATGCCCTTAGGCGGATTGCCGCGTCATTCAAGCGAAGAGCAGCACAAATACCACGCCTAAGGGCGTGTAAGTCGTAGCAGGGGAAGAAGCGCGCGCTGCATGATGGACACGCCATAGCCTGAATCGGCCGGCAAGCGCAAGGGGCAGGCGCTTGCCCCGTCCGTCGGCGGAAGGGGCAAGCGTACCATGTTTATTCCTGGCCGGTGTTTATTCCCGGCCGGTGTTTATTTCTGAAAAGCGGCGACGATCTTCAGCTCCACCGCATCGCCGACCATCGGCACGCCATAGCCCATGCCGAAATCGCTGCGCTTGATCGCGGTGGTGGCGATGAAGCCGACATTCTCCTTGCCGCCCATCTGCGCCGGCCCCTTGCCCGCGCCGTAGAATTCGGTGTCCAGCGTCACCGGCTTGGTGATGCCCTTGATGGTCAGGTTGCCGCTGATCTCCGCCGAGGTGCCCTGCACCTTCACTCCGGTCGACACGAAGGTCGCCTTGGCGAATTTTTCGGAATCGAAGAAATCCGGCTTCATCAGATGCTCATCGAGTGCAGCGATGCCGGTCTTGAGGTTCGCCACCGGAACTTCGACCGAAACCTTGGCGGCTGCGGGATTTTTGGGGTCGAGCGTCAGCGTGCCGCTCGGTCCGGCAATGACGCCCAGATTGTTGGTGAAGCCCATATGGTCATAGGCGAAGAGGATCTGGGTGTGGCCCGGATCGATCGTATAGGTGCCGCCGGTCACACGGGTGGCGTCCTTCGCGCCGGGGGCGGGCGGCATCTGCTGGGCGATGACGGCGCTGCCGCCGGCCACGGCGAGAAGGGCGGCGGCGGGGATCAGATATTTACGCATGAAGGACAATCTCCAGAAGCGATCAAGGGACGCCGCTACGATAAGCGACGTCCCTCGATTGTTCCAGAGCCGTAACCGGAAACAAAGGGTTACCGGATCATCTACCTGCCATCCCGCTGTCGGAATGGCGGACGGGGCCTAGAGCGCGCTGCGTCAAATCTGACGCAGCCCGCGCTCCAGCTTTCTGTTGCAGCATCGTTTCAGGCGCAAAACCGGTTCCCACTTTTGCGCGTGATGCTTTAGTTCTTGTCCTTGTCCACCAGCTTGTTGGCGCTGATCCAGGGCATCATGGCGCGCAGCTTGGCGCCGGTTTCCTCGATCGGATGGCGCTGCGCGATAACGCGGCTCATCTTGAGTTCGGGCTGGCCGGCGCGGTTGTCGAGCACGAAGTCCTTGACGAAGCGGCCCGACTGGATGTCGGCCAGGACGCGCTTCATTTCCTTCTTCGTTTCCTCGGTGATGATGCGCGGGCCGGTCTTGATGTCGCCATATTCGGCGGTGTTCGAGATCGAGTAGCGCATGGTGGCGATCCCGCCCTCATACATCAGGTCGACGATCAGCTTCAGTTCGTGGAGGCATTCGAAATAGGCCATTTCGGGAGAATAGCCCGCTTCGACCAGCGTTTCGAAACCGGCCTGGACCAGCGCGGTGGTGCCGCCGCAAAGCACGGCCTGCTCGCCGAACAGGTCGGTTTCGCATTCCTCGCGGAAGTTGGTTTCGATGATGCCGGAACGGCCGCCGCCAACGCCCGACGCGTAGGAAAGGGCGATGTCATGGGCATTGCCGGTCGCGTCCTGATGAACGGCGATCAGGCAGGGCACGCCGCCGCCGCGCAGATATTCGCCGCGGACGGTGTGGCCCGGGCCCTTGGGCGCGATCATGATGACGTCCACGTCCTTGCGCGGCTCGATCAGGCCGAAATGGACATTGAGGCCGTGCGCGAAGGCCAGGGCCGCGCCAGGACGCAGATTGGCGTGGATGTCCGCGGCATAAACGGCGGCCTGATGCTCGTCGGGCGCCAGGATCATGAGTATGTCGGCCCAGGCAGCCGCTTCGGCGTTGGGCAGCACCTTGAAGCCCGCGCCTTCCGCCTTCGTCGCGCTGGGCGAACCGGGGCGCAGCGCGATGGCGATTTCGGCAACGCCGGAATCGCGCAGGTTCTGCGCATGGGCGTGGCCCTGGCTGCCATAACCCAGGATGGCGACCTTCTTGCCCTTGACCAGGCCGATATCGGCATCGCGATCGTAATAAACCTTCATTTGACGTTCCTTTTCATATCCTAACCCTCTCCCTGGAGGGAGAGGATACGAAGACTTGGACCCCATGGCCCCAGTCGGAGTTGGTGAGGGGGAACCACCGGGCGGGGATGTGCTGATCTCACCCTCACCCTCCCATGCTTTGCATGGGCCCCTCCCTCTCCCGGCGGGAGAGGGGCTAATCCATTTGGAGCGCGTCGTGCTCCACTTGTCTGTTGTCGCATCCCTGGGCGCAGAAAAGCGCGCACGATGCTTTAGTTTGGCTCCTTGCCACGGATCAGGCCGACGACGCCCGTGCGGCCAACCTCGACCAGCCCGATCTGCCGCATCAGGCCGATGAAATTGTCGATCTTGTCGGTCGTGCCGGTGATCTCGAAGATGAAGCTCTCTATGGTGGTGTCGACCACCTTGGCACGGAAGACATCGGCCAGGCGAAGCGCCTCGATCCGGTCCTCTCCCACGCCGGCGACCTTGACCAGCGCCAGTTCGCGCTCGACGAAGGGGCCGTTGTCGGTGAGGTCGGTCACCTTGTGCACCGGCACCAGCCGTTCGAGCTGCGCAATGATCTGGTCGATTACCTTGGGCGGGCCGCTGGTGACGATGGTGATGCGGCTGATCGCATGATCGGGGGTGATGTCCGCCACGGTCAGGCTGTCGATATTATAGCCGCGCGCGGTGAACAGGCCCGCGATGCGCGCCAATATGCCCGCCTCGTTCGAAACCGTCAGCGACAGGACATGCCGCTCGCTAATCTCTTCCTGAATGTGCATCAGATGTTTCCGTTATCCGGTTCTTCGCGCTCATGGCGCTCTGAAATCATGCCCGTAAAGGCGTAGTGCCATGCGCCGTCGTCGCGATGGGCCATCCTTACCGGGAAGCCCGCGATCGCGTCGAACATCCGCGCCAGATGCTCGCCCACATAGCGGGGGCTGACCAGCAGGCGGCCGATATGGCGTTCATGAAAATCGAAACCCGCGTCCAGATGGACTTCCCAATCCTCATTTTCCGGATCGGCATGGTCCACCGTCCAGCCCGTGAGGTCCGGCGTGCCCGCTATCCTTTCGAAATCGAAGGGTTCGCTGACATGGATGCGGAGCTTCAGATGCTGCGTCACGCCGCCATACTCACACCAGCGCCTTCGCCTCGTCCGACATGATGCCCTCGACCTGGCTGGGGTCGAGCAGCATGTCGGTATGTGCCGCGCCCGACGGGATCATCGGGAAGCAGTTGCTGAGCTTCGCCACGCGGCAGTCCACGATCACCGGGCCGGGCGTGTCGATCATCTGGGCAATGCCTGCCGCCAGTTCCTGCGGCCCCTCGATGCGGATGCCGGTCCAGCCATAGGCCTCGGCCAGCTTCACGAAGTCGGGCAGGCTGTCGGAATAGCTGTTGGAATAGCGGCTTTCATAGGTCAGTTCCTGCCACTGGCGGACCATGCCCATATATTCATTGTTGAGGATGAATATCTTGACCGGGAGGCGATACTGGCTGGCCGTCCCCATTTCCTGGATGTTCATCTGGATGGAGGCATCGCCGGCGACACAGACGACCAGACTGTCCGGATTGCCCACCTGCGCGCCGATGGCGGCCGGGAAGCCGTAGCCCATGGTGCCCAGGCCGCCGGATGTCAGCCACTTGTTCGGCGCGTCGAAACCGAAATGCTGGGCCGCCCACATCTGGTGCTGGCCGACTTCGGTGGTGATGATGACATCCTTCGCCGACCGCGAAGCCTTGTAGAGCTGGGCGATCGCCTCCTGCGGCATGATCTCTTCCCGGCTTTCCGGATAGGCGAGGCTGTTGCGGGCGCGCCAGCCGTCGATCCGCGCCCACCATTCGCCCAGATCGGCGGCCTTGTGCCCGCGTTCCTTCCAGAGGGCGATCATGTCCGTCAGGGCGCTGCCGACGTCCGCGATGACGGGAAGGTCGACCTCGACCGTCTTGTTGATGGAACTGCGGTCGATATCGATATGGATCTTCTTCGCATGCGGCGCGAACGCGTCCAGCCGCCCGGTCACGCGGTCGTCGAAACGGGCGCCGACGCAAAGGATCAGGTCCGCCTTGTTCATCGCCCAATTGGCTTCATAGGTGCCGTGCATGCCCAGCATTCCCAGCCATTGCGGGGACGAGGCGGGGAAGGCGCCCAGGCCCATCAGCGTCGAGGTGACGGGCGCGCCGGTCAGCGCCGCGATCTCGCGCAGCAGGGTCGAGGCTTCGGGACCGGAATTGACGACGCCGCCCCCGGTGTAGAAGATCGGACGCTCGGCAGCCGCCAGCATCTCCACCGCGCTCGCGATCGCGACCGGGTCCGCCTTGGTCTGCGGGCGATAGCTGGCATGTTCGAAACTCTCCGGCTTCCGGTATGGCGCGGTCGCGATCTGGACATTCTTCGGAATGTCGATGACGACCGGGCCGGGCCGGCCGGTAGTGGCGATATGGAACGCCTCATGGACGACGCTCGCCAGCTTGCCGGGCGATTTCACCAGATAATTGTGCTTGGTGCAGTGGCGGGTGATGCCGACCGTATCCGCTTCCTGGAAAGCGTCCGTGCCGATGAGCTGTGTCGGAACCTGGCCGGTGATGACGACCATCGGGATCGAATCCATCAGCGCATCGGTGATGCCGGTGACCGCATTGGTCGCGCCGGGGCCGGAGGTGACGAGGACAACGCCGGGCTTGCCGGTGGAGCGGGCATAACCCTCCGCCATGTGGGTTGCGCCCTGTTCGTGGCGAACGAGAACGTGGCGGATCTTCGGATGATTGTAGAGTGCGTCATAGATGGGCAGCACCGCGCCGCCCGGATAACCGAACACGACTTCGACCCCCAGGTCGATCAGGCACTCAACCAATATGTCCGCGCCGCTCTTTTCGGCCACGATAGATCCTTCCGTCGGATAAATGTTGCGCCCTCTGCTCCAGAAGCGGAGCGATGGCAAGGCGGCTGCGTCTATTGGACATAAAATGGCTAGTCAATAGTTATTGTTGTAATTTTATTACTAATTCATCCATTAAATGATTATCAATGATCGCGGCGATGCTGGGCCAATCGGCGGGAGGCTGGCGGGAAAACCAGGTATATTGCCGCTTCGCATATTGTCGCGTCGCGATCCGGCCGCGCTCGACCATGGTTTCGCGGTCGATTTCCCCCGCCAGCCAGGCCGCGATCTCCGGGACGCCGATGGCCCGCATGACGGGAAGCTCGGCCGAGAGCCTGCGCGCCAGCAGCATCTCCACCTCGCCGACGGCGCCATGGTCAACCATCTGCCCGAACCGCAGGTCGCAGCGGTCGATCAGCCAGTCGCGCGGGGGCAGCAGGACCATGGGCGCCAGGGCGATGTCCCTGCCTATGCCGCCGCTCTTGTGCCGTTGCCATTCTGACAGGGGCTTGCCGGTCGATCGCACCACCTCCAGCGCGCGGCCGACGCGAGTGGTGTCTGCGGCGGCGAGGCGGGCGGCCGCCTCGGGATCCTCCCTTGCCAGCGCGGCATGCGCCTCGGCGACCGGCATGGCGCGCACGGCAGCGCGTATGGCAGGATCGATGTCCGGCACCGGGGCGATACCGTCCAGCAGGGTGCGCAGATAAAGGCCGGTGCCGCCCACCAATATGGGCAGGCGCCCCGCCGCATGCGCCTTGCCGATCTCGTCGCGCGCCTCAGCCGCCCAGCGCGCGGCGGTGCAGGCTTCCGCGCCGTCGATATGGCCGAACAGCCGATGTGGAACGCCCGCCATTTCCTCCTCGTCCGGCCGGGCCGAAAGGATCCGAAGGTCGGCATAGACCTGGCTCGCGTCCGCATTGATGACGATGCCGTTCGCCATCCGGGCCAGCCGAACCGCGAGCGCACTCTTGCCGCTGGCGGTTGGCCCGGCAATAAGCGCGACGCGCGGGCGGGATTCGCCCATCCTTGAGTCAGGAGTTTCCATGTTCATTGCGACCTTAGTGGCAAGTGGTGCCTTGAGTCAGGAGGATATTGCCGAGGCGGCCGGCCGGCTCGCCACGGTGGGTTGCGCGCCCGTCGATAGCAAGTGGCTGGACGAGGGCAAGGCGGCCGACATCTTCTTCGGCCTTGATCCGATTGCCGCGCGCGCTGCGCTCACCGGGGTTGGCGAGCGGGTGGACGTGATCGTCCAGCCCGCCGCGGGGCGTGAGAAGAAGCTGCTGATCGCGGACATGGACTCCACCATGATCACGGTCGAATGCATTGACGAACTGGCCGATTATGCAGGGATCAAGGCGCAGATCGCGGAGATCACGGAGCGGGCAATGCGCGGCGAACTCGACTTTGCCGGCGCGCTGCATGAGCGGGTCGCCCTGCTCAAGGGACTGGCGGACGCGGCCATCGACCAATGCCGGACCGAGCGGGTGAAGATCATGCCGGGCGCAAAAGCGCTGGTGCGCACGATGAAGCAGAGGGGGGCGAGGACGCTGCTCGTGTCGGGCGGGTTCACGCGCTTCACCGGCCCGGTGGCGGAGGAGATCGGCTTCGACGACGCCGTCGCCAATGTGCTGGAGATCGCTGACGGCGCCCTGCTGGGCACGGTGACGCTTCCGATCGTCGACGCTGCGCGCAAACGGATGGAGCTGGAGGCGGCGATCAATGACGGGATCGATCGGCCGCTGACGCTCGCCGTGGGCGACGGCGCCAATGATATACCGATGATCCAGGGGGCCGGGCTGGGCGTCGCCTATCATGCCAAGCCCAGGACGCGGGAAGCGGCGGCGGCCGAAATCGTGCATGGCGACCTCTCCGTGCTGCTCTATGCGCAGGGCATCGCTTCGGCCGAGTGGGCGGAGGCCTGATCGGTTCCGAATCGCTTGGAAATCGTTCTATTCTTCGTTTTTGCTCAATGCGCGGCCAGCATCCACAGCGCCATGGCCACCATCATGACATTTTCCGTCAGGGACACGAAGCCCAGCGGCACATTGCTGTTGCCGCCAACGCAGGCGCATTTGAGTTCGCGCTTTTCGAGATAAACCGCCTTGAACACCGAAACCGCGCCGATCCCGCCGATGAACAGCGCGACAGGGATCGACAGCCAGTCGAGCGCTCGCGCCAGCATCAGCGTGCCTGCGCCAAGTTCAAGGAACGGATAGACATATCCATAGGGGACAAGGCGGCGGGCAAGCAGGTCGTAGTTCAGGAACATCGTCGCAAAGCGATCCACATCCTGCAATTTCAGCATGGCGAGCAGCATCATGGCGATCGCGATGAACCGTTCCGCCGTCATGATGCCGAGCAGGGGCAGGGCGGTCAGCCAGTTGGTCACGAGCGCGAGCAAGCCCGCCACCGCGAAGACGACGAGGACGGGCGTATAGCTTTTCGCCTGCGGGTCGGCGACCTTCAGGCCGAAAAAACGGCGAAGGTCGTCATGGCCGCCGATCCTTTGCCCGTCGATGAAGATCTGCGGCGTCGTCGCGACATTGTGCGCGGCCTTGAAGGCGTCGGTTTCGGTACGGCTGGTCAGCCAGTGATCATCGACCGCATAGCCTTTTCGCTTCAGCAGCCAGCGGGCCTTGAGGCCGAAGGGGCAGATGTGGTCGGGCATCACCATGCGATAAAGCTCTGCTTTGCGCGGAGCTTCGGCGGCGGCTGTGGTCATCGCATCGCTTTCTCTGGAGAGTTTCGCTTCGCATCCCATATGGGGTCCGTACCATGGTCCGGAGTCAAGCATGGTGATGACGATTTCCGGTCTGGCGCGCGCGGGCGGCGTGGGCGTCGAGACCATACGCTTTTATCAGCGTCGCGGCCTGCTGGACACGCCCGACCGGCCGGAGGGCGGCGGCCTTGCCGGTGGCGTGCGACGCTATGGCGAGGACGATGTGCGGCGTTTGAAGTTCATCCGCGCGGCACAGGCGGCCGGCTTCACCCTGGATCAGATCGGTGAGTTGCTGCGGCTGGACGCCGGTCAGGATCGCGCACGGGCGCGTGAACTGGCGGCGGAGCGGCTGGCGGCGCTGGACAGGAAGATCGCGGAACTGGAAGCGGCAAGGGACAGTCTGCGGCGACTGGCCGGCGCCTGCCATGCCTCCCAGGAGGGGCCTTGCCCGATCATCTCCGCCTTCGAAGAGTAGGGCTTCGAAGAGTAGGGCTTCGAAGAGTAGGGCGGGGCGTCAGAACCCGGCCACCAGCCCGTCGATCGCGCCCTGCAAAATGTAGCTCGCGGCGAGCTTGTCCACCAATTCCTCCCGCCGCGCACGGCTGGCATCCGCCTCCAGCAGCGTCCGCGTCACCGCCTGCGTCGACCAGCGCTCGTCCCACAGCAGGATCGGCAGGCCCATGTCCGCGATGTTTCGGGCAAAGGCGCGGCTGGCCTGGCTGCGCGGGGATTCGCTGCCGTCCAGGTTGAGCGGCAGGCCGATGACCACGCCCCTCACCAACTGCTGCTCCATGAAAGCCGCCAGCGCGATCTTGTCCTTGGTGAACTTGCCGCGGCTGACCGTATGGGCCGGGCTGGCGATGGACCATTCCGCATCGCAGAGCGCAAGGCCGATGGTCTTGGTGCCGACATCCAGCCCGATCAGGCGGCCGCCATGGGGCAGGGCTTCGCGGAAAACCGCGCGGTCGGCAGTGACAATGGACATTTTTACTTCTTCAGAAAGGCGGCCAGCCGCTGTTTCGCATCCTCGCGCACATCGGCCCAGAACAGCGCATAGTCATAGACGTGATAATTATTGCCCGGCAAGGTGAACGGGCCCATGTCCACCGGTTCCCCGATCATCAGCACGCCACTGGTGTCGCAGCGCGCCGGGACGACGCCGGCGACCAGCCGGGTGGGCTTGCCGGCGTCCCGCGCATCCAGCGTGCCGCGATTGGCGCTGGCGGGGGCCGCGCCATTGAAGGCGCCGGTGATCGGATTGGTGCAGAGCATATGCGTGCCCTTGTGCGGCCGGCCGGTGAAGCTGGGCTTGCGCTCGAAACTCTCGATCGCGGCCGATGGATCGGCCGGCTCGGCATAGCTTTGCCAGCTCACGATGCAGTGCGACTGTTGCCGCCTGGCGCATGCGGGAAGGCCGAGCGCCGGCAGGTCGGCCTCGACCGAAATCGGCCAGCCCACGGCATAGACGGCCGCGATGCGGTCAGCGACCGGCCTTCCCGCCACTTGCTCGCGCAGCAGCCTCAGCAGATGGAACGAACCCTGGCTATGCGCGGCGAGGATCAGTGGCCCTTGCGGATTGGCCTTGAGAAAGGCGGCGAAGGCCTGAGCGACGTCGCGATAGGCCGCGGCGAGCGACTGGTCGCCCGCGGGCTTGTCGGTCAGGAAGGCGCCATAATTGGCCTGGCGGTAGCGCGGCGCCCAGATGGCGCCCACCGCGTTGAAGGCGCTCGCCTGATTTTGCACGAAGTTCCGCGCCGTCGCGAGCGAATCCTGGTCGTCCAGGTGCATGTTCCAATGCGCGTCGCCCAGCGTCGTGATGTAGGATGTCGGGTGGATGAAGAAGACCGCAGCCTTGTCGCTGGCGGGCGCGTCCTTCACCCCCTCCGGCAGCCAGGCGGCGGGATTGTCCTTCCTGATGTCCGGCCGCGCGATCCACATGGCGGCATCGTCATAGGCATTGGTGGGCAGGGGCTGAATCTGCGCAAAGGCCTCCCGCGGGACCATGACCGCCCGGATCATCTGCATGCCCCAGATGCGATAGGCCAGCAATGCCGCAATGACCAGCACGATCAGGCCGGCTACGACATAGAGGAATTTGCGGGCCAATCGGCGCTCTCCATCGGGATGCTGTGCAGATGCTTTCCTGTCTGGCGCAAGCGCAACATGCGCGCAAGGACTTGAAGCATGAAGGTGCCGATGGTAGCGGCGGCGAATGTCGATAGACCTTCAGACCGTAAAGAAGATCGCCAGCCTTTCGCGCATTTCGGTGACGGATGCCGAAGCCGAGGCGATGGTGCCCGAACTCAACAACATCCTTGGCTGGGTGGAGCAACTGGGCGAGGTGGACGTGACCGGCGTGGAGCCGATGACCGCCGTCATTCCCAACACGCTGCGCCTGCGCGAGGATGTCGTCACCGACGGCAATGTCCGCGACCGGGTGCTGGCCAATGCGCCGCAGGCCGAACATGGCTTCTTCGCGGTGCCGAAGGTGATCGAATAATGTCAAATCCTGCAGACAAAAGCGCGCTGACTGATCTGACGGTGGCGGAAATCCGCGACGGCTTTCGCGCAGGCGATTTTTCCGCGCGTGAAGTGGCCGAGGCGTTCAATGCCAATGTCGCCGCGGCGAAGGCGCTGAATGCCTTCATCGTCGAGACGCCGGAAAAGGCACTGGAAGCGGCCGACGCCGCCGACAGGGCGAAGGCTGCGGGCGAGCCGCTCAAGCCGCTCGCGGGCGTGCCGATCGGCATGAAGGACCTCTTCTGCACAGAGGGCGTGCAGACGACCGCTGCCAGCCACATGCTGGAAGGCTTCACGCCGACCTATGAATCCACGGTGTCGAAGAAGCTGTGGGATGCGGGCGCGGGCATGCTGGGCAAGCTCAACCTCGACCAGTTCGCCATGGGTTCTTCGAACGAGACAAGCTATTACGGCAATGTGATCTCGCCCTGGCGGCGCGGCGGCGGTGACAATGCCGCGCTGGCGCCGGGCGGTTCCTCGGGCGGCTCCTCCGCCGCGATCTCCGCGCGGCTTTGCCCTGCGGCGACCGGAACCGACACGGGCGGCTCGATCCGCCAGCCGGCGGCCTTCACGGGCATTTCCGGTATCAAGCCGACCTACGGCCGCTGCTCGCGCTGGGGCATCGTGGCCTTCGCCTCCTCGCTCGACCAGGCCGGGCCGATGGCGCGGACGGTGCGCGACAATGCAATCCTGCTGGAGACGATGGCGGGCTTCGACCCCAAGGATTCGACCTCGCTCGATCTGGCTGTGCCGCAGTGGGAAGCCAATCTGTCCAGCGATCTCAAGGGCAAGAAGGTCGGCATTCCCAGGGAATATCGCCCTGATGGCCTGAACGCCGAAATCTCCGCCATGTGGGATCGCGGCATCGAATGGCTGAAGGACGCGGGCGCCGAGGTGGTGGAGGTGTCGCTGCCGCATACCAAATATGCGCTGCCGACCTATTATATCATCGCGCCCGCCGAGGCTTCTTCGAACCTCGCCCGCTATGACGGCGTGCGCTATGGCCAGCGCGACCTGCCCGATGGGGCGGGCCTGCAGGACATGTATGCTGCGACGCGTGCCTTGGGCTTTGGGCCGGAGGTCAAGCGCCGCATCATGATCGGCACCTATGTGCTGTCGGCGGGCTTCTACGACGCCTATTATACGCAGGCGCAGAAGGTCCGGGCGTTGATCGCGCGCGATTTCGAACAGGCTTTCGAAAAGTGCGACCTGCTGCTGACGCCCACCGCGCCGAGCGCGTCCTTTGCCTTGGGCGAGAAGCAGGCCGATCCGCTGGCCATGTATCTGAACGACGTCTTCACCGTGCCGGCTTCGCTGGCGGGGTTGCCCGCCATGGCGGTGCCGGGCGGACTGGACGCGCAAGGGCTGCCGCTGGGTCTCCAGATCGTCGGCAAGGCGCTGGACGAGCAGACCGTGCTGAACGCAGGCCTCGCCATCGAGGAACGCGCTGGCTTCACGGCGCGGCCGGAGAAGTGGTGGTAAGATGGGCA
>Ga0207657_10001972_pt1 | contig 22152 bp, 21 predicted proteins | sample KBSC33metaG_FD_184316 | JGI IMG/M metagenome (GOLD analysis project Ga0207657, IMG submission 184316) | Corn rhizosphere microbial communities from Kellogg Biological Station, Michigan, USA - KBS C3-3 metaG (SPAdes) (version 2) | ecosystem: Host-associated > Plants > Roots > Rhizosphere > Soil ... | reverse complement strand
ATGACGTTGTAGGTGCGGATCTCGACGCCCTCGCGCTCGGCGACCGCGCGCGTCTCGGCGTTCGGGCGGACATTGAAGCCGATCACCATGCCGCCGGACGCCGACGCGAGCATCACGTCGTTGTCGGTGATGCCGCCGACACCCTGGTGGATGACGTTGACGCGCACCTCGGCGTGCTGGATCTTCGCGAGCTCCGAGACGATCGCCTCCACCGAGCCCTGCACGTCGCCCTTGATCACGATGTTCAGGTCCTGCACGCCCCCGGCCTGCATCTGCTCGAAGAGCGTGTCGAGCGAGACGCCGCCGCTGCGCTGCTTCGCCATCGCCTCGCGGCGCAGGCGCTCGCCTCGCTGCTGCGCGACTTCGCGGGCGCGGCGCTCGTTGTCGACGACGCGGCCGAGCTCGCCCGCCGGCGGCGGACGGTCGAAGCCGAGAATCTCGACAGGCTCGCCCGGGCGCGCCTCCTGGATCCGCTCGCCGCGGTAGTCGTACAGCGCCCGCACACGACCCCAGGCGTCGCCGGCGACGATCGCGTCGCCGACCTTGAGCGTGCCCCGATGGATGAGCATCGTCGCGACCGGGCCGCGCCCGACGTCGAGGCGCGACTCGATGATCGGCCCCGAAGCCTCGACGCTCGGGTTCGCGCGCAGGTCGAGCTCCGCGTCCGCGACGAGCAGGATCCGCTCGAGCAGGTCGTCCAGGTTCTCGCCCTGCTTCGCGGAGACGCGCGCCACCTGCACCTCGCCGCCCCACTCCTCGGGCTGCAGGCCTTCGTTCGCGAGCTCGCCGAGGACCCGGTCGGGGTTCGCGTCGGGCAGGTCGATCTTGTTGACGGCGACGACGATCGGCACCTCGGCGGCGCGGGCATGCGAGATCGACTCCTTCGTCTGCGGCATGACGCCGTCGTCGGCGGCGACGACGAGGACCGCGATGTCCGTCACCTTCGCGCCGCGGGCCCGCATGGCGGTGAACGCCTCGTGGCCCGGCGTGTCGAGGAACGTGATGCGCCGGCCGGCGTGGTCGGCCTGGTAGGCCCCGATGTGCTGGGTGATGCCGCCCGCCTCGGTCGAGACGACCGACGTCTTGCGGATCGCGTCGAGCAGCGTCGTCTTGCCGTGGTCGACGTGTCCCATGATCGTCACCACGGGCGGGCGCGCCTCGAGCGACTCCTCTGCGTCCTCGTAGACCTCCGGCGCGACGTCGTCGTCGTCCGCGTGCTTGATCGTCACCTCGCGCTCGAGCTCTGCGGCGATCAGCAGCACCTCCTCGTCGGTCAGCGACTGCGTCGCCGTCTTCATCGTCCCGAGGTTCATCAGGAGCTTGATGATCTGCGGCATCGCGACGCCGAGCGCCTGGGAGAAGTCGCGCAGCGTCACCCCGGACTCGACGGTCGCAGGCCCGGTGGGCGCAACGACCTCGCGCGGCTGGCGCGGGCCACGGTCGGCCGGACGGTCGCCCGGGCGCTGGCGCTGCCCCTGACCGGGACGGCCGCCGCCCTGGTCGATCACGACGCGGCGCCGGCCCTTCGGGCCTCCGCCGCGCGGTCTGATCGGTCTATTCGGTTTGCCGTTTGCCATCGGTGATCAAGTGTAGAGACGGGAGAGTTCCGGGTCGACGCGGACGGTCTGGCGCAGGATGCGCGCGAACGCCCGCCGCGCCGCAGCGCGCTCGAAGCACGGGAGGCGCCGGCAGGTGTAGACGCCGCGGCCCGCGCCGGCCCCCGGCACGAGCTCGCCGCCCCTCGCACCGTCGGATCGTGCGTGGAAGCGCAGCAACTCGCGCTGGGGCGCCTTGCGGCCGCAGCCGGCGCAGGTGCGAACCGGGTCTCCGCTCGTTACTCGGCCCCCTCGATCGGTAGACCGCCGTTCGGGTCGTCGACGACGTGCACCGGGTGGCCCGCGCCGCTCTCGAGCGTCTCGTCCTCACCCGCGACGGGCGCATCGCCCGGCCCGGCCGGGAACGACTCGGGCGCGGCGGCGTCGCCGAACGCCGCGGCGTCCTCGGTGACAGGCTCGGGCTCGGCCGTGTCGGAGAGCGCCTCGAGTGCGGGCTCCGACTCCTCGACGATCGGATTGTCCTCGTCGTCGGGCTCCCGCAGCGCAAGCTCCTGGTGGGCCGGGACGCCGCAGTACTTCGACCCCGGCAGCGCCGCGTTCGGGCACCGCTTGCCGTTCGAGAGCACCGCCGCGCAGCGGCCCGAGACGTCGTTCTCGTCGCCCGGCTCGCCGCCGCCGAAGGCCGCGTCGGCCTCCTGCTGGGCGAACTCGGTGTCGGAGGTGATGTCGATCTTCCAGCCGGTGAGACGCGCGGCCAGGCGGGCGTTCATCCCCTCCTTGCCGATCGCGAGCGCGAGCTGGTCGTCGGGGACGACCACCGTCGCCTCGCGGCCCTCGTCGTCGAGGTAGACCTCGCGCACACGGGCGGGCGAGAGCGCCTTCGCGACGAACCGAGCCGGCTCGTTGTTCCACGGGATGATGTCGATCTTCTCGCCGCGGAGCTCGGACACGACCATGCGCACGCGCGAGCCGCGCGGGCCGACGCAGGCGCCCACCGGGTCGACTCCCTGCGTGTGCGACTCGACCGCGATCTTCGAGCGGTACCCCGGCTCGCGGGCCACGCCGCGGATCTCGACGAGGCCGTCCGCGATCTCCGGCACCTCGAGCTCGAACAGGGTCTTGATCAGCTCGGGATCGCGCCGGGAGAGGATGACCTGCGGCCCTTTCGTCCCCGTGCGCACCTCGCGGATCACCGCCTTGATGCGGGAGCCCTGCTCGTACCGCTCGCCGTCGACCTGCTCGGGGCCGGGCAGGAGCGCCTCGACCTTCCCGAGGTCGACCAGGATGTTCCGGCGGTCGCCCGTCTGCTGGACGATCCCGGTGACGACCTCGCCGACGCGGTCGATGTACTCGTCGTACATCATCTCGCGCTCGGCCTCGCGGATCCGCTGCAGGATCACCTGCTTCGCGGTCTGCGCGGCGATGCGGCCGAAGTTCTCCGGCGTCACGTCCTCGCGCTGCACGAGGTTCCCCGGCACCTGCGACCAGTCGATCTCGAGGTCGTCGTCGGCGAGCAGCGTGTGGTTCTTCTCGCCCGTCTCCTCCTCGATGCGCTCGAGCTCGTCGAGCGCATGCTCGCGAGCTTCGTCGAGCAGGCGCAGCTCGAGGTCCTCGGGCAGCTCGATCGCGAACACGCGGAAGTCACCGCGGTCGTCCAGCTCCACGGTCGCGTGCCGGGATGCGCCCGGCGTCTTCTTGTACGCCGCGAGCAGTGCGTCCTCGAGCGCGTTGACGAGCGTCCCGCTCTCGATTCCCTTTTCGCGCTCGATCTCGCGAACGGCGTCGACGATCTCCTGGCTCATCCCCTACTTCCCTTCGTCGATCAGATTTGCCCGCACGATGTCGTCGTACGGTATGTCCACCGGGCCGGAACCGTTCTCCAGCTGGGCGGCGCGCTCGCCGGCGGCGACGACGACGCCCCGGGTGCGGCCGGACTCGGTCTTGATGCGCACCGACCGGCCGACGGCGCGCGCGAAGTGCTCTCTGGTCCGGAGCGGCCGGTCGAAGCCGGGTGAGGAGACCTCGACGCTGTAGGAGTCGAGGTAGCGCCGTAGGGCGTCGGTGACGCGCTCGCACAGCGCGTGGTCCACCCCTTGCGGGTGGTCGACGAAGACGCAGAAGCGGTCCTTGCCCGTCAGCTCGAGGGCCAGCACCTCGACCCCGGGCAGGGTTGCCTCAACCGTCCGTGCGACGTCTCGCTGCAGCTCTCTCTCCTTCTGATGCGCTTCCTGATGCGCTTTCTGGTGCGGTGGCCGGGCCACTCCGACAACCCCCATCACGAAAAATGGGCGCCGCGCGCCCATCTCGAACGTGCTCGAAATGTCCAGTGAAAGGTAGCAGAACCGCCGTTATTCCAGCACGATCGTGACCGGGCCGTCGTTCACGAGCTCGACGGCCATGCGGGCGCCGAAGACGCCCGTCTCGACCGGCACGCCGAGCCCGCGCAGCGCGGAGACGAAGCACTCGTAGAGCGGCTCCGCCTCCTCCGGCCGGGCCGCGGCCGAGAAGCTCGGGCGGTTTCCCTTCGCGGTCGACGCGAGCAGCGTGAACTGGCTGACGACGAGCGCGCCGCCGCCGGTCGAGACGAGCGACCGGTCGAATCGGCCGTCCTCGTTCTCGAAGATGCGGAGCTTCGCGATCCGCCCGGCCAGGTTGACGGCGTCGGGCTCGGCATCACCCGCGGCGACGCCGAGCAGGATGCAGAGGCCGGGCCCGATCGAGCCACCCGGCGTCACGGAGGCCCGGGCGACCCGCTGGACGACGGCCTTCACGCGTCGAGGTCGCGAATGCGGGAGGCGTAGGTCTCCGAGCCGGGCTTCATCGAGCTCGCAAGCTTGTAGTGGCCGTTCGCCTCGGCAGCGCGTCCCAGCTGCTCGAGCGTACGACCGAGCGCGTAGTGCGCGTAGTCGTCGGTCGGCTCGAGCTCCTCGACGATCGTCCGGAACTCCTGCTCGGCCTCGCGCCAGCGGGCAAGACGGAAGTACGCGATGCCGAGCGCCTCGCGAATCGACGCCTTCCCGGGCTCGAGCCGCTTCGCCTTCTCGAGCGGCACCGTGGCCTGAGCGGTCATTCCGGTGCGGAGCCGCTTCTGGCCTTCGCGGAAGTAGTCGTACGCGTCGCTCATCGCAGGTACGGGACGTTCTCGCGCACCACGTCCTCGGGCGAGGTGAGGTTGCGCGTCGCTCCCACCTGGATAGCAGAGACGACCGCGCCGTGGTCGACCGCGTTCCGGAACACGTGCTGCAACTCATAGGGCGCCTTCCCCGGCAGCGGCTCGAGGAATCGCGCGACCCGCTCCCCGAGATACCAGAGGGGCATCTGCTCCTCCCCGTGCACCGCGACGGCGCCGTCGGCGCCGGGTGCCTCTCGGGCGAACCGGTCGAGATCGCCCTCGGCATAGAGGACGTCGGCGGCGGAGACGAGGTACGGCGGCGTCAGTCGCGCCCGTTGCACGGCGTCCGCGGACCCGAGACCCGACGGCTGGCGGACGAAGCCGATCGCGTACGGCAGCGGCGCGAGGAGCGCCTCGACCTGCTCCGCCAGGTGCCCCGTGACCACGACGATCCGCTCGCAACCGGCAGCGGCGAGGGCGTGGACGAGGCTGACGACGACCGGCCGCCCGTCGATCGGCAGCACCGGCTTCGGCCAGAGTCGGGTCAGCGGCCTCAGCCGTCTCCCCTCCCCGGCGGCCATCACGACCGCGTCTATGCGAGCAGCCCCTCGACCTCGTCGAGAATCGCGGCGGCGATCGCCGACTTCGCCGCCTTCGGCACGGTGCGCTCGCCTTCGCGCGTGATCAGCACGACTTCGTTCTCGACCGTATCGAAGCCGATATCGCTGCGACCGACGTCGTTGAAGACGACCAGGTCGACGTTCTTCGACTCGAGCATCGCGCGCTTCCGCTCCAGGCCTTCCGCACCGTGCTCGGCGCCGAACGCCACGAGCACCTGGCCGGCGCGCTTGCGCTCGCCGAGGGCCCGCGCCACGTCGGCGGTCGGCTCGAGCTCGACCGTCCACGGCCCGGCGTCCTTCGGGCGCTTCGCCGCAAGCGCCTCCGCGGGCCGGTAGTCCGCCACCGCGGCCGCGAGGAGCGCAACGTCGACGTCCGGCAGCGCGAGCGCGGCGTCGAGCATCGCCTCCGCGGTCGGCGTCGGGATCACCTCCACGCCGTACGGGGGCTCGACCGCGAGGTTCGCCCCGAGCACGACCACCTCGGCGCCGCGGCGGCGCGCCTCCTGCGCAAGCTCGACGCCCATCCGGCCCGACGAGCGATTGCCGAGAAAGCGGACGCTGTCGAGCGGCTCGCGCGTGCCGCCGGCGGTGATCAGGACGCGCCTGCCCGCGAGCGAGCCGGGCGCGAGGAGCTGCGCGACGCGGCCTGCGATCAGCGGCGGCTCGGCGAGGCGGCCGACGCCCCACTCCCCCTCGGCCAGCTCGCCCTCGTCCGGGCCGACGAGCTCGATCCCGCGGGCGCGCAAGGTCGCCACGTTGGCGCGCGTGGCCGGGCTCGCCCACATGCGGGGATTCATCGCGGGCGCGACGAGCACCGGTCCACGATGGGCGAGCGCGGCCTCGGTGAGGACGTTGTCCGCGATTCCGTGGGCGAGCTTCGCAAGGGTGTTCGCGGTGCAGGGCGCGACGACGAGCAGGTCGGCCCGCATCAGGTGCGGGTACGGGTCGTCGTTCGCCGGGCGTCGCGCGAGCGCGAGGAAGGTCTCCTCGCTGACGAAGCGCTGCGCGCCGGGGGTGACGAGCGGCACGACCTCGTGTCCCGCCTTCACCAGGAGCCGCGTCAACTCGCACGCCTTGTAGGCGGCGATCCCGCCGGTGACACCGAGGAGGATCCGGCTCATGCCGGAAGTGTGCCGGAGAAGGCGCAGGATCCGGCCGCGGGCGGCCGAGCTACTGCTTGACCGGCGCTACTTCTTGACGGTCTTCGGGTACTCGTAGACGATCTTGCCCTCGGCGGTCTCCTCGAGGGCCATCGTCAGGTAGTTCTTCGAGCGCGACTCGATCAGCGGCGGCGCGAACTCGTCGAACGTCCCCTCGCCGAGCTGCTGGTGGTAGTTGTTGATCTGCCTCGCGCGCTTGGCGGCGACGATGACGAGCGCGTAGCGCGAGTCCACCTTGTCGAGCAGTTCGTCGATGCGGGGATGAATCATGGCTGCGCCATGGTAGCGGCACCGTCGAGCATCCGGGCGACGATCTCGGCGAGGGCGTCCGCGGCCCGCTGCCGGTCGTCGTTTCGAACGACGTAGTCGAACTCGTTCTGAAGCTCCAGCTGGCGTCGCGCGGTCTCCAGTCGCTCGTCGATCACCCCCGAGCTCTCCGTCGCGCGCGCCCGCAGGCGGCGGTCGAGCTCGTCGACGGACGCGGTGACGAAGATCGTGACGGCGCCGGGGACCCGCGCCTTCACCCGCAAGGCCCCGTCGGTCTCGAGCTCGAGCAGCGGGGCCTTGCCGGCGTTCCGGAGCCGCTCGAGCTCCGAGTTGAGGGTGCCGTAGCGGTTGCCCACGTAGTCGACCCACTCGAGGAACTGGCCGGCCCGTTGCTGCTCCTCGAAGCGCTCGGGCTCGAGGAACCAGTAGTCGACGCCGTTCTCCTCGCCGGGCCGTTGCGGGCGCGTGGTCGCGGAGACGGCGAGCGCGAGCTCGGGGAACCTCGGCAGGACGAGTTGAATCAGCGTCCCCTTCCCGGCGCCCGAGGGGCCGGTCACCACGAAGACCGGCCGTTGAGAAGCTCTCTCAGCGGTGGTTGAAGAGGCCAATCAACTCGTGCCGCTGGCGGTCGGAGAGGCCGCCGACCGTCTTCGACTGGCTGATGCGGCACTGGTTGAGCAGACGGGCCGCCTTCACGCGTCCGAACTTCGGGACCGCCATCAACATGTCGAACACCTTCGCGGTCGACACGAACTCGGGCGGCTCGCCGAGGATCTGCTCGATCGAAACGCTGCCGGACTTCAGGTCCTTCTTCAACTGTGCACGCTTGACGCGAATGTCATTCGCACGCTTCAGCGCCTCCATGCGCTGGTCCAACGAACGAACCGGAGCCTGGACCTGAGTCTGGGGGGGCACCATGAGCGCAGCATCCTACCAACCTGCGAGCGCGGTGCAACTAGAACCGTTTCACCCTAGTTGGCCACATTGACAACGGATTCGAGTGCCGCGCCGAACGCATCTTCCGGACGGTCGAAACCGATGCGCGTCGCCTCCGCGGCCAGCTCGGCACGCACGCGTGTCGCCGCGCCGGGGTCCGTGAAGAGCACCGTTCCGAGTGCCACGTGCGTCGCTCCGCACGCGATCAACTCGAGTGCATCCCGGCCGGTCTGCACACCGCCCATCGCGACGATCGGAAGCGTCGTCGCGCGTCGTGCAGCGAGGACGGCAGCGAGGACGACGGGCTTCAGCGCCGGACCGGAGTAGCCGCCCGTGCCGCGCGCGAGCGTCGGCCGCAGTCGCGCGTCGAGCGCAGCCCCGCGCAGCGTGTTGACCATGCTGACACCGTCGGCGCCCGCAGCCTCGACGGCCCGGACGGTCTCCCCCATATCCCACGAATGCGGAGAAACCTTGGCGTAGAGCGGCTTCCCGGCGACCTCACGGCACGCGCGCACGATCTCGGCGGCCGACGCCGGCGCCTCGTCCACGTTCGGGCAGCTGAGGTTGAGCTCGATGCACGCGACCTCGCTGCGCGTCAGCTGCTCGCACGTCTCGACGTAGTCGCGCACCGAAAATCCTCCGACCGACACCCAGAGCGGACGGTCGATCATGCTCGCAAGGCGCGGCAGCGTCACCTCGAGGAACGCGTCGCGGCCGGGGTTCGCGAGCCCGATCGCGTTCAGCATCCCGTGGTCTGTCTCGGCGATGCGAACGGGTGGATTCCCTTCACGTCGCTCGGGGGTCACCGTCTTCGTCACGAACGCGTCGAAGGTCGAAGCGACCTCCGGCGCGGTCAGCGCGTCGAGGCACCCGCTCGCGTTCAGGAGCTGCACAGAACAGGTCCTTCGACACACAACCTCTTCATTTCGCCGTCGATCTCGACGACGCAGCCGTAGCACGCTCCGTACCCGCACGCCATCGGCGCCTCCCACGCGAGTTGTGCGTCGGGGCAGATCGCGCGAACGGCATCGAGCATCGGCTCGGGACCGCACGCGAGCACCTCGCGGTCGCGCGGCAGTGCATCTGTCACGAGCACGGGGTCGATCACGACCGTCGCGTTCGGGAGGAGAGCCGCCGCTTCTGCGTGCCACTCCGAGCGGAAGCCGAGGAGTGCCGGCGGATGCTCGAGCGCCTCCGACAGGAACGGGAGCGGTGCGATCCCGATCCCGCCGCCGACGAGGAGCGGGCGCGAGACGTCGAGACGGAATCCGTTGCCGAGCGGCCCGAAGACGTGCAGCGCGTCACCGGGCTCGAGCGCGGCCAGCGCCTGCGTGCCGGGGCCGATCGCGTCGAGCAGGAAGCCGAGCTCGCCGCGGGGCGCGAGGCAGAGGGACATCGGGCGCGGGAGGACGCGGCCCGGCGCCTCGAGCATGAAGAACTGGCCGGGAACGCCCGGATCGACGCCGCCGCGCTCGACCCGGAGGAGCGAATAGGGGCCGACCGCCTCGACCGCGAGGACGCTACGACGCTCGCGACGAGGCTTCGACATCGATCCGCTCCTGCAGGGAGAGCGCGGTCTCCGCGCGGGCGTTGGCAATGGCGTGGACGGCCGCGGTCGCGGCGGCGATCGTCGTGATGCACGGCACCCGGGCGGTCATGGCGGCCTCGCGGATCAGGTAGCCGTCCGAGCGGGGCTCGGGGCCTCCGTCCGGCGTGTTGACGACGAGGTTGCAGCGGGCGCGGCGGATCAGGTCGACGACGCTCGGCGCGGCCCCGCCCTGGTTCACCCGCCGCACGTCGCTGACCTCGAGCCCGGCCCCGCGCAGCGCCCGCGCCGTCCCGCTCGTCGCATAGAGCTGGAAGCCGAGGCCCGCGAACGCCGCGGCGACGGGAATCGATGCCGCCTTGTCCGCGTCGCGAACGGACAGGAAGACCGCGCCCCCGGCCGGCAGGGGGCGCCCCGCCGCGCGCTCGGCCTTCGCAAACGCCGTCGGCAGATCTGCCGCGCTCGCCATCACCTCGCCCGTCGCGCGCATCTCGGGGCCGAGGACCGGATCCGCTCCGGGGAACCGGGCGAACGGCAGCACCGCGGCCTTGACGCTCACCTGCCGCGGCTTGCCCTCGGCGGGGAGCGCGAGCTCGGCGAGCGTCTTCCCGGCCGCCAGCCTGCAGGCGGCGTCGACGAGGTTGACGCCGGTCGCCTTGGACGCGAAGGGAACCGTGCGCGAGGCGCGCGGGTTCACCTCGAGCACGAACACCTGGTCGTCGCTGATCGCGAACTGCACGTTCAAGAGGCCGACGACACCGAGCGCCGGCCCGAGCCGACGCGTGATCTCCTGGATCTTCGCCTCCGCGGCCGAGCCGAGCGACTGCGCGGGCAGGACGCAGGTCGAGTCGCCGGAGTGGACGCCCGCCTCTTCGACGTGCTGCATGACGGCGCCGACGTACGTCTCGGTCCCGTCGCAGAGCGCGTCGACGTCGATCTCGATCGCGTTCTCGAGAAACCGGTCGACGAGCGTCGGCCCGCGGACGCCCTCGAACGCGGCCCCAACGTGCTCGGCGTCGTGGCAGACGCGCATCGCGCGCCCGCCGAGGACGTACGACGGCCGGACGAGCACCGGATAGCCGATCCGGTCGGCGATCGCGACGGCCTCCCCCGCCGATGCCGCGATCCCCCAGTCCGGACAGCGGATCCCGTGCTTCGCGAGCAGCGTCCCGAAGCGCTCGCGGTCCTCGGCCAGGTCGACGGCGTCGAAGGGGGTGCCGAGGATCCGGAAGCCGGCGCCCTCGATCGCGCGCGCGAGCTTGAGCGGCGTCTGCCCGCCGAACTGGATCACCACACCCTCGGGCTGCTCCCGTTCGCAGACTGCGAGCACCGCAGCCGCGTCGAGCGGCTCGAAGTAGAGGCGGTCGGAGGTGTCGTAGTCGGTGGAGACCGTCTCCGGGTTGCAGTTGACCATCACCGCCTCGTAGCCGAGCGCGCGATAGGTCTGGACGGCGTGGACGCAGCAGTAGTCGAACTCGACGCCCTGGCCGATCCGGTTCGGGCCCGAGCCGAGGATCACGACTCGCGGCGCGGCGCCCGCGGGGCGGCCCTCGTCGCGCTCGTCCCAGGTCGCGTAGAAGTAGTTCGAGGCCGCGGCGACCTCGCCGGCGACGGAGTCGATCCGGCGATAGACAGGGCGGCGCTCCTGCTGCCGTGCCTCCTCGGCCTCGAGCGCGAGGAGCTCGCGCTCGAACCACGGATGCAGCTCCCTCGGCCTCCACACGAAGTCGCCTTCGAGCCCGCGCTTCGCCTTCACGAACGCCTCGATGAAGGACCGCCCGATCCCCATCGTCTCGCCGACCGACTTCATCTGGGTGCCGAGTGTGGTGTCGGCGTTGGGGAACTTCTCGAAGGCGAAGCGCGGGATCTTGACGACGACGTAGTCGAGCGTCGGCTCGAAGCTCGCCGGGGTGGTGCCCGTCAGGTCGTTGGGGATCTCGTCGAGTGTGTAGCCGACCGCGAGCCGGGCCGCGACCTTGGCGATCGGATAGCCGGTCGCCTTGGACGCGAGCGCCGAGGAGCGCGAGACGCGGGGATTCATCTCGATCACCCGGATCTCACCCGAGACCCGGTCGCGGGCGAACTGGATGTTCGAGCCGCCGGTGTCGACGCCGACCGCGCGGATCACGGCGATCGCGCCGTCCCGTAGCTCCTGGTAGGCCTCGTCGCTGAGCGTCATCTGCGGCGCCACCGTGACCGAGTCGCCGGTGTGCACACCCATCGGGTCGAGGTTCTCGATCGAGCAGACGACGACCACGTTGTCGGCCCGGTCGCGCACCACCTCGAGCTCGAACTCGTCCCAGCCGCGCACCGACTCCTCGACCAGCACCTGCCCGATCGGCGACTCGGCGATCCCGCGCTCCACCTGCGCGCGCAACTGCTCGGGCGTATCGGCGAACCCGCCGCCGTGCCCGCCGAGCGTGAACGCCGGCCGCACGACCGCCGGCAGCGCGACGCCGGCGAGATCGCCGGGCGAGGTGACGATCCGCGAGGTGGGCACCTTCAGCCCGCACGACTCGACCGTTCGCTTGAAGAGCTCACGATCCTCGGCACGCTGGATGGCGTCGATCGACGCGCCGATCAGCTCGACCCCCAGCTCCTCGAGGATCCCGGCGCCCGAAAGCTCCCGTGCGAGGTTCAACGCGGTCCCGCCGCCCATCGTCGGCAGCAGCGCGTCGGGCCGCTCGCGCCGTAGCACCGTCGCAACCCCCTCCAGATCGAGCGGCTCCAGATACGTGCGGTCGGCGAATCCGGGGTCGGTCATGATCGTCGCAGGGTTCGAGTTGACGACGATCGTGCGGAAGCCCTCCTCGCGCAGCACCTTCAGCGCCTGGCAGCCGGCGTAGTCGAACTCCGCCGCCTGACCGATCACGATCGGCCCGGAGCCGATCAGGCAGATCGATTCGAGGTCGTTGCGCCGCGGCATGCTCTAGGCCGCCTTCAGCTCGTCGACCCAGCGGCCGATGATCGACGCGGCGTCGTGCGGGCCCGGCGCGGCTTCGGGGTGGAACTGCGCCGACCGCGCCTGGAGGTCCGGATAGTCGAGCCCCTCCACCGTCCCGTCGTAGAGCGAGCTGTGGGTGACGCCCGACTCGTCCCCCGCGGCGACCGCGAAGCCGTGGTTCTGCGAGGTGACGAGAACGCGCCGGGAGCGGTGATCGAGCACGGGATGGTTCGCGCCGCGGTGGCCGAACGGCAGCTTGTACGTCTCCTTGCCCGTCGCGAGGGCGAGCAGCTGATGGCCGAGGCAGACGCCGAGCACCGGCGTACGCCCGAGCAGCTCTTGCAGCGTCTTCGCCTCGGTCGCGAGCGGCGCAGGATCGCCGGGCCCGGGCGAGAGCAGCACGCCGTCGTAGCCCGCGACCGAGTCGGCATCGACGTCGTGCGGGAACACGTCGACCGCGGCGCCTGCGGCAACCAGCCGGCGGAGGATCGACCGCTTGCAGCCGTAGTCGACGACCGCGACGCGAACCGCACCTTCCGCCGCGAACGTGTACTGCTTGCCGGTGGAGACGCCTGCGACGAGCGCGGCGCCCGCCATCTCCGGTTGCGCGCGAACGGCGTCGAGCACCTCGTCGCGGTCGATGTCGCCGCTGACGGCGGCGGCGCGCATGGCGCCACGGTCGCGTAGATGCAGGACGAGCGAACGCGTGTCGATCCCGGTGAGCGCGACGAGGCCGTGCTCGTGCAGCCAGTCGGTCCACCCCGGCCCGCGTGCGTCGCGCATGACGACGCCCGTCGCGTGCGCGCGCTTCGATTCGCTGCGCGTCTCCGCAACCCCGTAGTTCCCGACCATCGGAGCGGTGAAGCAGACGATCTGCCGCTCGAAGCTCGGGTCGGTCGCGACTTCCTGGTAGCCGCTCATCGACGTCGTGAACACCGCCTCGCCGAACGCGAAGCCGCCGGCGCCGACGGACTGCCCTTCGAACACGGTGCCGTCCTCGAGGACGAGCGACCCCGTCACAGCTCGAACACCGTGCGTCCTGCGGCGATCGTCAGCTTCACCCGGCCGCGAAGCCGCTTGCCGAGGAGCCAGGAGTTGAGCGAGCGCGAGCGGAAGGCGGAGGGCTTCACGCGCCAGCTCGCGTTGGTGTCGATCAGGGTGAGGTTCGCGGGCGCGCCGACCGCGATCCGTGGCCGTGCGAGCCCGAAGATCGCCGCGGGGCCGGCGGACATTCGCTCGAGCACCGTCTCGAGCGGCAGCAGGCCGGGCTCGACCAGGTTCGTGTAGAGCGCCGAGAAGGCGGTCTCGAGCCCCGTGACGCCGAACGGCGCCGCCTCGAACGGCACGTCCTTCTCCTCGGGGGAATGCGGGGCGTGGTCGGTGGCGATCGCGGCGATCGTCCCATCCCGGACAGCCTCGACGAGCGCGGCTCGGTCGCCTGTGCCGCGGAGCGGCGGATTCATCTTCAGGTTCGGGTCGAGCGTGCGAACCGCCTCCTCGGTCAGGCAGAGATGGTGCGGCGTCGCCTCGGCGCTCGCCCGCACGCCCGCCGCGAGCGCGCGACGCAGGTGGTCGACCGATTCGCGGGCCGAGAGGTGCATCAGGTGGATCGCCTGGCCGGTGTCTCCGGCGAGGTCGAGGTCGCGCGCGACCATCAGGCTCTCCCCCAGCGACGGCCACGCGCCGAGGCCGAGCTCGGCGGCGACCTGCCCTGCGTGCGCGTGGCCTCCTCGGGTGAGCGATTGCTCCTCGCAGTGCACCGCGATCGTGCGGCCGGTGATCGCGTTGTACTGCAGCGCACGCCGCATCACGCCTGCGGTGGCGACCGGCCGGCCGTCGTCGGTGAAGCCGGCGGCGCCGGCGTCGGCGAGCGCGCCCATCTCTGTCAGCTCCGCCCCCTCCTGCCCTTTGGTGATCGCGGCGAGAAAGCCAACCGGGATGTTCGCCTCGTCGGCTGCGCGTGCGCGCAACCCGCGCAGCACCTCCGTGTCGTCGACGACCGGGTCGGTGTTCGGGATCGCGAGGATCGCGCAGTAGCCGCCCGCGGCCGCGGCGGCGGTTCCGCTCGCGATCGTCTCCTCGTCCTCGCGACCGGGTGTGCGCAGGTGCACGTGCGGGTCGACGAACGCGGGCGCGAGCGTCAGCCCGGCCGCTTCGATCACGCGGTGCTCGTTCGTGTCGAGACCGCTGCCGATCTGCGCGATCACGCCTCCGTCGACGCGCACGTCGACGGTCGCGTCGATCCCCTCGACGGGGTCGAGCACACGCGCGCCGCGGATGACGACGTTCTCGGTTCCCGTGCGCCCCGCCAGCATCACGCGACCCCGACCGCTGTCTCGACGGCGACCGGCCCGGTCGTGAGCAGGTCGTAGAGGACCGCCATCCGGACGACGAGGCCCGAACGGACCTGGTCGACGACGAGCGACGCGTCGGAGTCGGCCACGCGCGCGTCGATCTCGACCCCCCGGTTCATCGGCCCGGGGTGCATCACCCGCTGGCCGGGCCGCACCCGCTCGGGCGTGATTCCCCAGCGTGCGGTGTACTCGCGCAGCGACGGGACGAAGTTGGCGCCCGGCAGCATGCGTTCCTTCTGCATGCGCAGGACGTAGATGACATCCGCGTCCGCGATCGCCGCGATCTCGTGGGTCGCCGGGCCGAGCCCGTCCGGGAGGAGCGCGGGCGGCCCGACGAGCACGGCGTCTGCGCCGACGAGACGGAGTGCCTGTAGCAGTGAGCGTGCGACGCGCGAGTGTGCGACGTCGCCGACGATCGCCACCTGCAGCCCGGCGAGTCGCCCGCAAGCCTGGAGCATCGTGTACAGGTCGAGGAGTGCCTGGGTCGGGTGCTGGTGCTTGCCGTCTCCTGCGTTGACGACACGCGCCTCCGTCACCCGCGCGACGTATCCGGCCGCACCGACCTCGGGATGGCGGAGCACGATGACGTCCGGGTCGTAGGCGGACAGGGTCAGTGCCGTGTCCTTCAGCGACTCGCCCTTGTCGACCGACGAGCCGATGGACTTCAGGGTCATGGTGTCGGCCGAGAGCCGCTTCGCGGCGAGCTCGAACGACGACGAGGTGCGTGTCGACGACTCGTAGAAGACGTTGAGGATCAGGCGGCCGCGCAGCGTCGGCAGCTTCTTGTTGTCGCGTTCCTGGGAGTGCGCGAACGAGCGCGCCGTCGCGAGCAGCCGCTCGACCTCGTCCTTCGTCAGGTCGGCGACCGTCAGCAGGTGGCGGCGCCCGCCGGCGGGCGGCAACAGGTCACCCCCGACGACGCGAAGGTCAGTCATGCTCGACCTCCAGGACGACCTGGTCGACCTCGTCGATCTCCATGAGCTCCACCTGCACCCGCTCGCCGTGCGTCGTCGGCAGGTTCTTGCCCACGTAGTCAGGGCGGATCGGAAGCTCGCGATGGCCGCGGTCGGCGAGCACCGCGAGCTGCACGCGGTCCGGGCGGCCGTACTCGAAGAGCGCGTCGATCGCGGCACGGATCGTGCGGCCGGTATAGAGGACGTCGTCGACGAGGATCACCGTACGGCCCTCGAGGTCGAAGTCGAGCTTCGTGTCGCGCACGAGCGGCTGCGGCCTGCGCGGCGCCTGACCGCTGCGGACGTGCACGTCGTCGCGGTGGAAGGTGATGTCGAGCTGCCCGAGTGCGAGCTCCTCGCCCGAGCGTTCCTCGACGAGCCGGCGGAGGCGGTTCGCGATCGGGACGCCGCGGGTGTGGATGCCGACGAGCGCGACACGCTCGAGGTCGGCGTTTCGCTCGATGATCTCGTGCGCGATCCGTGAGAGCGTCCGGCCGATCGACTCCTCGTCGAGCAGGACGCGTTGCGACCGGGTGACGGCAGGCTGCGACATCGAACTCCTTTCCGGCCTCGCTGGACCGGGTTAAAGGGGACGTGCGGCTCGCAGTGTAGGCGTTCCCGTCGGACGGAGTAGTCTGGATCGTCCGTGGACGACGCCCTGCTCCGCCGCTACGCCGACCTGATCGTCGAGGTCGGGGCGAACGTCCAGCCGGGGCAGGTCGTCTGGATCGTCGCCGAGCCACGGGCCGCGCCGCTCGTGCGGCTGGTCGCGGCGGCGGCCTATGCGCGCGGGGCGCTCTTCGTCGACCCCTGGTACTTCGATCCCTGGGTGAAGCGGATCCGCCTCGAGCACGCCGCCGAGGACACGCTCGCCTTCGTCCCGAGCTGGGGGCCCAAGGCGCTCCTCGGGATCGGCGAGCACCACGGCGTCCGGATCTCGATCACGCCGCAGGTCCCACCCGGTCTCCTCGGCGGCATCGACCCGGCCCGCGCGGGTCTCGACGCCCTGCCGTCCTTCGACGAGGGGTTCGACGTGATCAATGCACGGACGACGAACTGGACGGTGGTGCCGTGGCCGTCGCCCGAGTGGGCGCGCCTCGTCCATCCCGGGCTCGCGGACGACGCGGCGGTCGCGAGGCTGTGGGACGACCTCGCCTACGTGCTCCGTCTCGACGAGCCCGACGTGCAGGCCGCGTGGCATGAACGGCTCGGCGAGCTGCACGAGGCGGGTCGGCGCATCGACGCGCAGCGGTTCGACGCGTTGCATTTCGAAGGTCCCGGCACGGATCTCACGGTCGGCCTGCTCCCCACGTCGCGCTTCTCGTCGGAGACGCCGGGCATGCGGACGGTCGACGGGATCGTGCACGCGCCGAACCTGCCGACCGAAGAGATCGCGTCCGCACCGGACCCGCGTCGGGTCGACGGCATCGTCACCGCGACGAAGCCGCTCGACGTCTCGGGAACCCTCGTCGAGAACCTCCGCATCCGCTTCGAGGGCGGGCGCGCGGTCGAGATCGAGGGTGACGGCGCCGCCGCGCTCCGTGCGCGCACCGCGAAGGACGACGGTGCGTCGCGGCTGGGAGAGGTCGCTCTCGTCGACCGGGAAGGTCGCATCGGCAAGACGGGAAGGGTCTTCTTCAACACGCTGCTCGACGAGAACGCAGCGAGTCACCTCGCCTTCGGCAACGCCTACGCGGTCTCGGTGGGCGAGGAGGATCGCGACCGCATCAACAAGAGCTCGATCCACGTCGACTTCATGGTCGGCAGCGACGAGGTCTCCGTCACCGGCCGCAGAGCGGACGGCAGCGACGTGCCGGTGCTACGCGACGGCTCCTGGCAGATCTAGAGGCTTTGTCTCGCCGCGCTCCGGCCGGGCGCCCCGCGGCACGAGGCGAGGCTCGCCCCGCTCGGGGAACGGGACCTCGATCACGTCGAAGTCGCGCGGCACGACCGTCGCCGGAAACACCTCGCGCGCCTCGGCCGCGAGATCCGAGCCGAAGTACCGCGGCGAGATGTGCGTGAGGGCGAGCAGTCGCACGCCCGCGTCGCGTGCGACCTCGCCTGCCTGGCGCGCGGTCGAATGCAGCGTGTCGGCTGCTCGATCGTGCTCTGCCTCCGAGAAGGTCGCCTCGTGGACGAGCAGGTCCGCGCCCTCTGCGAGGACACGCACGGTCTCGACCGGGGCGGTGTCTCCGGTGAGCAGGATCCGGCGGCCCGCGCGCGGAGGCCCGAGCACCGCGTCGGGTGTGACGACCCGACCGTCCGCGAGCGTGACGGACTCGCCGCGCTGCAGCTCGCCCCGCTCCGGCCCGAACGGGATGCCGAGCGCGTCCGCGCCGCCGGAGTCGAACTCGCCGGGCCGGTCGTCCTCGACGATTGCGTACCCGAGCGCCGAGACGCCGTGATGCACCGGCACGCCGAGGATCCGGTAGCCGTCGCGCTCGAGCGCCTCGCCGGGGCGGACCTCCTCGAGCTCCACCGGATAGGAGAGACGGCCGATCAGCCGGTCGAGGCTGCGGTAGAGCTCGCGCAGCCCGGGCGGGCCGTAGAGCGCAAGCGGCAGCTCGCGCTGCCGGAGCGAGAACGTCTTCAGCATCCCCGGCAGCCCGAGCGTGTGGTCGGCGTGGAAGTGCGTGAGGAAGACGTGCTCGAGCTCGGGCAGCCCGAGCACGGAGCGCATCAGCTGGCGCTGCGTTCCCTCCGCGCAGTCGAAGAGGAGCCGTTCGCCCCCGCGGCGCACGAGCAGCGCGGCCGGCGCGCGTGCGGGCGTCGGCGCGCTCGCCGACGTGCCGAGGAAGACGACGTCCAGGTCCATGCCGCCGCAGCCTAGTGCGGAGCTCAGCCGTCGGCGGATCTACGGAAGGACGAGCCGCTGGCCGACCTGCACGTCGGCGCCGTGCAAGTGGTTCGCCCGCTCGATCCGCCAGACGGCGTCGCGGATGTCGCCGCCGTACCGTGCCTCGGCGATCGTCCAGAGCGTCTGGTACGGCCGAACCGTCACGACCTGCCGGGGCCCGTGCGCGTTCGAGGAGCGCGCCAGGGCGCTCCAGGCGAGCACGGCGATTCCGACGATGAGTGCGACACGAACGAACATGTGTTCGCCATGCTAGCGAACACCTGTTCGGTCTGTCAAGGGTCGAAGAAGTCCGGGCTCGGGGAGACCGCGGCGCGGCGGTGCTTCCCGGCCCTGGGCCTCGGCTTCGACCTCGGTCTCGCCCTGGGCTTCGTCGCCTTCGCACCGGTTCGGGCGACGGGCGCGGCGGGCCTCCACCGCGCCGGCGCTCCCGCCGGGCACGCAGCGGTGCCCGCGAGGGCGTCCCGCACCACGCCGGCCGAGGTCTTCGCGACCCAGCCGAGCTGGTAGAGGCCGCTCTGCCAGCCGCCGAGGTCGCCCTGGTCGAGCAGCTTGAAGATATTGACGTTCGCGATCGAGGCGTCGCACCGGGCCGTCTCGATCAGCTGCTCGTACCACGCCGCCTGGTAGCCCTCGCTCCCCGTCGCCTCGTCGATCCCCCAGCCGGCGGTCTCGTAGCCCGTGTAACCGGTGGCGGAGGGGACCGTCTGGATCCCGACCTCGTTCAGGCTGACGGGCAGGCCGCCCGGGCCGACGGTCGGCTGCGCCGTCTTCCAGAACGCGTCGTAGAACGACTGGTAGACGAGCGGCAGCGTGGCGACGCCGTAGGCGGGACCGCCGACGCTCGAGTTGCCGCGTGCGAAGGGCGTCGACTGCGGGATCGGGTACGGATGGAGGTCGAGGCCGTCCATGATCGGCCGGGCGCGATACGGGCTTCTCCGGTACCAGGCGCCGAGCGCCGCGAGGAAGTCGAACGGGCTCGCGTCGCGGTGCGGCCGGCCGTCGACCTTCGCGCCGTGCGGCGAGAGGCCGAGCCCCCACACGAAGATCGCGGGGTCCACGGACTTGAGCGCTGCGTACGCCTCCGCGAGGAACTCCCCGCAGGCGGCGGCCGAGACGAGCGTGCCGCGACGGTCGTACTGCGGGCTCACGAACAGGGGCTGGTTGCACTCGTTCATCACGACGTAATGGGTGATGCTCGGATACGCCGTCGCGAGCCCGGTGAGCCACGCGGCGAACCTGGGCGCGTTCGCCGGATCGCCGGCCGCCGCCGAGTGGCGCGGATAGACGTCGAAGGTGAGCGTGACCCCGGCGAGCTCGGCGGCCGCGATCGTGGGTGGCAGGAAGTCCTTCAGGGTCGCACCCGTCGCGGCGTCGAGCACCTCGAAGCCGTCGGGCGTCGTCTCGTCCCAGCGCACCGTCACCGTGTCGTCGTGCATCCCGAGGCCGGTGAGCGTGCTGAAGAACGGGCCGCTGCCCTTCTCGAACATGCCTTCGTCGTCGTTGACGCCGAACCGGACGCCGTCGGCCGCCGCACGCGAGGCTCCGAGCGAGACCGCGACGACGACCAGGGCGATGACCGCCGCAACCCTTCCTCTCACCGGCTCTCCTTGTCGGCGCTCTCGATTCCCGGTCACGCTCGCAGCGCCGCCCGCAGCGGGCATCGGCCGCGCGACCTATGTTCGCCGTCTGCGGGTCCTAGCCTCCTCCGAGCAGCGAGAGCGCGTCGACGAGCTTGCCGGCGCCGAACCGCACGGGATCGTCGGCGGGCAGGCCCGTCTCCTCCTCGGCCTCTGCAACGGCGCGCCGCGCCGCCCGCTCGTCGAGCTCCCGCGTGTTCAGCGCGACCGCGCGTACCGCCGCCGGTCGCGCGAGCAGACTCATCCGCGCGTGCAGATCGGCGAGCTCGGCGAGCGACGGCATGGGAAAGCGCTCGTTCTCGTCGACGAACCGCTCCCCCGCCTTGTGGCAGAGGACGAAGGCGTGCGGGGCCGCGCCGTGGATCAGACCCAGCGTGACACCCGAGTACGCCGGATGCAGCAACGAGCCCTGGCCCTCGACGAAGAGCACCTCTCCCCCTCGCTCGACGCCTTCCAGCACGAGCCGCTCCGCCGCCCCGGCGATGAAGTCCGCGACGACCGCGTCCACCGAGATGCCCCACCCCGCGATCGCGATCCCGGTCTGTCCCGTCGGGACGAACTCGCTGCGTACGCCGCGCCGGCGCGCCTCACGCTCGAGCTCCAGCGAGACGGTCATCTTCCCGATCGCGCAGTCGGAGCCGACGGTGAGGATCGTCGTCGCGCCGTGGGTCAGGTTCGATCCGGAGGGAACGTCCAGGCCGGGCGGCGGCTTGCGGAGGTCGCGGAGGTCGACGCCGTGCTCGCGCGCGAGCTCGACGAGCTCGTCGTCGGCCGAGAGGAACTCGTGCAGGCCGTTCTCGACGTCGAGCCCGGCACGGATCGCGTCCTTCAACAGGTCGCGCCAGGCCGGCGGAAACCGGCCGCCCTGGGTGGCGACCCCGACGAGCGCCGTCGTCGGCTCGAGATGGAGCGCGTCGGCGACCGACCCGACGATCGGAAAGCCGTCCTCGGTCTCGCCGGCCCGTTGCGAGTCGAGCAGCGCGACGACGTCGTCCGGCCGGTAGCGCATCACCCCGCGGGCCGTCTTGCCGTAGTGCGGGTCGGCCGACCGGCCCTCCGCGAGGATCAGGAGCCGGCGTGCCCCGGCCGGCGGGTCGTCAGCCAACGCCGAGCCCCGCCGCTTCCGACGGCAGCTGGACGCCGTCGACGAAGGCGACGCCGGGCCGCGGATCCTCGGCGAGCAGCAGGTTGCCGTCCAGGTCGACGTGATCCATCAGGCTCGCGATCTGCGCGCCGGCGGCGATGCCGAGCCCCGACTCGACCATGCAGCCGAGCATCACGCCGAGCCCGAGCGCGCGTGCGGCGTGCGTCATCCGCACGGCCTCTCGGATGCCTCCCGACTTCGCGAGCTTGATGTTGATCCCGTGCGCTCGCTCGGCGCAGGCGGCGACGTCCGCGAGCGTATGGCAGTCCTCGTCGACGTAGACGGGCACGGGCGAGCGCCGTTTCAGCTCCGGCCCGCCCGGATCGCCGGCCGGGAGCGGCTGCTCGCAGTACTGCAGGTCGAGCCGCGGCAGGTAGTCGAGCGCCTCGTCGAGCGACCACGCCTCGTTGACGTCGCACTGCAACGGCAGGTCGGTGACCGCCCGCACCGCGCGCACGCGCTCGGCGTCGAGCCCGTCGCGGCCGCCGAGCTTCAGCTTCAGGCGGCGGAATCCGCGCGGCGCCACCTTCTCCGCCCGCCGCGCCATGTCGTCGGGGTCGCCGAGCCAGATCGTCCACGACGTCGGCGGACCCTGGCGGCGCAGGCCGAGCAGCCGGTACACGGGCTGCCCCACGAGCTTCCCCTGCAGGTCGTGCAGCGCCGCGTCGACCGCGCACCGCGCCGCCTGCTCCCCCGGGGGGAGCGCCTCCTCGATCTCGTCGAGCGCAAAGGGATCGTCGCCGAGCTGCACACCGTCGAGCCACGCGAGCGCGGAGGCCGCCGATTCGTCGTACCGCCCGATCGGCGCCGCCTCGCCGAGGCCCGTCACCGAACCGTGCCGGATCTCGACCTGCACGACCTCAGCCTCGTCCTCCGAGCCGCGCGAGATCGTGAACGTCTCGGCGAGGCGCAGGGTCACCGTGCGGGCGCTCAACTCCACCCGGGCTACACTAATCACCCCGCGCCCGTAGCTCAGGGGATAGAGCGTTCGCCTCCGGAGCGAAAGGTCGCAGGTTCGATTCCTGCCGGGCGCACTAGTCGCAGAGACAATCCCGCATCCCGCCGG
>Ga0207657_10001970_pt1 | contig 22165 bp, 16 predicted proteins | sample KBSC33metaG_FD_184316 | JGI IMG/M metagenome (GOLD analysis project Ga0207657, IMG submission 184316) | Corn rhizosphere microbial communities from Kellogg Biological Station, Michigan, USA - KBS C3-3 metaG (SPAdes) (version 2) | ecosystem: Host-associated > Plants > Roots > Rhizosphere > Soil ... | reverse complement strand
ATGCGGTCGCGCCCGATCCGCTTGATCGGCGACCCCGCAAACACTTGCCGGAACCCGGCATCGTCGAGCGCCAGCAGATCGGCCAGTCGCGGCGCGGCGAGCTCTGCGCGCGGCAGGAACGCCCGGTTGGCCGCCGCCGCCGAGGCGAACTTGTTCCACGGGCACACCGCCAGGCAATCGTCGCAGCCATAGATGCGGTTGCCCAGCGCCGCGCGAAATTCCTCGGGCACCGGGCCCTTATGCTCGATCGTCAGGTACGAGATGCAGCGCCGCGCATCGAGCCGATAGGGCGCCGGGAAAGCATCGGTCGGGCACGACCGCTGGCATGCATCGCACGACCCGCAGCGGTCGCGTCCCGCCTGATCGGGCGCAAGGTCGAGCGTGGTGTAGATCGCCCCCAGGAACAGCCAGCTGCCGTGGTCGCGGCTGACGAGGTTGGTATGCTTGCCCTGCCAACCCAGCCCGGCCGCCTCGGCCAGCGGCTTTTCCATCACCGGCGCGGTATCGACGAACACCTTGAGGTCGCTGCCCGGCGCTTGTGCCACGATCCACCGAGCCAGTGCCTTCAAAGTCCGTTTGACAAGATCGTGATAGTCGCTGCCCTGCGCATAGACCGAAATCCGCCCACGATCCGCCTCGCCCTCCAGCGCCAACGGGTCTCGCCCGGGCGCGTAGCTCATGCCGAGCGCAATCACGCTCCTGACCTCGGGCCACAATCCGGCCGGTGCGGCACGGTGATGCGCGCGCTCCTCCATCCAGATCATCTCGCCATGGCGGCCCTCGGCCAGCCATTGTCGTAGCCGCTCGCCCGAACGCGGCGCGGCATCGGCTTGGGCGATGCCAACGGCGGCGAAACCGAGCCTTAAGGCTTCGTCGCGCAAACAGTCTTCGAATAGCTTGTGTTCGGTCACTCCGCCCCGCTACCACGGACGGACCAGTCGAGGGAGGTCGCGTGTCTCAATCTCTGGCCGTCTCTGCCCACGGCCTCGTCAAGAATTTCGGTGGGCGGAGGGTGGTTGACGGCGTCGACCTCGCGGTGCCGACCGGCACGATCTACGGCGTGCTCGGCCCCAACGGCGCAGGCAAGACGACGACCTTGCGCATGCTGCTCGGCATCATCGAGCCCGATGAAGGCGAGCGCACCTTGCTCGGCCGCGATCGCCCGCGCGACGCGAGCGACCATGTCGGCTATCTGCCCGAGGAGCGCGGCCTCTATCCGCAGATGAAGGCGCGCGAAGCGATCGCGTTCATGGGCGCCTTGCGCGGCCTGCCCTGGAAAATTGGGCGCAAGCGCGCGATCGAGATGATGGAGCAGGCTGGCCTCGGCTACGCGGTCGATTTCAAGATCCGCAAATTGTCCAAGGGCATGGCGCAGTTGGTCCAGTTGCTCGGTTCGGTCGTCCATCAGCCCGATCTGCTCGTCCTCGACGAACCCTTTTCCGGACTCGATCCGGTCAATCAGGAAGGGCTCGAGCAGCTGATCCGCGCCGAGCAGGCGCGCGGCGCCACCGTCCTGTTCTCGACCCATGTCATGGCGCATGCCGAGCGGCTGTGCGACCGACTGGCGATCATCGCCGGGGGCAAGCGCCGGTTCGAGGGCACCGTCGCCGATGCCCGCGGCATGCTGCCGATGCGCGCGCACTACCAGCCCGAGCGCGACGGACCCGAAGTGGCGGCAATCCTGCCCGCCGATGCGCAGCATAATGGCCGCGACTGGGTGTTTCCGGTCCCCGATGACGCTGTCGAGGCAGTGCTGCTCAAGCTGACCCAATCGGGATTTGGCGTAGCGGGCCTGTCGATCGAACGTCCAGGATTGCACGACGCCTTTGTCCGCATCGTCGGCGCCGAGGCGCTGGCCCAGGCCGAAGCGGAGGCGCGGTGATGGGTACCAACATCGGTCGTGGCTTGCGCCAGGCGCTGACCGTGGCGCGGCGCGATTTCATCGCCACCGTGTTCACGCCGACTTTCCTCCTGTTCCTGTTATCGCCGATGTTCACGATCCTGTTCGGCGCGGCGGGCGGGTTCGGCGCGTCGAGCATGGCGCAGGGCGCCGCCGACCGCGCACGGATCGTCGTGATCGCCGCGCCCGATCAGACAGCGGCGATCGCCGCGACCGACCGTCAGTTGCGGCAAGTGTTCGGACGAGGCGACATCCCACCACCACTCGACATCGTCGCGCCATCCAGCGACCCCGCCACCCAGGCGCGTGCACGCGTTTCGAGCCGGGACGGCGATGTCGATGCGGCGCTTTATGGTCCGCTCGACCACCCGATGATCGTCTATGGCGGCGGTGGGAGCAATGAGGCCGATTATCTCGCGGGTCTCGCCGAGCAGACGATGCGCGCGCAGAAACTGGGATCGACGGCACCACTAAGTGCGCCGACCAAGACGAAGATAGTCCGCACCGTCGTCACCACCAGCGGCCACAACGCCGCGGCCTTGTTCGCGGTCATGGCGATCTTCCTGCTGACGCTGTTCCTCGCCGGCCTGACGATGGGCACGATGGCGGAGGAACGCAGTAACAAGGTGATCGAAGTGCTCGCCGCCGCGGTACCGCTCGAATCGGTCTTCTTCGGCAAGCTGATCGGCATGTTCGGCGTCGCTTTGCTGTTCGTCGGCTTCTGGGGCACGGTCGCGAGCCAGATCACCAGCATCCTGCCCGCCGGGACGGCGGCCGCGCTGGCGGGCGTGGCGCCGGCGGTCGGCAAGCCGGTCTTCGCCTTGCTGTTCCTCGCCTATTTCGTGATGTCGTATCTGCTGATCGGCGCGGTCTATCTGATCCTTGGCGCGCAGGCGTCGACGCAGCGCGAACTTCAGCTGATGGCACTGCCGATGACCGTCGTGCAGATGGCCAATGTCGGCATGTCGACCGCCGCCGCCGGCAAGCCCGGAAGCACGATTGCCTGGATCGCGGAGATCTTCCCGTTCAGTTCGCCGATGGCGATGGCCGCGCACGCCGCCAACTCGTCCGCTTTGTGGCCGCACGCGGTCGCGATCCTGTGGCAATTGCTTTGGGTGTCGCTGGTGATCTCGCTCGGCGCGCGTTGGTTCCGCCGCGGCGTGCTGAAGTCGGGCGAAGGCCCCAAACGCAAACGCAAGCAGCCGCAGCCGGCGAGCAGCTAAGAGTCTGTTTGAAAACTCGCGAAAGAGTGAATTTTGAGACCGCACCGCCCTCCGCAGCCTTTCCATCGATGCTGCGCATCGCCGGAACCTTTGGCTGCTCCGCCCGCTAAACGCGCCCTCGGCGCGTTTTCAAACGGACTAGCCGCTCCACTATTGACATCTGTGTAAGTATAGGTTTGTCTCGCCCGATAAATGGGAGAGTGGGCATGGCGACTCAAGCCGAATTGACCGAGATGATGGCGAAGGGTCCGACCTTCAAATATGAAGGTCCGGTCGATCCGCTCGACGTCAGCCGCGCCGAACTTTATCGCGACGATGTCTGGCAAGAGCCGTTCAAGAAACTCCGCGCCGAATCGCCGGTCCACAAGGTCGAGAATTCGGATTACGGCCCCTATTGGTCGATCTCCACCTACAAGCCGATCCTCGAGGCGGAATCGCTACCGGATGTCTTTTCGTCCGAAGTGGGCGGGATCACGCTTGCCGACTTCCTGCCCGACAGCGACGTCAAGATGCCGATGTTCATCGCGATGGACCGGCCGAAACATACCGGCCAACGCCGCACCGTCGCCCCCGCCTTCACCCCCAGCGAGATGGTGCGGATGAAGGCCGACATCGTCCGCCGCACCTCCGAGCTCCTCGACACGCTTCCCTGGGGCGAGCGGTTCGACTGGGTCGATACCGTATCGATCGAGCTCACCACCCAGATGCTCGCGATCCTGTTCGATTTCCCGTGGGAAGATCGCCGCAAGCTGACCTTCTGGTCCGACTGGGCAGGCGACATCGAGCTGGTCAAGACACCCGAGCTGCGTGCCGAACGCCTGACCCACATGTTCGAATGCGGCGCCTATTTCCAGAATCTGTGGAACCAGAAGGTCGGCAAGGAGCCGACGCCCGACCTGATCAGCATGATGATCCATTCGGACGCGATGGCGGAGATGGATCAGTATGAATTCCTCGGTAATCTGATCCTGCTGATCGTCGGCGGCAACGACACGACGCGCAATTCGATGTCGGCCGCGGCCTACGGCCTCGACCTGTTCCCCGACCAGCGCGCCAAGCTCGAGGCGAATCCCGAACTGATCCCTAATGCGGTTCAGGAAATCATCCGCTGGCAAACGCCGCTCGCGCACATGCGCCGCACCGCGACGCAGGATTACGAACTGGGCGGGGAGATGATCAAGGAAGGCGACAAGCTCGCGCTCTGGTATCTGTCGGCCAATCGCGACGAGACGGTGTTCGGCGACGACGCCGACAATATCGTCGTCGACCGTCCCAATGCGCGACGCCATCTGGCGTTCGGTCATGGCATCCACCGCTGCGTCGGTGCTCGCCTCGCCGAACTCCAGATCAGCGTGCTGCTCGAGGAAATGGCCAAGCGCCGGATGCGCGTGAACGTGCTGGGCGAGCCGGAGCGCGTCGCGGCGTGTTTCGTCCACGGCTATCGCAAGCTGCCGGTCGAGATCAGCAAATATTGAACCAACGCATCATGCCGGATTGAAACCGGCGACGCTCATCGTCCGTACTTATATAGGTCCGATCGATGGAGCCTGTATGATGACGTTCGACCGCCGCCATTTCCTGACCCTGGCCGGCACCGGTGCCGCGACGATGCTGTTCGGCGGCTGCCGCGCCGCGCCCGCTTCCCCGCCCGAAAAGTTCGAGTTCCAGTTGAACGACGCCGAGTGGCGCAAGCGGTTGCCGGGGATCTCCTATCAAGTGCTGCGCCACGAGGCGACCGAGACGCCCTTTTCCAGCCCGCTCAACAACGAGCACCGCGCCGGCATCTTCTCGTGCAAGGGCTGCGTGCTCCCGCTCTATTCGTCGAAGACCAAGTTCGACAGCGGGACCGGCTGGCCGAGCTTCTGGGCGCCGTTGCCCAATGCGGTCAAGACCCGCAACGACGGATCGCTTGGGATGACGCGGACCGAGGTCCATTGCCGCCGTTGTGGCGGGCATCTGGGGCACGTGTTCGACGATGGGCCCAGGCCGACCGGCCTGCGTTACTGCATGAACGGCGCGGCGATGAACTTCACGCCGGGTAAGGCTTAGAAGGTCGGCCGACGAGAACTTGCCTCTGCCGTATTGAACCAGCACTTCCCCGGCGAAGGCCGGGGCCCAGTGGCGATGCACTCGCGGCGCCGCCGCGCCATCTCCGCGACAGCGAAGCTGGGCCCCGGCCTTCGCCGGGGAGGCGTAAACTCAACACTCTCGCTACAACCTGACGGGCAGGTCTGGATCAGTCGCGAACGCCGACCACTCCGCGGGCACCGACCGGGGCGATCGTGGCGACCGTCTGGCTGCGCGACGTGTCGAACTGGTCGTCATTGCCATTGTCCATCTTGGGCGCACCGGCGCCATAGATGAAACCCTTGGTCGGATAAGTCGTCGTGCCCAGGCCGCCCATCGGGCCGTACCAGACCTTAACCTCGCTCCAGTCGCCATCGGCCGACACGTCGATCGCACGGACATTATACTCGACGCCGCCGCGGCGCGACCAATTGGCGTGGGTCAGCAGGATCTCGTGATCGTTGACGATGCCAGAGACCATCGCGACATGGCCAAGCGGCATGCGGCCGAACGATGCGAAAGCGAGAACCGAACCGACTTTGGGGGTGTTGCCGCGCTCATATTTGCCAGCGGCCTGCGACCACCAGGTGTTGGCGTTGCCGAAAATCTGGATACCCGAAATCTCGCGCGCATAGGGAGCGCATTGCCAGAACCGAGCCTGAGCCGGCACCGTCGTCGCCAGGGCGCAGAGCGCCACCAGCGCGAATCGCGCTGCCAAACCACCAAACTTCATGCGACCCCCCAAAGGTCCGTTGAACTGTCGATGATGGGTTAGGTGGACAAAACCGACATGGGAACCCTGTCGCGGCGATGAACGGAACCTTTCACGACGAACTGTGTTTCGTCGCCGGTGAATGCCCAAAATGCGGTGTGGTGCGGATCCGGCTGACGGCTCCCACACCTAGATTTTGTGGCCGAAATCCGCCGAATCGCTACCGGTGCCGCCCCTCAAGGCGCGTGCGGGGTACCCTCAGCCTCCGCCGCCGCGATCATGCGCGCCAGCCGCGCGTCATGCTCGCTGCGTCCGAACGGAAATTTTGTGAACAGGATGGCCGCCGCGACCGCCAAAACGCCATAGATGGCGATATAGGCGAGCGTCAGGTGATCGATTACCGTTTCGGGCACGAGGCCGGGCTTTGCGTTGGCCGGAAAGGCGACGAGATCGAGCAATTGACCGACGATCATGATGCCAAGCCCTGACGTACATTTCTGCACGAAGAACGAGCCCGCGAAATACACTCCCTCCGAGCGCCTGCCGGTGCGCGCCTCCGAATCCTCGACGACGTCGGCCATCATCGAAGCGCCCAGAATGAAGGACGAGACGCTGAGCGCAGTGCCCAGGATGTAGATCGACAGCAGCACCGCGACGAGCGCCCCCGAACCGATCGGCGGCAGCATGCCCGCGAAGCGCAGCCAATAAGGCATGGTCTGGACCACCATCGCGCTCAGTACGAAGGCCATGGCGGCGCGGGGTTTGCTGGTGCGCTTGCCGACCGCGGGGGCGATGAAGAACGCCAATGCGGCGCCAGCCATCAACGCGAAAGGCAGCAGGCGCAAGGTCCAGGATTCGAACCGCCAGATGTAGGTGTAGGTGTAATTGGACAGCGCGTAGTTGATGCCCTGATTGGTGTAGGCGCAAACCCCCGCCACCATCAGGATCACGAAGCCTCGATTCCTGACCGTCTCCCACAGTTCGCGAAAATGGTCGCCGAGCGTCTGGCTGATCACCCTCGTCTTGGGCAGCCGTGCGATCTCGTGGTGTGTGCCGAGCGCCGACGCCAGGATCGCGATCACCATGATGACCGCGCTGGCGATCGCCAGATGACTGTACCCCAACCGGTTGAGCAGACCGTTCGGATGCGTTGCGCTCGGCGTCAGGAACACACCATAAGCAAGCAACAGGATCGTCAGGCCCCCTGCCCAGCCAAACAGATAGCGGTACGACGTAATCCGCGTCCGCTCGTCATAATCGGACGTCAATTCGGGTGTCAGCGCCTGCGACGGCACTTCGTAGCAGCTCACCGCGCTCCGCACCGCGACGGCGGTCGCGAACAGCCAGATGAGCGTCCCGCCTTGCCCCATGGTCGGCGGGTTCCATAGCAGCAGCCAGCCGATCGCGATCGGCAATGCCGCAGCATACATCCAGGGATGGCGCCGCCCCCAGCGGCCCTGCGTACGATCCGACAGCACGCCGATCAGGGGATCGATGAAGGCGTCGCAAACCAGCGCGAGAAAAATGACCAACCCGACGGTCGAGGCGTCGAGCCCCATGACCTGGTTATAGAAGATCAGCAAGAACGTGCCGAACCCGGCATCCTTGACGCCATAAGCAACCGACCCGAAGCCGTAACTCGCCGTGGTAAAGCCCGAGAGCCGGCGCGGTGCCGGCGTGGCAATTTTGCTCACGAGGCCGCCGCCTCCAGCGACGAGAACAGGCCCGGCACGCTGTCGTCCCAGCTCGCGCGCGTGCCGATCAGCATGCCGCCATCGACCAGGATGTGCGTGCCGGTGACGAAACTGGCGTCATCGCTCGCGAGATAAGCGACCGCTGCGGCAATGTCCTCGGGCCGTCCGGCACGCTGCACCGGTTGGGCGTGCGCGGCGGTCTGGGCGATCACGCCGTTGACATGATCGCGCGCCTCGCCTTCGAGCCCCAGCGCCGAAGTGAAGATATTGGTGGTGATGAACCCCGGCACCACCGCATTGACGCGGATATTGTGCTTGGCGAGATCGGCGGCGGCGACCTTGGTCAGATGCAGCACGCCCGCCTTGGCGGTCGAATAAGCGGTCGGCGCATAGCCGCTGCCCAGCGCCGAGACGCTCGACGTGTTGACGATCGCCCCGCCGCCGCGCTTCGCCATCAGCGGCGCGGCATAGCGGATGCCCATCGCCACCGATCGCAGCAACAGGCTCATCGTGCGATCCCAATCGTCGGGCGAAATCTCGTCGATCTTGTCGCGCGCGCCCGCCGCGCCGGCATTGTTGAACAGAATATCGAGCCCCCCGGCCGCATCGGCGGCGCTCAGCAACGCCTCGATATCGGCGGTCTGGGTCACGTCGGTTTTCTGGAAGCGGATGCGGCCGTTCGACGTTTCGGCAAGCTCCTGCCCGCCTGCGACATCGACATCGCCGATCAGCACGTCCGCGCCTTCCTCGACCAATCGCAGCGCCGTCGCTCGCCCAATACCGGAGGCGCCGCCAGTGACCACGGCGCGCTTGCCCTGAAACCGCATTCCATTCTCCTGCATGTATTTTTCCCGCAGCATAGAGGGGGCTTGAGGCCGGTCAATCCGACTTTTCGAATTTCGGGTTTGTTTGATGTTGCAGCGAGCTTTGCGCCAAACTACCAACCGTCAGCCCGGACTCGTTCCGGGGTCCAACCCGGCACAACGGAATCCGGTCGTTGTTGTACGTCAGATGCCGGGACAAGCCCGGCATGACGAGTTGGACATGGGGAGAGGAACGACATGGCGCTCGACGCCGAAACCTTCGACGCATTGATCGACACCGTCCGCCGCTTCGTGGCCGAGCGGCTTCGTCCTCTGGAAGCCGAGGTGGAAGCACAGGACGCCATCCCCGACGACGTCACCGCGGAGATGAAGGCGATGGGCCTGTTCGGCCTGTCGATCGCCGAGGAATATGGCGGCCTCGGGCTGACCATGCTCGAAGAGGTAAAGGTCGCGATCGAGCTCGGCCGCACCACCCCGGCGTTCCGCTCGAGCTTTGGCACTAATGTCGGGATCGGCAGCCAGGGCCTCGTCATGGCCGGCAGCCCCGAGCAGAAGGCGGAATGGCTGCCCCGGATCGCGAGCGGCGAGATCATCACCAGCTTCGCGCTGACCGAACCCGATGTCGGCTCCGATTCGGGCGCGGTGAAGACCAAGGCTGTGTGGGACCCCGGATCGGGGTCCGGGGCAGGCGCCTATCGCCTGTCGGGCACCAAGCGCTTCATCACCAATGCCGACAAGGCCGACCTGTTCACGGTGATGGCGCGAACCGGCGACGCGCCGGGCGGACGCGGCGTCTCCGCCTTCCTGGTCCCGCGCGATCTTGCCGGCGTGTCGATCGGCGTGCCCGAGAAGAAGATGGGGCAAAAGGGCGCCAGGGTCGCCGACGTTATTTTCGACGACGTGGTCGTCCCCGTCGAGAACCGGCTCGGCGCCGAGGGAAAGGGCTTCAAGATCGCGATGCGCGTGCTCGATCGCGGGCGGCTGCATATCTCGGCGGTGTGCGTCGGCGTCGCCGAGCGGCTGATCGCCGATTGCGTCGCTTATGCCAGCGAGCGCAAGCAATTCGGCAAGCCGATCGCCGAGCACCAATTGATCCAGGCGATGATCGCCGATTCGAAGACCGAGGCGCTCGCCGCCCGCGCGCTCGTGCTGGAGACGGCCGCGGCCAAGGATGCGCTGGATCAGGCGGCCGTCCGGGGGACGGACGCCCCAGCGCATGGCAAGGACGTCGTGATGGAATCGGCCGCGGCCAAATACTTCGCCAGCGAGATGGTCGGCCGCGTCGCCGACCGCGCGGTGCAGATCTATGGCGGCGCCGGCTATATCGCCGATTACGGCATCGAACGGCTGTACCGCGACGTCCGCTTGTTCCGCATTTACGAAGGCACCAGCCAGATCCAGCAACTGATCATCGCGCGCGAGACGCTGAAGCGCGGGGGATGATCGGACGGAGCGCAACAAGCCGTCGCCCCGGCGGAGGCCGGGGCCTCAAGCGACGGCGCGACGACCGTGCCCTCTGCGGCACAAGATCCCAGCTTTCGCTGGGATGACGATTTTTAGGAAACGGGAGCAGACACATGGACACCAGCAAGTTCTTCAGCCTCGAAGGGCGCGTCGCGCTGATCACCGGGGGATCGCGCGGCATCGGCAAGATGATCGCCGCGGGCTACATCGCCCAGGGCGCCAAGGTGTATATCTCGTCGCGCAAGGCGCCGGCCTGCGAGGAAACCGCCGCCGAACTCGGCCCGAACTGCATTCCACTGCCGATGGACGTCTCGACCGTCGACGGCTGCAAGGCACTTGCCGCCAAGCTCGCCGAGCATGAGGATCATCTCGACATCCTGGTCAACAATGCCGGCGCCGCCTGGGGCGTTCCGTTCGAGGACTTCCCGGAAAGCGGCTGGGACAAGGTGATGGACCTGAACGTCAAGTCGCCCTTCTTCCTGACCCAGGCACTGCACGGCCTGCTCAAGGCACATGCCAGCTACGACAAGCCCAGCAAGGTCATCAACATCACCTCGATCGACGGCCTGCGGCTCAATCCGTGGGAGACGTACAGCTATCACGCCTCGAAAGCGGCACTGATCTATCTCACCAAGCGGATGGCGGCACGGCTGATCAAGGATGCGATCATCGTCACCAGCCTGGCTCCCGGCGCCTTCGCCAGCGAGATGAACCGCGCCGCGCGCGATCATGGCGATGAGGTCGCCAAGAGCATTCCGATGCGCCGTATCGGCACCGACGAGGACATGGCCGGCGCCGCGATCTTCCTCGCCAGTCGCGCGTCGGACTATGTCGTCGGGGATACTTTGGTGGTCGATGGCGGCTTGGTCAACGCGGCCCTGGGGACGTCGATCGACGCTTGAGACTCAAACCCCTCTCCCCTTGGGAGAGGGTTCAAATACTGTCGCCCTTGGTTTCCTGCGGATGGTTAGGCGTCAGGATCAGCGTCCGTCCCTCCACGCGCCAGCTCTTCAGCCGCGACAGGAAGTTCATCCCGATCACGTCCATGTCGCCGAACGCGGGCGAGCTGACGACGGGCAAATCGCGCGCGACGATGTTGCCGATGCGCAGTTCGGGCACTGTCGCGGTGTCGGCGCGGACCGATCCGTTGGCGGTCTGGATGATCATCGGGAACGGGCTCGGGCTGAGCCGAAGCCCTGCCGCTTCCGCGGTATCGGTCGACAGAGCGGTCACCGTCGCGCCGCTATCGACCAGCATCTTGCGTTCGACATGGCCGAAGTGGACGGTCACCCAGAAATGGCCGTCGTCGGCCATCGGCACGCGCATTTCCTTGCCGACGACCTGTTGCCCGTCCTCTAGGTGCAGCATCTTGGCGACCCGCGCGAACATCGGATCGAACCGCCCGCGCTCGCCGACCAGCATCACGATCAGCCCGAGCGAGACGATCAACGCCGTGGTCGACAGCAGCCGCCCAACCACGCGGAACCGCCGAGCGAGCAGCATCAGCACGACGACGATGCCGATCAGGAGATATAGCGGCAACGAGCCACCCAAAGCGTCAGCCATGCACGCCACCTGCCATGGACTAGATGTATGGCGGCTGAGCGCTATGTCCAGCTTTGTGCACGGACGCGGCTGCCCTGCGCCGCGTCGGATTCTCGGAAGATGTCCAGATCAGCGCGCAACCCCGCCCGCCGCGAGCACGGCCAGCGTCACCAACTCGCTCGCGGTCGAGGTCATCGGCGCAATCTGAACCGGTTTTTCCAGCCCGACCAGCATCGGCCCGATCACCGCATCGCCACCCAGTTCGCGGAGCAATTTGGCCGAGATATTGGCCGATTGCAGCCCGGGCATGATCAGCACATTGGCCGGCCCCGACAGTCGGGCGAATGGATAATTCGCCAACTGGCGCGGGTTGAGCGCGACGTCGGGCGCCATTTCGCCCTCATATTCGAAGCTGACCTGGCGCTGATCGAGCACGCCCACCGCGGCACGCAGATTCTCCAGCCAACGCCCCTCGGGATTGCCAAAGGTCGAATAGCTCAGGAACGCGACACGCGGTTCATGACCCATGCGGCGGGCGACGGCGGCGGTCTGTTCCGCGATGTCGGCGAGTTCTTCGGGACTCGGACGTTCGTTGATCGTCGTGTCGGCCATGAACACGGTGTGCGTCTGGCCGACCATGACATGGATACCGAACGCGGTCCGCCCGGCCTCGACGTCGATCACCTTGCGAACCTCGCGCATCGTCTGGGCATAGGTGCGCGTGACGCCGGTGATCATCGCGTCGGCTTCGCCGAGCTGGAGCAGGACCGCGCCGAAAATGTTGCGATCCTGGTTGATCATCCGCTCGCAATCGCGGCGCAGATAACCGCGGCGCTGGAGCCGCTGGTAGAGGAAGTCGACCATCCGCGGCACCAGGGTCGAAGTGCGGCTGTTGTGGACCTCGTAGCTTTCGACCTCCTTGACGCCGAGCGCGCGCAACCGGTCGTGGACATCGTCGCGTCCGACCAGCACCGGCATGCCGTAACCGCCTTCGCGGAACGCCACCGCGGCGCGCAGCACGACTTCCTCTTCGCCTTCCGCGAACAACACGCGCTTGGGTTGCGCGCGCGCACCTTCATAAGCCTGGGCGAGCACGCCCGTGGTCGGGTTGAGCCGTCCGCGCAACTGCTGACGATAAGCCGCCATGTCGAGGATCGGCTTGGTCGCGACTCCGGAATCCATCGCCGCCTTGGCGACCGCAGAGGGCACCAATTCCATCAACCGCGGATCGAACGGCGCGGGGATGATATATTCGGGACCGAACGTATGGCGCACGCCATAAGCGACGGCGACTTCCTCGGGCACCGCCTCGCGCGCCAGTTCGGCGATCGCATGCGCGGCGGCGATCTTCATTTCCTCGTTGATCCCGGTCGCGCGTACGTCGAGCGCGCCGCGGAAGATGAACGGAAAGCCGATCACGTTGTTGACCTGGTTGGGATAGTCCGACCGGCCGGTCGCGATGATCGCGTCCGGACGCGCTTCCTTGGCGAGTTCGGGACGGATTTCGGGCTCGGGATTGGCCATCGCGAAGATGATCGGCGCCTTGGCCATGTTCCTGACCATCTCGGGCTTGAGTGCGCCCGCCGCCGACAGACCAAGGAAGACGTCGGCACCGTGCAGCGCGTCCTCCAGGGTCCGCTTCTCGGTATCGACGGCATGCGCCGATTGCCATTGATTGACCTTTTCGCGCCCCTGGTAGATCACGCCCGAGCGGTCGCACATGATCACGTTCTCGTGCCGCACCCCCATCGCCTTGATCAGCTCGGTGCAGGCGATCGCCGCCGCCCCGGCGCCGTTGACCGCGACCTTGATGTCCGACAGCTGCCGTCCGGTCAGCAGGCAGGCGTTGATAAGTCCGGCCGCGGTGATGATCGCGGTGCCGTGCTGGTCGTCATGGAAGACCGGGATGTTCATGCGCTCGCGCAGCGTCTGCTCGATGATGAAGCATTCGGGCGCCTTGATGTCCTCGAGGTTGATGCCGCCGAAGCTCGGCTCCATCAGCTCGACCGCGTCGATGATGCGATCGACATCCTCGGTCTTGAGCTCGATATCGATCGCGTCGACGTCGGCGAAGCGCTTGAACAGCACCGCCTTGCCTTCCATCACCGGCTTGGAGGCCAGCGCCCCCAGATTGCCCATGCCGAGAATCGCGGTGCCGTTCGAGACGACCGCGACCAGATTACCCTTCGCGGTATAATCATAAGCGGTCGCGGGATCGTCGGCGATCGCCTGCACGGGAATAGCGACGCCCGGCGAATATGCGAGCGCGAGGTCGCGCTGCGTCGTCAGCGGCTTCGACGCGATAATCTCGATCTTGCCGGGCCGTCCCTCCGAATGGAACAACAATGCCTCGCGGTCGGAAAACTGCACGGAAGATTCGTCGGCCATCCTGGTCCTCTCTGTTGCGCCCGTCTTTAGGTGCGCGTTGGGGAGAAGGAAACCGGCTTGCGGGCCCTTGATGCACTTTTACCGACACGGATGCGCCGCCCGCCGGGCAGAAATCCGCATACTTTACCCACAGCAAAGGGCGAAAGTGGGATTTGCGCCGCAGATCGGCTGGGCTAACCGACGCCAATGGCTGACGCCGCACCGACCCCGATGATGGCCCAATATCTCGCCCTGAAAGCGGAGGCTGGCGATTGCCTGCTATTCTACCGGATGGGCGATTTCTTCGAACTGTTCTTCGAGGACGCGAAGATCGCAAGCGCCGTGCTCGACATCGCCCTGACCGCGCGCGGCGAGCATGACGGCGAGAAGATCCCGATGTGCGGCGTGCCGGCCCATGCCGCGGTCGGCTATCTGCAACGGCTGATCAAGGCCGGCCATCGCGTCGCCATCGCCGACCAGACCGAAACCCCGGCCGAGGCCAAGAAGCGCGGCGGCTCCAAGGCGTTGGTCGCGCGGGCGATCATCCGCGTGGTGACTGCCGGCACCTTAACCGAAGAAGCCTTGCTCGATTCCCGCACCGCCAATTGGTGCGTGGCGATCGGCGAAGCGGCGGGCGGGGTCGCTGTCGCTGCCGCTGACGTCTCGACCGGCCGGTTCGAATTGGTCGAGACCGATGCCGGCGGGCTGTCCGCCGAACTTGCGCGCCTGAACGCGGCCGAAGTGCTCGCGAGCGAGGGAAGCGTATTCGATCATCTCGCCACCGTTCTTCGCCCGCGGGGCGAGTTCGATTCGACCGCCGCCGAAGCGCGGCTGAAGCGGGTCTATGGGGTCGCCACGCTCGACGGCTTCGGACAATGGAGCCGCGCCGGCATGGCCGCGGCCGGTGGCCTGGTCGCCTATCTCGACCATACGGCGAAAGGCTCGCTGCCGTTCCTGCGCCCGCCCCGAATCGGCAATGCCGGCGAAGCGATGGCCATCGACGCCGCGACGCGCGACAGCCTGGAGCTTACCCAGACCCAGACCGGCCAGCGCAAGGGCAGCCTGCTCGACGCGGTCGACCGCACCGTGACCGGCGCCGGCGCGCGACTGCTCGCCGCCGATATCGGCGCACCGCTGATGGACCGCGCGGCGATCGAAGCGCGGCTCGACCTCGTCCAGCGGTTGCACGACGACGGCGCCCTGCGCGAAAGCCTGCGCGCGACCTTGCGCAGCCTGCCCGATATCGGCCGCGCGCTGGGACGTCTGGTCGCCGGCCGCGGCGGCCCGCGCGATCTTGGCCAGTTGCGCGACGGCCTGGATGGCGCCTGGTTGCTCGGCGAGCGGATCGATGCGCTCGATGCGCCACCGCCCTTGCTCAAGGACATCGTGCCTCGGCTCCGCGGCCACGGCTCGCTGATCGACCTGCTCAAACGCGCGCTCGTCCCTTCCCCGCCGATCGAGGCGTCTGACGGCGGCTATATCGCCGAAGGATATGACACCGCGCTCGACGATCTGCGCGATATCGGCGCCGGCGGCCGCCGCGCGATCGCCGCGCTCGAGGCGGAATATCGCACCCGCACCGGCACCAGCGCACTCAAAATCCGTCATAACGGCGTGCTCGGCTATCATGTCGAGGTTCCCGCCAAGGCAGCCGATCCGCTGATGGCGCCCGACAGCGGGTTCACCCATCGCCAGACGCTGGCGGGAGTCGTCCGCTTCAACGCACCCGAACTCCACGAACTGGCGATGAAAGTCACCCAGGCCGGCAGCCACGCGCTTGCCGCCGAGGCCGCGCATCTCGAGGAGCTCACCCAGGCCGCGCTCGCCGGTCGCGAGGCGATCGCGGCGACCGCCGACGCGCTGGCCCGGCTCGACGTTGCCGCAGGCCTAGCCGAGCGTGCCGCCGAGGACGGCTGGGCCCGGCCGAGCCTGGTCGACCACGCCTGTTTCGAGGTTGAGGGCGGGCGCCATCCGGTGGTCGAAGCCGCAGTCCAGCGCGGCGGCGAGCGCTTCGTCGCCAATGATTGCGTGCTTTCCGAAACCTCGCGCCTGTGGCTGGTTACCGGCCCGAACATGGGCGGCAAGTCGACTTTCCTGCGCCAGAACGCGCTGATCGCGGTGCTCGCTCAGGCGGGCAGCTATGTGCCCGCGACGCGCGCCGAACTCGGACTGGTCGACAAGCTTTTCAGCCGCGTCGGCGCGTCGGACAATCTTGCGCGCGGCCGGTCGACCTTCATGGTCGAGATGGTCGAGACCGCGGCGATCCTGGCGCAAGCCACGCCGCGCAGCTTCGTCATCCTCGACGAAGTCGGGCGCGGCACGTCGACCTATGACGGCCTCGCCATCGCCTGGGCAGTGGTAGAGGCGATCCATGAGGACAATCGCTGCCGTTGCCTGTTCGCGACGCATTATCACGAGCTGACCCGGCTTGCCGAACGCTGCGACGCGCTGAGCCTTCACCATGTCCGCGCGCGCGAATGGAAGGGTGAGCTGGTCCTGCTCCATGAAGTCTCCGAGGGGCCCGCCGACCGTTCCTACGGCCTCGCGGTCGCGCGCCTCGCCGGGCTGCCGCCGGCGACGATCGCGCGCGCCAAGGCAGTACTGTCCAAGCTCGAAGCGGGTCGCGCCAAGACCGGCGGGCTTGCCGCGGGCCTGGACGACCTGCCGCTGTTCGCCGCCGCGCTCGAGGCGGAGGAAGAGGAGTGCGATGCCGTCCGCGCCGAGCTCGAGGGCCTAGACGTCGACGCGCTCAGCCCGCGCGAAGCGCTGGACGTGCTCTACCGCCTGAAGCGGCTCGCGCACGACGCTTAGAGCGATCTGCCTCAGCTAAAATCGACCAGCGCCGGCCGTCCCGCGACGTACGCGCTCTTGGGGTCGTGGAACGGGAAGCCGCCGGGCACCAGCCGCCCGAACAGCGCCGCGGTCCGCATCGTCGCCGTCGCCCCCATGATCGTGGCGCCAGGCCCCGCCAGCATATCGTCGGACAGCAGCACCCCGCGCCCGCGCTCGATCAGCTTGCCGGCCGCGGTCGTCGCCAGGATCTGGCGCCGCACCGTCGAATAGGGGATCGTCAACGCGCGCGCGATCGCCGCCGCCGACACCGGATCGCGTTGCTCGATCGGCACGACGGTCGCGGTTTCCGAGTAACGACGCGCCAATTCGCTGTCGAGCGTGATCCGCCGCACGCTCGCGACCAGCACCGCCCCGACGATGGCCAGTTCCAGCCAGTCCGACACGAACAATCCGACGTTATCGAACGCGCCCAGCGCCAGATCGATCGACGCCGCGAGCGTGATGTCGGCGCGATAGGGGTGATCGACCGTCGCGGTCCGCGGGAGCGGCATGTCGAAGGTGAGGAATTCGTCGGCCAGCCAGACCAGCGAATCGTGCAGATGGACCAGCAATGCCGCAACGTCCGGATCGTCGCGCAGCGAAATCGGGATCACCACGCCGCTAGTCGTGCGCGCGCACAATCCGGCATCGATCAGTGCGTTGACGTGGCGGCGAACGGTTTCGAACGGCCGGTGCAACGACTGTGACAGCGCGTTGATGCTGATGCCGCCACTATCGGCCTGGCCGTGCGGCGCGTTGGGCCAATCGGCGAGCACGTCGCCGCTCGCTCGCAATATCGCCAGGAAGAAGATGCCGCGATCGAACACGAACGACCCGCCGGCAAGCTTGCGCACGATGGCGATCGCCCGGACCAGGCTGGTCAGCTGCGTTTCCACCAGCAGGCGCGACGCCAGCCGCGATTGTGTCCGTTCCGGCGTTACCGGCGGCTCAAGGTTCATAATTCCCACCCCGCACCAAAAGAGGCGCCCCGCCAAGCCATTACAGTAAGATTACCGCGCCGCAAACCGTCTGAGCGACCCAAACTCGGACGCTTAGTCAGCAGCAAAGCAGCCTGGGCCGGCCGACATCGTTGCGGCGCCGGCACAATGGTGCGATCCTCAGGTAGAGTTGGGGGGACTGCAAATGGATCTGTTTGGCAAGGAACTCGACCGCAACATGCCGCTATTGTCCGCGGATGCGGTTGGTCGGGCGTTGCGGTCGGCGCGCGAGCAATTGGGATTGTCGCTGGCCGAAGTCGCCGGTGAGACGCGAATGGCGGTGCGTCATCTCGAAGCGATCGAGCAGGCGCGCTTCGATGGTTTCTCCGCCCCCGTCTATGCGTTGGGATTCGCCCGCAACTATGCCCGCGCTGTCGGCCTGCCGCTGCCATGGGTCACCGATTGCTTGCGCGGCGAGATTGCGGCGTTGTTCTCCAATCGCGGGCGCTTCGATCCCGGCTGAACTGCCGAGGGGCTACTGCAAGGCCGCTGAAGGAGTGGTTCGGCACCGCAGCCGTTTCGCTTCGCTGAAACAAATTCTAGGCCATAACCACGCGTGACGCCGCCCGCATTCGCGACTATCGCCGGGTCATGTCCGCACGCTTCGACAGCCTGCCCCACCGCCGCGCGATCATCGATCGTCGCTTGTTGGCCGATGCGCTCAAGGCGCTGGAGGGTGACGACCGTACCAAGCTCCGCCACGCCGCGACCGCTTTGCTCAAGCAGGCGCTGCAATCGGGCCGCGCCGAGATCGAGCATCGGCTGCTCGAACATCCGTCGCACGGGTTGGAGATCGCGGCGAGCCAGGCGTTCCTGATCGACCAGATCCTGCGTCTGCTCTACGATTTCACCGTCGAGCGGCTTTACCGGCTGAGCAATCCGACCGCCGCCGAACGCCTGACGCTGATCGCGGTCGGCGGCTATGGCCGCGGCGAGATGGCGCCGCATTCGGATGTCGATATCGGCTTCCTGACGCCGTGGAAGGAAACGCCCTGGCACGAGCAGGTCGTCGAATCGATGCTCTACGCCTTGTGGGACCTGGGGCTCAAAGTCGGCCAGTCGACCCGCAGCCTCGACGATATGGTCCGCCAGGCCAAGAGCGACGTGACGGTCCGCACCGCGCTGCTCGAAGCCCGCTATGTGTGGGGCGACCAGGATCTCTATGACGACGCCGCACGGCGCTTCAAAGCGGAGGTCCAGTCGGATACCGCGCGTGTCTTCATTTCGGAAAAGCTCGCCGAGCGCGACTTGCGCCACAAGCGGATGGGCGACACGCGCTACGTCGTCGAACCCAATGTCAAGGAAGGCAAAGGCGGGCTGCGCGACCTCCACGCGCTCTTCTGGATCGGCAAATATGCCTATAACGTCCAGAATGCCGCCCAGCTGGTCGATGTAGGACTGTTCACCCGCGCGGAATATGCCCAGTTCCACCGCGCCGACAATTTCCTATGGGCAGTGCGCTGCCACCTCCATTCGCTGTCACGGCGCGCCGAAGACCGCCTGACCTTCGACATGCAGCGTGAGATCGCCGAACGGATGCGCTTCGCCGACCGGCCGGGCAAATCCAAGGTCGAGCGCTTCATGCATTATTACTTCCTCCAGGCGAAAGCGGTCGGCGACCTGACCGGGGTCTTCCTCGCGCATCTCGACGAGAAATTCGCAGCGCGCGGGCGGCGCTTCGGCTTGCCCGTGCTGCGGCGCCGGCCGAGCAAGCTCAACGGTTTCGTGCTCGACCGCGGCCGCCTCGCGCTGCCCAGTGACGACTTCTTCGTCCAGAAACCCAGCCGGTTGATCGAGATGTTCGTATTGGCCGATCGCCATGGGCTCGAAATCCATCCGCTGGCGATGCGCGCCGCAGCACGTGACGCGAAATTGGTCGATGACATCCGCCGCGATCCGGAAGCGAACGCCTTGTTCCTCGAGGTGCTGACCAGCCGCCACAATCCCGAGACGACACTGCGCTGGATGAACGAAGCCGGCGTCTTCGGCCGCTTCGTTCCCGATTTCGGCCGTGTCGTCGCGCAAATGCAGTTCGACATGTATCATCATTATACGGTCGACGAACATACCATCCACGCGATCGGACTATTGAGCCGGATCGAACGCGGCGAGCTCAGCGAGGACCATCCGCTCAGCCACGCGATCATGAAGCAGATCGCATCGCGCCGCGTCCTCTATGTCGCGGTGCTACTCCACGATATCGCCAAGGGGCGCGGCGGCGATCATTCGGTGCTCGGCGCCGAAGTCGCGCAGCGGCTGTGTCCGCGCTTCGGGATGACCGCGGCCGAGACCGAGACCGTCGCCTGGCTGGTCCGCTATCATCTGCTGATGTCGGCAACCGCGTTCAAGCGCGACCTGTCCGACTTCAAGACGATCCTCGATTTCTGCGAGGCAGTGCAAAGTCCCGAGCGGTTGCGCTTGCTGCTGACTTTGACCGTGGTCGACATCCGCGCGGTAGGCCCCGGCGTGTGGAACGGCTGGAAGCGTCAGCTTCTCACCGATCTCTACGAAGCGGCGGAAGAGGTGTTGCGGCTCGGCCACAAGCAGAAGGGACGGAGCGAACGCGTCGCGGCCAAGCAGTACGCCGTCGCCGCCGCGCTCGGCTGGAACGACAAGACCTTCGCGTCGGTCGTCAAGCGCCTGCCCGAATCCTATTGGGTGGCGGAACCCGACCATGCGCTGATCGCCAATCTGAAGCTGATGGCCGAGGCCGGCGACGAGCCGTTGTCGATCGCCAGCCAGGTCGATGCGGATCGCGGCGCGACTTTGGTCACCATCTACGCCGCCGACCATCCGGGGCTATTCTACCGGATAGCCGGGGCGATCAGCGTGGCGGGCGGCAATATCATCGACGCGCGCATCCACACGACGCGCGACGGCATGGCGATCGACAATTTCCTGGTCCAGGATCCGCTCGGCCGCCCGTTCGACGATACCGCCCAACTGACCCGGTTGCGGCGCGCGATCGAGGATGCGCTGGCCAATCGCAACAAGCTCAGCGATCGACTCAAGGCGAAACCGCTACCCCGGCCGCGCGCCGAGGCGTTCGACATCAATCCCGCGGCGTTCGTCGACAATCACGCGTCGAACCGCTTCACGGTGATCGAGGTCAATGCGCGCGATCGCCCGGCCTTGCTGCATCAGCTCGCCCAGGCGCTGTTCCAGTCGAAAGTGACGATCCACTCGGCGCATGTCGCGACCTATGGCGAGCGCGCGGTCGACACTTTCTATGTGACCGACCTGACCGGCGACAAGATCGAGGCACCGGCGCGGGTCAAGGCACTCGAACGCCGGCTGGTCGATGCCGCGATGGGAGAGATGGCCGCCGAGGCGGCCTGACAGAGGAGGACGCAATGCCGGTACTCGGAGTTGGTGGAATATTCTTCCGCGCAAAGGATCCCGATGCGCTCAACGCATGGTATCGCGAGAATCTGGGCATCGGTGCCGGCTGTTCGGCTGAAGACACCGGTCCCGCCGACGAGTGGAGCTGGACGATCCAGGGCGGGCCGCTGATCTTCTCGCCGTTCAAGGCGGACACCGATTATTGGCCGAGCGACCGCCAGTACATGCTCAACCTGCGTGTCCGCGACCTTGATGGCCTGCTCGAGCAATTGAACGCCAGCGGGATCGACGTGATCATCAAGCCGGAATGGAACTCGCCGGAAACCGGCCAGTTCGCGCGCATCCACGACCCCGAGGGCAACCCGATCGAATTGTGGGAAGCGCCAGCTTGAGTCGATCCGACCCCGTTCCGCCCGGCGCGGCGTTCCAGGCCAAGCTCCTGGACGATCTCGATGCGCTGACCCGTCGCCACCGCCGGCGTGTGCTGGCGGCACGAACCGGCCACGACTTCGCCTCGAACGATTATCTCGGCCTTGCCGGCTCACCTGACATGCGGGCGATCGTCGCCGATGCGCTGGCGCGCGGCGTGCCGATCGGCGCGGGCGGATCGCGGCTGTTGCGCGGCAATCACGAGGAACATGTAACGCTCGAAGCGGAGGCAGCGCGCTGGTTCGGCAGCGAGGCGGCGCTCTATTTCAGCACCGGCTTCGCCGCCAATGGCGGATTGTTCGCGGCTTTGCCCGGCGCCGACGATCTCGTCGTTCATGACGAGCTGATCCATGCCAGCGCGCATGACGGCATGCGGCTCGGCCGGGCCGCGCACGTCTCGGCCAGGCACAATGACGCCGGTGCCGTCGCCGATGCGATCGCTCAATGGCGGCGCGAGGGCGGCCGCGGCCGGCCATGGATCGCGGTGGAAAGCCTCTATTCGATGGATGGCGACCGCGCCCCGCTCGCCGATCTGGTCGCGATCGCCGATCGCGAGGACGCCGTGCTTATCGTCGATGAGGCGCATGCGACGGGTGTGTTCGGCCAGGCCGGGCGCGGGCTTGCCGCCGAATGGGAAGGCCGCGACAACCTCATCACGTTGCGCACGTGCGGCAAGGCCCTCGGAGCGGAAGGCGCATTGGTCTGCGCCTCGCGCGCGGTCTGCGATGTCCTGATCAACCGCGCGCGCGGCTTCATTTTTTCGACCGC
>Ga0207657_10001969_pt1 | contig 22177 bp, 21 predicted proteins | sample KBSC33metaG_FD_184316 | JGI IMG/M metagenome (GOLD analysis project Ga0207657, IMG submission 184316) | Corn rhizosphere microbial communities from Kellogg Biological Station, Michigan, USA - KBS C3-3 metaG (SPAdes) (version 2) | ecosystem: Host-associated > Plants > Roots > Rhizosphere > Soil ... | reverse complement strand
GGCGGCGCCGTACTTGCGGCACAGCCGTGCCTCGCGGACGAACTTCTCCTCGCCCTCCTTGAGGGAGACCGAGTTGACGATCGCCTTGCCCTGCACGCACTTGAGCCCGGCCTCGATGACCTCCCACTTGGAGGAGTCGATCATCGTGGGGACGCGGCAGATGTCGGGCTCGGTGGCGACCAGCTTGGTGAAGCGGTCCATCGCCGCGACGCCGTCGATCATCCCCTCGTCCATGTTGATGTCGATGACCTGCGCGCCGGCCTCGACCTGCTGCCGGGCGACGGCGAGCGCGGCCGGGTAGTCGCCGGCCTTGATCAGGTTGCGGAACCGGGCCGATCCGGTGATGTTGGTCCGCTCCCCCACGTTCACGAAGAGCGACTCCTCGGTGATCGTCACCGGCTCGAGGCCCGAAAGCCGCAGCGCGGGCACCGTCTCCACCGGCGTGCGGGGCGCCGTGCCCTCGACGACGGCGGCGATGGCCGCGATGTGCGCCGGCGTCGTCCCGCAGCAGCCGCCGACCAGCCCGACGCCGTGGCGCTCGACGAACTCGCCGAGCACCTTCGCGATCTGCTCGGGCGTCTCCGGGAAGATCGTCTCGCCGTCCGGGCCCTGGATCGGCAGGCCGGCGTTCGGGATGCAGTGGACCGGCAGCGGCGAGGCCTCGCCGAGGTAGCGGATCGCGTCCCGCATGTCCTCCGGCCCCGTCGAGCAGTTGAGCCCGACGATGTCGACCCGCATCCCCTCGAGGATCGTGAGCACCGCCTGGATGTCGGTGCCGAGCAGCATCTTGCCGCCGTTCGGCAGCAGCGAGACCGAGACCTGGATCGGCACCGCGCGGCCGACCCGCTCGAACGCCGCCCGAGTGCCGACGATCGCCGCCCGCACCTCGAGGATGTCCTGCGCCGTCTCGATGATGATCAGGTCCGCCCCGCCCTCGACGAGCGCCCCCGCCTGCTCGTCGAAGACCTCGGCGAGCCGCGCGAATGTGATGTCCCCGAGCGTCGGGTCGTCGCTGGCCGGCAGGAACCCGGTCGGGCCGATCGAGCCGGCGACGAACCGCTCCGGCCCGGCCGCCTCGCGGGCGATCTCGGCGGCACGGCGATTGATCTCGACGGTCCGCTCGCCGAGCCCCCACTCGTCCAGCTTCAGCCGCGAGCCCTGGAAGGAATCGGTTTCGACGACCTCGGCGCCGGCGGCGAGCATCGCTTCGTGGACCCCGGCGATCACGTCGGGGCGATGAAGCACGAGCGCCTCGTGGCACTTGCCCTGCAGGCCACCGTAATCCTCGCTGGAGAGCTCGAAGCGCTCCAGCGTCGCCCCCATGCCGCCGTCGTAGACGATGATCCGCTCACGCGCGGCGGCGAGGATGTCGCGTTCCGGTTGGCTCATTCGGGAGGTACCTCCATCGATCCCGGCTGTCGCACCGTGCTTCGCCGATCCTCTGGCGGCGCCGGTTGCGGCGGCTTCCGAGGTCCGGGTCCCTCAGCCGCTCTTGATGGTCGAGTCATCAAGGATAGCGACGGGCGCCAAGTGCCGGCCGTATCTAGGTGCGGATCCGCTCGTCCGACTCGGCGATCGGGCGGAGGCGGACCGGAGCGGCGCTGATCGCCCGCAGGCGGACGTCGGACCAGCTCATGCCCTCGCGGACGAGGGCCGGGACGCCGAGCGCGACGGCGGTTGCGATCTCGACGGCCTGGAGGATCACGCCGTAGGCGAGCGCGTCGGCGGCGGCGACGCCGTAGCCGGTCGCGAGGACGCTGATCACGGCGAGCTGGAAGACTCCGATGTTCGATGGCGTCGCCGGGACGACCGCGGTGACGTTGACGGCGAACAGGACCGCGGCGGCGCCGCCGACCCCGATCGCGCCGTCGAGTCCCATCGCGACCGCGAGGGCGTAACAGGCGGCGACCTGGATCGCCCAGGCGAGGAGCTGCATCGTCGCGGCCAGCGGCGCCCGGCGCGGGTCGCGGAAGACGGCGAGGCCGGTGCGGACGCGGACGAGCCCATCGCGCAGCATCGCGGCGAGGCGGGCGACCCGTCCGGTGCCGCTGCGGCGGACCAGCGCCGGCGCGGCGACGACCGCGATGAGCAGGATCGCCGGCGCGAGGCTGACGAGGAACAGGTGCTCGGAGGTCCGGTGGAAGAGATCGGTCGAGCTGACGATGACGACGCCGAGCAGGATCAGGGCGACGATGTTGAAGACGGTCTGCGTGACCAGGGTGCCGAGCAGGATCGGGAACGTCTCGCGGAACCGGCCGATCCGGCGGGCGATGATCATCGCCCTCGCGGGCTCGCCGACGCGAGCCGGCAGCGTCGCCGACATCAGCACCCCGATCATCGTCGCCGAGGTGAAGTCGCGGCGGCGCAGCGTCGCGACCGGGAGCGCCGAGCGGGCCGCCTGGAACCAGGCGCCGGCGCGGAAGAACATCGACAGGCACATGAAGGCCGTCGCGATCAGCACCCAGGCGAAGTCGGATCGGACGGCGCTTTCGACGACCGAGTCGAAGCCGATCCGCCGCGCCGCCAGGAACGTCAGCCCGATGCCCACCGCGGCTCCGGCCCCGACGCCGATCCGGCGGGCGATCCGGCGGCGGCGCGAGGTCGTGTCGACCGGGATCGGCTCCGGCGATGGGATCCGCATCGCCGGCACCCGCGGCAGCCCGTCGGCGGGGGCGAAGCCGTAGCGCTGGGCGACCCGTGTCAGCCGGTCGACCGGCTGCGGGAGATCGATCGCCCGCTCGTAGACGCGTTCGACCCGGGCGGCGATCCGTGGCCAGGCGAACCGCTCGGCGCTCTCCCGAGCGGCCGCGCCCATCGCGGCGCGGCGGTGCGGCTCGACGTGGAGGCGAAGCAGCTCCTCGGCGAGGCGCTGGGGATCGCCGGGCGGGATCAGGACGCCGTCGACGCCGTGCTCGACGACGTCGGAGTAGCCGGCGATCTCGGAGGCGACGACCGGCGTCCCGGAGGCGAAGGCCTCGGTCAGGACCATCCCGAAGCTCTCGCCGGAGAGCGACGGCGCACAGAGCACGTCGGCGGCGGCGAGCTCCTCCCAGAGGCGGTCGCGGGAGACGCCGCCGAGCGCGTCGATGTGGGCGAGCGCCTCGGGGTCGGCGAGGTTCCGGGCGACGTCCTCGGGAGCGGTCCCGACGACCACGAGCCGGGCGGGAACGTGCTCGACCAGTGCCTCGAAGGCGCGCAGCAGCACCGGCAGGCCCTTCCGCTCCTCGGCCCGGCCGACGAACAGCAGCCGCAGCTCCGCGGTATCGGCGCCATCGACCTCACCTTCGGCGGAGAGCTCGATGTCGACCCCGTTGGGGATGATCTCGTAGTTGCCGCCGTACCAGCGGCGGCCCGTCCATTCGGCGGCCTCGGAGACCGCGATCCGGGCGCTGAGCTGGTTGAACCTGCGGCGGGCGCCGAGGCCGATCGCGATCCGCTGGGGGGTCGCCTTCGGCCCGTAGGCGTGGAAGGTGCCGACGACCGGAGCGCCCGGGAAGCCGGTCGCGTCCCAACCGAGCGTCGGGGCGGGAGGCTCCTGGACGTGGACGACGTCGAAGTGGCCGTCGCGGAGCTCGCGGCGCATCCGCGCGATCGCGTCCGGGAACGCCGAGAGGTTGGAGACGGCGCCGTTGGCCGCGAACCCGACCGTGCGCCCGAGCGGGATCAGGTAATCCGGCATCGGGCGAACGCGCGGGGCGGCGCCGCGGTGGAGCGTACGACTGAGGCGGTCCGGCGGGTCCCAAGGCGAGAGGACCCTTACTTCGTTTCCCCTCCCGATCAGATGCTCGGCGAGCGCTTGGGTATGCCGGTTGACGCCCCCCTCGTATGTCCACGAGTAGGGAGTCACCAGGGCGATTCGCATCTTGAAGGAGGAGGTTAGCCGCTGTTGCGGTCACCCGCCGGTCGATCCTGGCGGCTGCCCCAGGTCAGCCCGCAGTAGGCGGCGACATAGCCGGTGCCGATCATCAGCAGCAGCGCCGCCGAATCGTTGGCGAGCGTGCCGACGATCGTGGCGGTGACGGCCCCCGCCGTCCCGGCGAGCGCGGCCGGCCGGCCCGCGAACCACGAGATCACCCGGCGGCGGAACACGATCGCGACCGCGATCGCGGCGAGGGCGGCGATGAAGAACGGCGAGCCGAGGTAGCGCGGGAAGCTCCGGGCCGCCAGCGTGATCCGGCGGTCGAAGACGTCGCCGAGGTCGTCGAGGCCGCCCGCCGACAGCACCGAGCGGGTCAGGTGCGAGTCGCCGGGGATCACGATGTCGAAGACGACGAGCGCTGCGAGGGCGGCGATCGGCGCCGCGATCACCAGCGCCGCCTTCCGCACCCCGAGCCGGAGGGCGACGACGACCGTCGCAGCGGCGCCGGCCGGGAAGGTGATCGCGGCGCCGACGTCGGCTCCGAAGCGGCCGGGCGCGAAGGCGAGCACCGCGACGACGGTGACCGCCGCCCCCGCGATCGCGACCGCGCGGCGGGGGTCGCGCGGCGCGAGCGCCGTGACTCCCGCGCCGACGGCGAGGAGGAGCATCGCGCCGACCGCGGCCTCGAGCTCGTTGCCGATCCCGAAGAAGCGGACGCCGAGGGCCGGGTTCGGGCCGAGCAGCGACAGCGCCGTGAGCGGCGAGCCGATAACGACGTCGATCGCGGTGGCGACGATCGAGATCGCGGCGGCGGCCGCGAAGGCACCGTGCGGGGCGCGCCTGCCGATCCGCGGCCACAGCGCCGCGATCGCGAGGGCGGCGAGGAGCGGCGCGCCGGCCCCGACCATCAACCGCTCGACGAGCTCGCTCGGCATCACCGCGGCGGCGAGCAGGAGGATCGCCGGGACGATCGCCATCGCCGTCGCGAGGACGCCGAACAGCGGGCCGGCGAGGCGGCGGTCGATGAGCGTCAGCACCAGCAGCGCCCCGACCCAGATCACGAAGTTGATCGCGAGGACCTCCCAGCGCCTGCTCGAAACCTCGCCGAGCCGCGCCTCGCGCGCGACGATCGACGCGACGTCGGCGGCGCCGGCCGTTGCGGTGATCGGCTGGCCGTCGGCTTCGCCGGGGACGGCGATCCCGTAGCGGTCGAGGATCGTCGGCAGCAGGTCGGTGGCGAGTACGTAGCCGTCCATCCGGGTCGAGTCGGACGCGAGCGCCCTGCCGTCGAAGCCGTCGCCGGCGATGCCGACCGCGAGCAGGTCGCGTTCGGGCGGCGGGCGCTCGATCGCGATCAGGAGATCCCCGGAGCCGGGACGGAGCCGGTCGGCCAGTCGCCGCAGGGCATCCGTCCGGGCGGCGAGGATCGTGACGCCCCGGCAGATCCCGGGCCGGCACGAGCCGGTGCGCTCGATCAGCCCGCGGCGGTCGGCGGCGATCAACGCCGGCGAGCCGGCGAGCGGGCGGGCGGAGATCGCGATCCCGGCCTCCTCGAGCGTCGTCGCCAGCAGGCCCGGCTCGATGTCCGCCGGCGCCCCGTCGGCGCGGACGACGACCCGCTCCCAGAGGTCGCCGGGGACGCGATTGCCGGTGACGTAGAGCGGCGGCAGCGGCTCCGGGTAGAGCGACGTGAAGATGCGGTTGCCCTGGCCGATGTCGAGGTAGGTCTGGCCGGCGGGCACCCGACCGAGCCCGGCGCTCATCACGCCCGGCGCGATTCCCGGCACGGCCGCAGCGATCTCCTCGACGTCGGTCCCCGGGGGCAGCATCGCCACCGTGATCCGCGGCTCGGCGGCCGCGGCGGGCGCGGCGACGGGCAGGAGCCCGAGGAAGGCGAGCGCTAGCATCGCGACCATGGCCGAGCGGACGTTCATCAAGTTCACGTTCCTCAAGATCGACCCGGCCTGGCAACGGCGCGAGGGCGAGCAGAGGGCGGAGGATAAACGCGAGATGCTCGCCGCCTGCGAGGACTACGCGGTCGATCGGCCGCTCCGCGCCTATTCCACGGTCGGCACCCGCGGCGACACCGACCTGCTGATCGTCACCCAGAGCCCGCACCTCCGTGACATCCACTCCTTTCACGTCGTCCTCGCCCAGAGCGGCCTCGCCAAGTGGGGCTCGATCCCCTACTCGTACCTGGCGATGACGAAGCCCTCCCCCTACTCGGACGCGCAGACCCGGCCCGAGCTGCTCACCTCGAAGCACCGCTACGCCTTCATCTACCCGATGGAGAAGAAGCGCGAGTGGTACCGGCTGTCCGCCGACGAGCGGCGCCGGATCATGACCGACCACATCGAGACCGGTCGCCGCTACCCGCAGATCACGATCAACACGGCCTACTCGTTCGGGATCGACGATCAGGAGTTCGTCGTCTCCTTCGAGTGCGACGAGCCGAGCGACTTCCTCGACCTCGTGCAGGAGCTCCGCACGACCGAGTCGAGCTCCTGGACGCTCCGCGACACCCCGATCTTCTCCTGCGTCTCGATGTCGGTGGGCCAGGCCCTCGACGCCCTCGACGGCGCCGCGACGTCCCGGCTCGAGCCGGTCGGCGCCTGATCACCGCCCGCACGATGACCCCAGGCGAACCGAGCGAGCCCCTGCGAGTCGCGATCGTCGGATCGGGACCGGCGGGCTTCTACGCCGCCGAGGCGCTGCTCGGCCACCCCGAGATGGCGATCGAGGTCGACATGATCGACCGCCTGCCGACGCCGTTCGGCCTCGTCCGCGCCGGCGTCGCCCCGGACCATCCGAAGATCAAGAGCGTCATCAAGCGCTACGAGAAGACCGCCGGGCACGACGCCTATCGCTTCTTCGGCCACGTCACCGTCGGCCGCGACGTCAGCGCCGAGGAGCTCGCCGGCCTCTACCACGCGGTCGTCTGGGCGTACGGCGCCGGCACCGACCGCAAGCTCGGCATCCCCGGCGAGGACCTGCCGGGCTCGCACGCCGCGACCGAGTTCGTCGCCTGGTACAACGGCCATCCCGACTTCGCCGACCGCGAGTTCGACCTCGGCTGCGAGCGCGTCGTCGTGATCGGCAACGGCAACGTCGCCGCTGACGTCGCCCGGATGCTCCTTCTCCCCCGCCCCGAGCTCGAGTGCACCGACACCGCTCCGTACGCGATCGACGCGCTGGCCGGCTCGAGCGTCCGCGAGGTCCTGGTCCTCGGCCGCCGCGGCCCCGCCCAGGCCGCGTTCACGAACCCCGAGGTCCGCGAGCTCGGCGAGCTCACCGACGCCGACGTCTTCGTCGACCGCGCCGCCGTGGCCGCCGACGAGACCTCGGCGGCCTTCCTCGACTCCGACGCCGCCGATGCGACCAACCGCAAGAACCTCGAGAGCTTCACCGAGTTCTCCGAGCGGGAGCCGGGCGGCAAACCGAAGCGCGTCGAGCTGCGGTTCCTGCGAACCCCGCTGGAGATCCAGGGCGACGGCCGGGTCGAACGGATCGTCGCCGCCGTCAACCGGCTCGAGGTCGACGAATCCGGGGCCGTCCGAGCCCGGGCCACGGACGAGACCGAGACGATCGAATGCGGGATGGTGCTGCGGTCGATCGGCTACCTCGGCACCGGCATCGACGGGGTCCCCTACGACGCCGCAGCCGGGGTGATCCCGAACGAGCGCGGCCGCGTGACCGGCGACGGCTCGAAGCCGCACCCGGGCCATTACGTCGTCGGCTGGATCAAGCGCGGTCCGACCGGCGTGATCGGCACCAACAAGAAGGACGCGCAGGAGACGATCGAGACGCTGCTCGAGGATGCCGCCGCCGGGACGCTGCCGGAGCGGGACGCCGGCGCGGACGCGCTGCCGGCGCTGCTCGCCGAGCGCGGCGTCGACTTCATCGAGTACGACGGCTGGCAGGAGATCGACGCGCTCGAGCAGGAGCGTGGCGCCGCGGCCGGCCGGCCGCGGATCAAGCTGACCGCCTTCGAGGAGTTGCTCGCGGCGGCGAGAAAGGAACGGAATGGCTGACCTCGTCGAGCTCGAGCGGATGATCGCGGAGGCGCTGCCCGGCGCCGAGGTCGAAGTCGTCGACGAGGGCGGCGGCGACCACCTGCGGGCGATCGTCACGGCGTCGCAGTTCGAGGGGCTCTCGCGGATCGACCAGCATCGCCTCGTCCGCGCAGCGGTCAAGCCGCGGATGGACGACGGGACCATCCACGCCCTGTCGATCACCGCGAAGCCGCCAGGCTGATCCCACCACTAAGGGAATCCCGGCCAGCTGTCGATTAGCGCTGATGGACGTCCGGCCGGGCGTCCGTCGCGACCACGGAGCTGACGAATGGCGCCAGAGGACCAGCAGCGGGCACGCAGGACCGAGCGGTTCCTGCGCCTCGCCGATGCCGGTCCCGGGCCCGCCGACACCGAGGCTGCCGACCGCCTTGGCGATGCCGCCGTCGCGTTGCTCGAGGGCTCTCCCGAGGGCATCGCGATCGTCGACCGCTCCGGCCGGATCGTCTACTGGAACGAGGCCGCCGAGCAGCAGTTCGGGCTCGAGCGCTCGCGTGCCCTCGGCCAGGAGCTGGCGTCGCTTATCTTCCCCGACCATCTGCAGAGCTCGATTCAGGCGGTGCTGATCCGCGAGGTCGACGAGCCGGGCGAAGGGCTCGCTCAGCGCCGGCTCGAGCTCGGCGCCCGGCGCGCCGACGGCCGCGAGATCCCGGTCGACATCGCGACGAAGCTCGTCGATCTCGACGGCTCCCGCTGGCTCGCCGTCTATCTCCACGATGCCAGCGAGCGCAGCGAGCGCGAGCGCGAGCTCCACGCTGATGCCCGCCGGCGCTCGGCCGTCCTCGACCTCGGTCAGTCGGCGCTCGAGGGGATGGAGATGGACCAGCTCCTCAGGCGCGCCGTCGAGCTGACCGTCGATGAGCTCGGTGTCAACCGCTGCGAGGTCTGGCGCCGCGACGAGGAGGGCGGGACGATGACGCTGCGGGCGAGCCACGGCTGGCCCGCCGAGAGCGCCGGCCTCATCGTCCCACTCGCTACCTCGATCCAGCCCGGCTACACGCTGCTTCGCGGACAGGGCGCGATCGTGGTCGAGGACTTCCGCCGCGAGGGGCGGTTCAACGACGTCAAGCCGGAGGAGGCAGCGCCCGCGCAGAGCTCGATCTCGATCCGGATCCCGGGGACCTCGGGCGGGTTCGGCTCCCTGATCGCCGCGTCCGAGACGCTGCGACGCTTCGAGCTCAGCGACATCAGCCTGTTCGTCTCGCTCGCGCAGACGCTCGGCGCCGCGATCGAGCGGGCGCGGGCGATCGACTCGCTCGCGGACGCGGAGCGCCAGGTCCGGACCCTGGTCGAGCGCCTGCCTTCGGTCACCTACCGTGCCGGCCTCGGCGCGAACGGCCGCTGGTTCTTCGTCTCCCCGCAGATCGAGGAGATCACCGGCTACACGACCGACGAGTGGATGGCGGATCCGAGACTCTGGGAGCGCGCCGTCCATGCCGACGACCTCGAGCGGGTGCTGGCGGCCGAGAACGCCGCCGCCCACGACGACATCCCGCTCGACATCGCCTACCGGATCCAGAGGCGCGACGGCAAGATGATCTGGGTCCGCGACCGCGCATCGGCCGGCCTGGCCGACTCCGACGGCGTCGTGGTCGTCGAGGGGCTGATCACCGACATCAGCGAGCAGAAGGCGGCCGAGGACCGGCTTCGCTACCTCGCCGAGCACGACGAGCTGACCGGCCTCATGAACCGTCGCAGCTTCGAGTCGGCCGTCGACCGCGAGATCGCCTCGGGCACGCTCCCCGGCGAGCGCGGAGCGATGGTGATCGTCGACCTCGACCACCTCAAGCGCGTCAACGACACCCTCGGCCGCAGCACCGGCGACCGCGTCGTCGCCGACATCGCGAAGCTGATCGCCGAGGAGCTCGGGGGCGATCAGCTCCTCTCCCGGCTCGACAGCGACGAGTACGGCCTCCTCATTCCCGGCGTCGGCGAGGCGCAGGCGCTCGAGCGCGCCGGCAGCATCCTCGAGATGATCCGCGCCCGCACCGGGGCTGCGAACCTGACCGCCAGCGCCGGCGTTGCCCTCGTCGAGGGCGGGATGGGCATCAGCGCCACCGACCTGATCACCGCCGCCGACATCGCCCTCCACCAGGCGAAGGAGGCGGGGCGCGACCGCGCCGTCATCTTCACCGGCGAGGACCGCAGCCGCCTCGAGTGGGTCGGCCACGTCCGTCAGGCGATCGAGGAGGGTGGTCTGGTCCTCTACTCGCAGCCGATCATCGACATGGCGTCGGGGCTCGCCTGCGCGGAGGAGCTGCTGGTCCGGATGATCGACCCGGTCAGCGGCCGCCTGATCTCGGCCGGCGAGTTCGTGCCCACGGCCGAGCGGTTCGGGCTCGCCCGCAACCTCGACCACTGGGTCGTTTCCGGGGCGCTCGAGCTGATCGCCGCCGGCCGCCACGTCAGCGCCAACATCTCGGCGGCCACGATCAGCGACCGCACCCTGACCGACAAGGTCGCCGCGTCGCTGGCGGCGAGCGGCGCCGACCCGTCGCTGCTCACCTTCGAGATCACCGAGACCGCGGCGACCCCGGCGATCGAGTCGCTGCGCGACTTCACCGATCGCGTCGAGCGGCTCGGCTGCGGGCTGTCGCTCGACGACGTCGGGACCGGGTTCGGGTCACTGACCTACCTGCGGCACCTGCCCTTCACGGAGCTGAAGATCGACATGCAGTTCGTCCACGGCGTCATCGAGTCCGCGGCCGACCGGAAGATCGTCGAATCGCTCGTCGACATCGCTCGCGGCCTCGACATGCGCACGGTCGCCGAGGGCGTCGACAACCCGGCGCTGGTCGAGCCGCTTCGCGAGATCGGCGTCACCTGCGCGCAGGGCTACCTGTTCGGAAGACCAGCCCCCGCTCACGGCGACTGACGGCCCGTCAGGTCCCTTCCACTTGCATCGGCGGGCTCTGGTACGGCCCGTCGTCCTGCTTCGGCTCGTCGGCAGCCGCGGCGGCCTCGGGCTGCGGCACGCCGAGGGCCTCGGCGAGCTCGCCCGACTCGAGCATCTCCTCCATCAAATCGGCGCCGCCGACCAGGTCGCCGTCGACGTAGAGCTGCGGGAAGGTCTGCCAGTCGGCGATCTCGGTGGTCACCTCGCGGAGCGGCTGCAGGACCGGGAGGACGTCGATCGCGCCGTACTCGGTGCCCATCTGGTCGAGGATGCCGACGGCGCGCATCGAGAACCCGCAGCGCGGCGCCTCCGGGGTGCCTTTCATGAGCAGCAGGACCTTGTTGTCGCTGATCGCGCTCTCGAGTTGGGCGCGAAGCTCGGGGTTGGCGGCCATCTCTCTCTTATCCCTCCTGGGTTCGACTGCGGTCAAGGTTAGGCGGTCCCGGCTGCCGGCCGACGGCGCCCCTCCCGCCGGGCGGGAGAGGGAAGCTGATGCCCAGCCCCGGACGCATAGCAGCGTCGAGGGCTAGGCGGTTGCGGGAGCGTGCTCGTCGGCGTCCTCGCGGACCTGGAACGAGGATCCACATCCGCAGGCGGCGACGACGTTCGGGTTGTTGACGGCGAAGCCCGCTCCCTGCAGGCCCTCGACGTAGTCGACCTCGGAGCCGAAGACGAACTGCATCGAGACCTTGTCGACGACCACCGCGACGCCGTTGTGCTCGAAGACGTGGTCGTCGTCCTTGCGCTTGTCGAGGGCGAGCGCGTACTGGAAGCCGGAGCAGCCGCCGCCGCGAACGGCTACGCGAAGAACCTGGTCGGCCTCATCCTGGGAGGCGAGCAGGTCCTTGAGCTTGCCGGCGGCGATATCGGTGATCTGGATGGCTGCGTCGGGCGTGTCCATGGCTTCAGATTGTATAGCAGGCTAGATGGTTGGATCCCAAATCCGCGCGTGCGCGGGGGACCGCCGGACCAAGCAGATCGAGGACGCAGGAGGCGAAGCGGCCTGGAAGGCTGTGAGCCGACGAGGACGACGAGATGCGCAGCGTCAGGTGGTTCATCCGCGTGCGTGGGGGTTCGGGATCGATCATCTGGGTCACATTCAACCGGCGCCGGCGGGCTCCGGCTCGTGCTCGCCGTAGCGCCAGTCGAGGTACTCGCGGATCCGCTTCGAGTCGTGGATGACCTCGTCGCCGTCGATCAACAGCGGCACCCGGCGCTGCCCGGTCAGCTCGACGATCTCGGGGCGGCTGCGGCGCCGGTAGGGGACGCGCTCGGTCCGGTACTCGACTCCGAGGCGGCGCAGCTTCCGGGCCACCGCGCCGCACGGGCAGAGGTGATCGGTCGGGGTCGGGCAGCGGTAGAGGACGACCGCGGGGCGTTCGCCGGCGCTCACCGCGGCAGGAACCGCCCGGCGACCCGACCGGCGCGGCCGACCGCCTCGAGGAGCGCGCCGGCGGGACCGGGAGAGGTGCCGATCCGGCCGCCGAGCTGCTCCCTGGTCATCGTCAGCGTCGCTTCGAGAGTCTCCTCGTGAGGGCGGGGGGCGAAGCCGAGCTCGCGCTTGGCCTTGGCCGACGAGTAGGTCCACCAGAGCGCGGCGCTGCGGGCCTCGTCGACTCCGATCCCGACCCCGAGGTGGAGCAGGTCGGAGAGCTCGGCGGCGCCGACGGCGATCCGCGGCGGCAGCCGCAGCGGCGGCACCGGGACGCCGCTGATCCGCGACAGGTCGGCGAACAGCCGCTGCAGGGTGAAGTTGCGGCCGCCGAGGATGTAGCGCTCGCCGCGGCGGCCCTTCTCGTCGGCCAGCAGCTCGCCCGCGGCGACGTCGCGGACGTCGACGACGTTGAGACCGCCGTCGACGTAGGCGGGAATGCGCCGCTGCAGGAACCTGCGGACGACCTCGATCGACATCGACGAGGTCGCGCCGATCGGCGGCCCGAGCGTGAAGGTCGGGTTGACGATGACCGCGTCGAGCCCCCGGGCGGCGGCGCGCAGCACCTCCGCCTCGGCCTCGTGCTTTGAGTTCGCGTACGCGATCCCGAGGTGGGCGATCATGAACGGCTGCGTCTCGTCGGCCCGCCCGCCCTTTGCCGCGGGGCCGATCGCCGCCACCGAGGAGGTGTGGACGAGCCTGCCCACGCCGGCCGCGAGCGCCTCGTCGGCGACCAGCCTCGTCCCGCCGACGTTGACCGCGAAGACGAGCTCGCGGTCGCGGTCGTCGAGCGAGCTCTCGGCGGCGACGTGAAAGACGCGCTCGACGCCTTCGACGGCGCGGCGGACCGCGCGGCGGTCGGTGACGTCGCCGGTCACCTCCTCGTAGTCGATCCCGTCCAGCGCTGCAGTGTCGGAGCCGCGCTTGATCAGCAGCCGGAGCTCGTCGCCGCGATCGGCGAGGGCCCGGACGAGATGCGAGCCGAGCAGGCCGGTGGCGCCGGTTACCAGGGTCCTGGCCATCGGTCCGGATGGTAGTGAGGCGAGGGCCGTCGCTTTCCGGGCAAGTGATACAACGGTCGGCGGTGAGCGCCCCAGGGGATATCGCGATCGTCTGCGACTCGACCTCCTACCTCCCGGACCCGCTGCTCGAGGAGCATGGGGTGCAGCAGGTCAGCCTCTACGTGTCGATCGCCGGCGAGCAGCGCAGGGAGCGCGAGATCGGCGACTACGGATCGTTCTTCGAGCGGCTGCGGGCGAGCGACGAGGGAGCGACGACCTCGCAACCGTCGATCGGCGACTTCATCGAGGTCTACGGGCCGCTCCTCGACGCCGGCCGGACGATCGTCTCGATCCATCTCGCATCCGGGATCTCCGGCACCTACGAGTCGGCGTCGCAGTCCCGGCAACGGCTGATCGACGAGGGCCGCGGAGGCGAGCGCATCCACGTGATCGACAGCCGCACCGGCTGCGGTGGGATGGGGATGCTCGTCCTCGCGGCGGTCGCGGCGGCCGACGCCGGCGAGCCGGTCGAGGCCGTCATCGAGCGCGTCGGCGCGGCACGGGAGGACCTGCGGATGTGGTTCGCGATCGACACGCTCGAGTACCTGCGTCGCGGCGGCCGGATCGGCGCCGCCCGCGCCTGGATGGGCTCGGCCCTGCAGATCAAGCCGATCCTCACCCTCGACGACGAGATCACGCCGGTCGAGCGGGTTCGGACCCGACGCCGCGTCTTCGAGCGTCTCGTCCAGTACGCGCAGGAGCTCAAGGACAACGGCAACGACGCCTGGGTCGTCCAGCACATCCGCGATCCCGAGAATGCTCAGCGTCTCGTCGAGCGCTGCCGCGAGGTGATGGGCTCCGAGCCCCTCTTCATCTCCGAGATCGGCCCGGTCATCGGCGCCCACACCGGCCCCGGCCTGCTCGGCGTCGGCGGGGTCCCCGCCAAGCACCTGGCTTAGGACGACTCCGTGGCACAGCGCCCGACCAGGTCCGGGCCCACACCGCGGGCGCGGTTTGCAGTGAGTGGTCGGCCAGTGGGCGGGATCAGCCCCGCATGGTGGAGAAATCACGCCCACTGTCGCTCGCGACCACCCCTGCCTCCTCCCCTATCAGCCCATCCACTCTCGCCGGGTCGGAACCCCGGGGCGACCTGGATATGGCGCCAACCCGGTCAGCCGCGGCGGCGGAAGGCGCGGAACGCGACGATCGTGCCGACCACGAAGCCGGCGACGGCGGCGCCCTTGATGAGCTGCTCGCGGTGCTCGCTGATCTGCGCCCGCCAGTCGGTCAGCTCGTTGACCTTCGAGCGCAGCGCGACGACCGACTGGGCGAGCTGGGCCTGCTGGAGGTCGATGTCGCGGCGGATCTCCGCGGCGCTGCGGCCGGGCGCACCGGGGCGCGGCGCGGTCGGGCCGGTTCCGGTCGCACCGCTCATGGCGTCTTCCCCAGGGTCTCCTTGGTCTCCTTGAGCTCCTCGATCGCCATGTCCGGCGTCGGGGACTCGACCTTGCCGAAGAGCGACTTGGCGATCAGGCCGGCGATCGCGGCGAGGATGACGAAGACCCCGGCCTCGATCGCGAACCCGACCCAGACCGAGCCCTCGATGCCGAGGATGTCGTTGATCAGCCAGGCGATGGCGAACATCAACATGATCCCGGCCGCGAGCAGGAAGACTCCGGCGGCGGCGGCGATCCCGGCACCGCGGCCGAGCGTCGCCAGCTTCTCGGTGATCTCCGCCTTGGCGAGCTCGATCTCCTCGCGGACGAGGATCGAGACGCGCTCGGAGACGTCGAAGACAAGCTCCCCGACCGACCGCCCCTCGTCCGGCTTGACCGGTGGCGCCGGTGGCGGCACCGGTGGTGTCTCGGTCACCGGCGGTGCGTCGGTGGCTGTCGGCTCGGACGGCTCGGCCATGGTCAGTCGGGCGGATCCTCATCGAAGATGCGGCGATAGACGATTCCGGCGACCCGGGCTGCGGCGATGCTTGCAAGCGCACCGAAGGCGGCCAGCAGTCCCGACCAGACGAGTCGCTTCGTTATCTCGTTGTCCATCGCTGGTCCTTCTGCCCTCGGCGTTCGGGGTCGAAACCTGAGCGCCCGACCTTATCGGGACGAATCGGCTCTTGTCAGGTGGCGTCGCGCCGCTCGAGCCCGCAGCAGAGCGTCTCGACGACCATCTCCCCGGCCCGCTCGAACTCCTCGCCGGTCGCCGGGATCAGGCCGAAGACCCAGCCCGAGAGGAGCTGCTCGATCGCGCCGTAGAACCACATGCCGACGAACCCGGGGTCGATCTCCTCCCGGTAGATCCCCTCGCGCTGGCCGTCGGCGACGATCCGCGAGACGACGTCGTAGGCGCGGCGGATCTCGGGCAGGTGGGTGGCCCCGAACGAGTTGGCGGCGCGGGTGACCTCGACGATGATCACCTTCATCAGCTCCGGGTCGTGGCGGTAGGAGTCGATGATGAAGCGCGCGATCCCGGCGAGCTTCTCGCGGGCGGGGATGTCCTGCTCGTAGAGCGCGTCGGAGGCGGCGAGCAGCAGCGACCAGCGCTCGGTGAAGAGCTCGGTCATCACCGCCTCCTTGGAGCGGAAGTAGTGGTAGACGAGCCCGTAGGCGACCCCGGCCTCGTCGGCGATGTCGGCAACGCGGGTCGAGTGGTACCCCTGCCGAGCGAAGACGCGGATCGCCGCGTCGAGGATCGCGCGGCGCTTGTCGGCGGGCGTCGCCTTGACCTGATCAGGCACGGTCGCCGGCCTCCACTGGCCAGGCGTAGGCGCTGTCACGGCGGCTCGCCAGGGAGGGGACCTGGGCCCGGACCCGCTCGACCTCGCCGAGGTCGAGGTCGGCGATCGCGTGGCCCTCGCCGTCGGCGAGGACGTCGAGGATGCGACCCCAGGGGTCGACGATCATCGAGTGGCCCCAGGAGCTGAAGCTCGGCGGCGCCGTCCCGAACTGGTTGGCGGCGACCACGAAGAGCTGATCTTCGATCGCCCGCGCCCGCAGCAGGACCTCCCAGTGGTCGCGACCCGTCGTGGCGGTGAACGCTGATGGCACGGTGATCACCCGGGCTCCGCGGAGGGCGAGGATCCGGAACAGCTCCGGGAAGCGAAGGTCGTAGCAGATGGTCATCCCGAGATCGGTACCGGCGGCCGGCGCGACGACGACCTCCTCCCCGGCCCGCTCGTGCTCGGACTCGCGGTAGCTGACGCCCCCGACGTCGACGTCGAACATGTGGATCTTCCGGTAGGTCGCTTCGATCTCGCCGTCGGGCGCGATCAGCAGCGAGGTGTTGGCGATCCGCTCCGAACCCTCGATGCGCTCGCCGACGCTGCCGGCGAGGAGCGTGATCCCGAGCCGCTGTGCCCATCCCCGCGCGGCCGTCACGATCGGGCCGTCGAGCGGCTCGGCGAGCTCGAGGAGCATTTCGCCGGGACCGAGCGCGCTCCACTTCTCGGGAAGCACGACAAGCTCGGCGCCGGCCGCGGCGGCAGCGTCGACGAGCCGCTCGGCGGTCGCGAGGTTGCGATCGACGTCGGCGGTTGAGTTGAGCTGTATCGCGGCGGCGCGCATGCCGTCTCCTGGCTAGCCCTCCGGCTGCTGGGCACCGGCGGTTGATTGACCAGTCAATCTAGCGCGGATTCGCGCGGTGCGACTCGATCTCGGCGGTGATCAGCTTCGCGTTCATCGCGGCGATCAGATCGGCGAGCGGATCGATTCCGGCCGCGATCAGATCGGCGGCGCGATCGGGCTCGAACCGCCCGACGAGCTTCTCGGAGAGCAGCTCGACCTCGCGGCGGGCGAGCGCTTGCAGCGGCTCGAGGAAGCGGGCGGCGTCGTAGACCGTGAAGCCGATCCGCTCGTCGTAGCCGCCGGCGCGGAACCTGGCGATCGCCTCGACGATCCGGACGTCGGCCGGGGTGTACCCCTCGGCGGCGGAGCTGAGGATGCCGACCTCGGCGAGCCGCTCGAGGACCTCGAGCGGCACCGCGAAGCGCTCGCTGACCTCGGCCGCAGGCGTCCGCTCGCGCTCGCGGGCGAGGGCGCGGTCGATGCCGCGATCGGCCTCGGCGAGCAGCGAGCGCACGGCCTCGGGGTCGCCTCCCTCGCGCTCGAGCAGCTCGCGGATCACCTTCAGAGGCATGAACCGCTCCTCCTGCAGGAGCTTGATGAGCCGGATCCGATCGACCGTGGCAGCCGGGTAGTAAGCCATGTTGCGGCTCGTCTTCCGCCCCTCCGGGAGCAGGCCCTCGCGGAGGTAGTGGCGGACGGTCGCGACCGGCACGCCGGCCGCATCGGCGAGCTCGCTGATCTTCATCGTCGGCTCGCCGGCGCCGTTGCCGCCCGCGGCGCTCACCCCCGAACCTCGACCGGGAAGTTGACCGAGGCGGCCAGATAGCAGCGCTCGTGGGCCTCGCGATGGAGCTCGGCGACGACGCCGGGACCCGGATCGTCGTCGAACTCGACCACGGGATCGAGCCGGACCGCGGTGAAGCGCCCGCCGTCGAGCGTCCCGACGGCCTCGTCGCGGTAGCCGGCGACGCGGAGCCGGCGGGCGCGGGCCAGCGCGATGAACCAGAGCATGTGGCAGGCCGACAGCGAGCCGACGAAGAGCTGCTCGGGATCGGCGCAACCGGGGTCGCCGCCGTTCTCGGGCATCGTCGAGCCGCGGATCGTCTCGCCGGCCACCTCGACGCGATGGGCGCGCAGGTCCGCCTTGGTCGGCTCCCAGACGACCGACGCCCGGTGGTGGGTGGTCGCGTCCGTCGCGGGGGAAGCGTCCCGGTCCACGATCAACCCACCGAATCGCGCTGTCCGCTGTCCGCTGTCCGCTGCGCTCCGAGCCCGAGCAGCTCCCGCGCCTCGGCGACGGTCGCCGCCCGGCGGCCGACGTCCTCGGCCATCTGCCGCGCCTTCGCGATCAGCTCGCCGTTCGAGCGCGCCATCTCGCCGTTCGGCAGGTAGAGGTTGTCCTCGAGCCCGGCGCGGACGTTGCCGCCGAGCACGAGCGCGCTCGCGAGCAGCTTCCACTGATCGCGGGAGATCCCGATCACCTGCCAGTTGTTCGGGCCCTCGGGGCCGCCCGGGACCTGGTCGGCCATCACGCCGACGTTGCGGGGCGTCGGCCGGATCCCGCCGGTCACCCCCATCACCAGCGAGACCTGGAGCGGCGGCTCGAGCAGGCCCATGTCGAGCAGCGGGTCGAGGTTGGCGACGTGGCCGGCGTCGAAGCACTCGTGCTCGGGCTGGATGCCGGACGCCTTCATCGCCTCGATCAGCTCGATGATCGTGTCGAAGCTGTTCTCGAACACCGCCTTGAAGACGAAGTCGCCGCGCCGTCGCGAGTACTTGGCGTAGTTCATCGACGACATGTTCAGCGCCGCCACGTCGGGCTTCAGCTCGCGCAGGTAGGCGATCCGCTTCTCGAGCGGCACCCCGATCGCGCCGGTCGAGTAGTTGACGATCACGTCGCCGACCTCGGAGCGGATCGCCGCGGTGATCGCGGCGAAGTCCTCGATCTCGTAGGACGGCGTCCCGTCCGGCGTGCGGGCGTGGATGTGGATCTGCGAGGCGCCCTCATCGACCGCTCGGCGCGCCTCGGCGGCGTACTCGTCCGGCGTGTAGGGGATCGCCGGGCACTGGTCGCGGTTCGCGATCGCGCCGCTGATCGAGCAGCTGATGATCACCGGGGCCTCGAAGCGGCTCACATCGTCACCTCCCCTTCCAGTCGGGCTCCCGCTTCTCGAAGAAGGCCTTGACCCCCTCCTGGATGTCCTCGGTCGAGAAGGTCAGCGAGAGCTGGCTGCGCAGGAACTCGAGGCCGTCGTCGAGCGCCATGTCCTGCTGGCGGTACATGGCGTCGTGGCCGAGCTTCATCAGCACCGGGCTCTTCGACGCCAGCCGGCCCGCCCAGTCGGCGACCGCGGCGTCGAACTCGGCCGCCGTGACGACCTTGTTGGCGAGCCCGTACTCGACCGCCTGCTCGGCGCTGATCCGCTCGCCCAGCAGCATCATCTCGTTGACCTTCTTGCGCGGGACGTTGCGGTAGATGATCGCCATGATCATGTAGGGGAACGCGCCGACGTTGATCTCGGGGGTCCCGAACGTGATCCCCTCGCGGGCGATGACGAGGTCACAGGAGAGCGCCAGCCCCATCCCGCCGGCGAGGACGTGGCCGTTTGCCGCACACAGCGACGGCTTGCCGAGCCGCGGCATCAGCCGGAAGAACTCGAGGAAGCGGTCCGAGGAGAAGTGCTTGGCGACCAGCGGCGCGTCGGCCGCGAACCCGCCGAGGTCGGCGCCGGCGCAGAAGACCTTCTCCCCCGCTCCGGTGAGGACGACGGCGCGGACGCCGGCGTCGTCACGAGCCCGCTCCATCGCGTCGACGAGCTCGCCGAGCATCTGGTTGGAGAGGGCGTTGCGCTGCTCGGGCCGGTTCAGGGTCACGGTGGCGACCCCGTCGGACACGTCGTAGAGAAGCTGCTCGTAGGCCATGGGCGGCGGCGCGGCGACCGCCGGACGAGCCTACCACCGCATGAAGTGGGAAGTGTCGCTGCCTACTTTGCCTGCACCCCGCGCCCCGGTGGCGGACATTTACGCCTATATGCGGCGACTATCTCCGCCACCTGCCGGGAGCGAGCTCGGCGACGCCCTCGGAGATCACCTCGCGGCCGTCCTGGTGCACCGCGCAGGCGACCTCGACGCGGTCGTCGGCGACGGCGGCGACGGTCCCGGCGACGAGCAGCTCGTGCTCGGGCACCGCCGGACGCCGGAAGCGGGCGCCGAGCGAGCGCAGCACCCGCGGGTCGGAGCCGAACGGCGCGAGTAGCCCGTGGGCGAGCTGGCCGTAGGTGTAGAGGCCATGGAGGATGATTCCGGGAAGGCCGATCGCCTTCGCGAGGTCGGCGTCGAGGTGGAACGGCGTGAAGTCGAGCGAAGCCCCCGCGTAGCGGTGCGGCGCCCAGCGGTCGGGGGTGATCCGGAACTCGGGGAAGCGGTCGCCGGCGGCGAAGCCCCCGACCGGCCCGGCGCCGCGCGGTGCCGCGGCGGCCGCCGATCCGGCTGCGCGGACCGTCTCGCCGACCGGGCCGGCCGCCTGCGGCGCGCGCTCCGCGGCACTGCGGTCGAGCGCCGGGACCACGCCCTCGTAGCGACCCTCGAGGACGACCTCGCCGTCGCCGTTGACCGACTCCGACTCGAAGCTGCGGTAGCGGGCGCCGCCGGTGTCCTCGGCGGCGACGAGGCGAGCGACGGTCTCGATCCGATCGCCGGCACAGACCGGCTCGTGCCAGCGGAACTCCTGGCGCCGCTGCACGAACCGGTAGCCGGCGAGGCCCTCCGCGGGGTCGAAGATGCCGGATTCGGGGTCGAACATCGCGCCGGCCAGCGAGCGGGCGACGTAGACGGCGGCGAACCCCGGCGGCGCAACGGCGGCCCGGAAGCCGGCCGCACGGGCGGCGTCGTGATCACGATGGATCCGGGCGTCGATCGCGAGCGCCGCCGCGTACTCGCGGATCTTCTCGCGGCCGACCTCGTACGAGATCGCCGGCCACTCCTTGCCGACCGCCGCGACGACCCCTGCCATCTCCTAGACGGGGGCCGCGGCGCGGTCGAGGCTGCGGACTAGCGCGTCGACGACGGCGCCGTCGAACTGGCTGCCCGAGTAGCGGCCCATCTCGGCGATCGCCTCCGAGGGCGACTTGGCGGGCCGGTAGGGACGCTCGCTGGTCATCGCGTCGTAGGACTCGGCGACGGCGAGGATCCGCGACTCGAGCGGGATGTCGTCGCCGCTGATGCCGCGCGGGTAGCCGTGGCCGTCGGGCTGCTCGTGGCGGGCGAGCACCCACTCGCGGATGTCGGTGAGCTCGCGGGCGGCGAGGATCCGCGCCGCCATCTCGGGATGGCGCCGCACCTGGTCCCACTCCGAGGGCGAGAGCGGCCCGGGCTTGTCGAGGATCGAGTCGGCGATGCCGACCTTGCCGATGTCGTGGAGCAGCCCGGCGAGCCGGAGCCGGGCGATCCGCTGCTCGGGCAGGCCGAGCTCGCGGGCGATCGCCTCGCAGTAGCCGGCGACCGCGGTGGAGTGGGTGGCGTTGCGCTCGTCGCGGAGGTCGAGGACCTCGGCGAGGCTGAGGACGGTGCCGAGCTGCACCCGCCCCTCGCCGGGCGGGGTGACGCCCTCGCCGTCGATCGCCCCCTCGAGGTCGGGGCTGTAGACGACGACGCGATCGGAGCCGAGGGCGACGGCGGCGTTCATCGCCGCGGTCGAGGCCTGCAGCAGCTCGTCGACGTTGCTGGCGTGCTTCGGGAAGACGGCGACGCCGAGGCTGCCGCTGAGCCTGAAGCCGCGCTCGCGGTAGGTGCGGCGCATCCGGGTCAGGATCTGCTCGGCGAGCAGGAAGCCGGTGTGCTCGTCGGTCTCGGGAAGGAGGACCACGAACTCCGATGCGCCGGTCCGGCCGACCGTGTCGATCCGCCGCGTCGACTCGTCGAGCAGCCGGGCGAGCCGGCGCAGGACCTCGTCGCCGGCCTCGTAGCCGAGGTCCTTGTTGAGCTGGCGGAGCCCGTTCAGGTTGACGGTGAGAAGGCCGACGCGATGGGTGTTGATCCGGGCCCGCTCGATCTCGTTGGTGAGGATCTCGTTGATCCCGTGGCCGTTGACGTAACCGGTCAGCAGATCGGTCCGGGCAGCCGAGCTCAGCGAGCCCCAGAGCCGGTTCACCCGGGTTCGCAGCGTGTGGATCATGAGCCCGGCGACCGAGAGGCTGCCGAAGGTGACGACGAACTGGTAGGTCAGGGTCCCCGAGCCCGCGCCGACGGTGTCGGGCGAGCGCGCCATCACGATCATCGCCGCTCCGTAGCAGAGACCCATGAACGCGACGTCGAGGACGGCGTCGAGCCGCGGCAGGAAATAGAAGGCGTA
>Ga0207657_10001968_pt1 | contig 22178 bp, 15 predicted proteins | sample KBSC33metaG_FD_184316 | JGI IMG/M metagenome (GOLD analysis project Ga0207657, IMG submission 184316) | Corn rhizosphere microbial communities from Kellogg Biological Station, Michigan, USA - KBS C3-3 metaG (SPAdes) (version 2) | ecosystem: Host-associated > Plants > Roots > Rhizosphere > Soil ... | reverse complement strand
CACCGCGCAGGGCCAGCCGAACCGCGGCAACGCTCTTGATCTGGTGGAGCTAAAGGACATGAGCATCCAGAAGCTCAACCAGATCGCCAAGGATCTGGGCGTCCAGGGCTTCGCCGGCTTGCGCAAACAGGAGCTCATTTTCAAGATTCTCCAGGTGCAAGCCGAAAAAAGCGGCCTGATCTTCTCCGAAGGCGTGCTCGAATGCCTGCCCGACGGCTTCGGCTTCCTGCGAGCGCCGGAGTACAACTACCTGCCGGGCCCCGACGACGTCTACGTCTCGCCCTCGCAGATCCGCCGCTTCGATCTGCGCACCGGCGACACCGTCAGCGGCCAGATCCGTCCGCCCAAGGAAGGCGAGCGCTATTTCGCCCTCATCAAGGTCGACGCCATCAACTTTGAACCGCCCGAGGAAGCCCGCAACAAGATCTTCTTTGACAATCTCACGCCGCTCTACCCGCAGGCGCGCTTGAAGATGGAAACCGTTAAGGATAACTACTCGGGCCGCGTGATGGATCTGCTTACGCCCATCGGCAAGGGCCAGCGTGGTTTGATCGTGGCCGCGCCGCGTACCGGCAAGACCATGCTGCTGCAGTCGATCGCCAACTCGATCACTGCCAATCACCCGGAAGTGTCGCTGATTGTGCTGCTGATCGATGAGCGCCCCGAAGAAGTCACCGACATGCAACGTTCGGTCAAGGGCGAAGTCATCAGCTCGACCTTCGATGAACCCGCCGCGCGCCACGTGCAGGTGGCCGAGATGGTGATCGAAAAAGCCAAGCGCTTGGTGGAACACAAGAAAGACGTCGTGATTCTGCTGGATTCCATCACCCGTCTGGCGCGCGCTTACAACACTGTGGTCCCGCCCTCGGGCAAAGTGCTCTCAGGCGGTGTGGATTCAAACGCTCTGCAGCGCCCCAAGCGCTTCTTCGGCGCCGCGCGCAATATTGAAGAAGGCGGTTCGCTGACCATCGTCGCCTCGGCGCTGGTCGATACCGGCAGCCGCATGGACGACGTCATCTTCGAAGAGTTCAAGGGCACCGGCAACATGGAAATCCATCTGGATCGCAAACTGATGGACAAGCGCGTCTTCCCCGCCATCGACATCTCGAAATCCGGTACGCGTAAGGAAGAGCTTCTGCTGCCCAAGGAAGAACTCAACCGCGTGTGGGTACTGCGCAAGGTGCTCAACCCGCTCTCGCCCACCGAAAGCATGGAACTGCTGATCGACAAGCTCTCGAAGACCCGCAGCAACGGCGAATTCCTCGCCGCCATGAGCGGTTAGAGAACGTGGAACCAGCCCGGGGCATATAATCGAGACAGGTATTTTCCGTGGCCACCACCACAACTAAGCTCATGACCTTCGCGGAGTTCGAGCAGCTACCGAACCCGCCCGAAGGCTTTCGGCTGGAGTTGCGCCACGGGGAACTGTTTCAATTGCCCCCAGCCAAATGGAATCACTTTCTGCTTCAGGACCGGCTTCGCGCCCTGTTGCAAAATGCTGCCGCTGAAACCGGCAAAGCAGCAACGGAATTCGGATTTCGACCGACCCAAGAGAACGAGTATCTCATCGCCGATGTGGCGGTTGCCTCAATCGAGCGATGGAAGTCCGCCGACCCTAAGGGCTATTTCAGCGGCGCGCCGGAAATCGTTATTGAAGTTCTTTCTCCTTCCAACACCGCCACCGAGATGCTCGACAAAGAAAAGCTGTGCCTCGAAAACGGCTGCCAGGAGTTCTGGATCGTCGATCCAACTCTTCAGCTTGTGAAGGTCTCTACGCCGGATGGCCGTGCCATCACCTATAGTGCCGGGCAGGAAATCCCGTTGTTCTTCGGCGGCCGCCTCGCCGTCGATTCCATCTTCGCCACGGCTGAGGGGTAAACTTCCCTCCGAATGGGCCGCATCCGCGTTCTCTCCGACAACATTGCCAATAAAATCGCCGCCGGAGAAGTAGTCGAGCGCCCCGCCAGCGTCGTCAAGGAGCTGCTCGAAAATTCGCTCGACGCCGGGGCCACCGAGTTTCGCCTGGATGTCGAGGCCGGCGGCCGCCGCCTGATTCGCCTTGCCGACAACGGTATGGGCATGATGCGTGACGACGCGCTGCTGGCCTTTGAGCGTCACGCCACCAGCAAACTTTCCGACGTGAAAGATTTGCTGTCCATCGCCACGCTGGGATTTCGCGGCGAAGCGCTTCCCTCCATCGCATCGGTTTCGCGGCTCCTGCTGGAGACAAAAGCGCGCGAAGAAGCCGTCGGCACCACTGTAGAACTCGCCGGCGGCAAGATCCTGCGTTGTGAAGATGCCGCGCTCGCCGCCGGCACCGTGATCACCGTGCGCGACTTGTTCTACAACGTTCCCGCGCGCAAGAAATTCCTGCGAACGGAGCAGACCGAAATCGCGCACGTGGCGTCGCTGATCACGCATTACAGCCTGGCGCACGCCGACAAGAGCTTCACGCTGCGCCATAACAATTCCGATCTGCTGGATGTAACCCCGGTCGCGACTCTGCGCGAGCGCGTCTATCAGGTGTTCGGCAGCCAGATCCTCGATGAGCTTCTCGATCTGGGAGATCAGTCGCGCTCCTTCCCGCTGCCGGTTGACGACGAGCAGGGAGGGGCACGCCGCTTTCGCCTGCGCGGCTTCGTCAGCGGGCCGCAGGTGCAGCGTCTCAACCGGAATTCGATCTACCTGTTCGTGAATGGGCGCCTGATCCGTGACCGCCTCCTGCTGCACGCGCTCTCGGCCGCCTATCACAATTTGATGCCGCCGGCGTGTTATCCGTTTGCGCTGCTGTTTCTCGATTGCGACCTGGAAGAGATCGACGTCAACGTGCATCCCTCGAAAACTGAAGTCCGCTTCCGCCATGGTTCGCTGGCGCACGACTTCGTGCGCGATACCATTCGCGATGCGCTGATGGCCCAGCGTCCCGTGTCACGCATTCCATCGCCCGCCCAACCGGCTGCGGTGCTTCCCTACTCGGAGTTCACCCAGCGCGTGCAGAACATGACCTTCCCGGCGATAGCGGAACCGGAAAACCCGTCGGCGCTCCCCGAATTCACACTTCACCGTCCGCCTTCGCCTCTGCCGCGCTTCGATTTCGCGGATGCACCCCCAGCATCTGTAGACGCCCCCGAAGGCGCGCCGCGGCTGGCAGTTCCCGATACCCATGGCCCCTTGTTTCCCGGCGGCGTTCTCCCCGAACCGGAGAGTCTTGAAGCCCTGAAAGACCTGCGTCCGTTAGGGCAGATTCACGACAGCTTCATCATCGCCGCGGGCCGTGACGGACTCTGGATCATCGATCAGCATGTGGCCCACGAACGGATTCTGTTCGAGCAAGTTCTCGCAGCCCGCAGCCGGAATGCGGTCGAGACGCAAGGTCTGCTGATGCCTCTGGTGATTCAACTCACTCCCGCGCAGCAGCTCGAATACGCCCGCATCGCCGAAGAACTCAACGCACTCGGCTTCGATACCGAGCCTTTCGGGAACCGCACCGTGGCGGTGAAATCCGCGCCAGCCGGCATCGGCTCGAGCGATATCGAGAAAGTGATCTTCGAGATCCTTGAAATCTCCGAGCGGGAGCTGCGCAAAGCCTCGCTCGACGATCTGCGTCGCGGCATGGCCGCTTCCATCGCCTGTCGCGCCGCCATCAAAATCAATATGCGCCTGGAGCCCGCGAAAATGGACTGGCTGTTGCGTGCGCTGGCCGCCACCTCCTCGCCCATGAGCTGCCCGCACGGGCGCCCGATTGCGTTGCGCTACTCCACCCGCGATATCCTGAAGAGTTTCCACCGCATATGACCCGCTATCTTCTGGTGATGCTGGGCGCCGCGCTGGGCGGACTCGCCCGCTACGTGATCGGAACCGCCGTGATGCAGCGCTTTACCGGCCGCTTTCCGCTGGGCACGCTGGTGGTTAATGTCACGGGTTGCTTCCTCATCGGAATTCTGCTCCCGCTGCTCACGGAGCGCGGCGAACCGCGCCCAAATCTTCGGCTGCTCCTGGTGGTTGGTGTTCTGGGCGGCTACACCACGTTTTCAAGCTTCGCGTGGGAGAGCTTCCAGGCCGTCGATGAAGGCAGCCGCTGGATCGGTTTCGCCAACCTCGCCTTGAGCGTGATTCTCGGTTACCTTGCGGTGTGGTGCGGCGCGTTGTTGGTTCGGCGTTGAGGAGTCTCCATGCTTTCCAAAGGCACAGCGAAAAAAGTCACCATCTATATCAACGAAGATACGCGATACCATCACGGGCCGCTGTATGAGGCTGTCATGCACCTTCTCTTGCAAAGAGCAGTTTCCGGCGCCACGGCCACGCGCTGCCTTTCGGGTTTCGGTTCGCACCATCAATTGCATACTCCTAAGATCGAAGCCCTTGCGGAGCATCTGCCGATCCGCATTGAATTTGTCGAGACCGCGGCGCGCGTCGATGCGCTTCTGCCCGAGTTGTACGAGATGGTCGGAGACGGTCTGATCGAGGTGCAAGAGACCACCGTGATCAAAGCCTCCGGCGCGGAAGAGCAAGCGCCCGCGGCGCAGCCTCCGCGCGAGCGCCTGCAAGGCAAAGCCAAGATGATGCAACTATTCTTGGGCGAAGCCGACCGCTTTGACGGCGAGCCGCTTTACGAAGCGATTGTAAAGCGCCTGCGCATGATGGACATTGCCGGCGCGACCGTCTATCGCGGAGTTCTCGGCTACGGCGCAAAAGGCCATACCCACCGCGAGCACTTCCTGCACATCTCGAAGGACCTTCCCGTGATGATTGAAGTGGTGGACGCTCCGGAGAAGATCGAGAAAGCGGCGCAAGCGATCGAAGCCATGATGGAAGAAGGACTCATCCTGCTCTCCGATGCCGACTTCGTGCGGCTGGTCCGGCCCACTGCGATAAAAGCCTGAGCAGGGCCGCGTGGCCGATCCGGTTTACGACTCTTTCTTGAGCGCTCCCTGAAGCTTCGCCGCGAAAGGCGACGTGGGCGGAGATGGCTGCGCGAACGAGGCTGGGGACGACTGCGCGGACGACTGTGCCGCGGTACGCGCGGACTGAGCGTTCGCGAGCAACTCGGCCGCGGTCGGCAGAGGCGCCGCCTCGGCAGCGGCAGCTTCGGGCGGCTCCGCTAAATACTGCTGCTTCTTTAAGACGATGCGTTCGAGCGCCGGATTGTATCCGGTCCACACACCGGTAGCCTGGCGATCCTTCGCAATGTGCGCGCGCATCGCTTCCATCTTCGAATCCATATTATCGATCTGATGCAGCAGCATCGCCTCCAGGAACATCGGCACTTTGGGAGAGCCGAATTCCAGCGAGCCGTGATGGCTCAAGATCATGTGCTCAACCAGATCGCGCAGCAAGGGCGGGAAGCCGGGGAGCTTGCGCAGCGCGTCCTCCACCATGCGGACGCCGATCGAGATGTGCCCGATCAACTGGCCTTGCGTGCTGTAGCCCAGGCTGCGCGCGTAGGTCAGCTCGTGAATCTTGCCGATATCGTGCAGGATCACGCCCGTGAGCAGAAGATCGAAATCGATGTCGGGATAATGCGCGGCGGTAACCTTGGCGAGCTGGCACACCGAAAGCACGTGTTCAATCAAGCCGCCGATCCAGCCGTGATGAATGGATTTGGCCGCCGGCGCGGTGCGATAGGCTAGCGCCACGGCTTCGTCCGCGAAAATGGTCTCGAGCAGCGCCTTCAAGTGCGGGTTGGTCATCGACGCGATCCAGCCCTTGAGCTCGGCGAACATTTCATCGCGATTGCGCCGCGAGGCAGGCAGGAAATCGGCGATATCGATTTCGGTTTCCATGAGCCGCTGCAAGCGGTAGACCGTGAGCTGCGGCTTGTTCTGGAACAACTGCACCATGCCCTTCACCTTGAGAAAGCAGTCGCGATCGAAGGTGTCCATGACCTCGGGGACGTTGTCCCACATTTTCGCGTCGAGGTCGCCGGTGCGGTCCGTCAGAGTCAGCGAGAGGTAGGGCTCGCCGGTCTTCTTCTGGCGAATTTCTTTGTGCTGGACGAGAAACACGCCCAGGATGAGCTGATTGGGTTCCAGCTCAGAAACATAAGGAGTTTTCATGGTTTTGCCGGGAGCGCGCCGCAGCCGCTCAGCGCGACGAAGAGGTGCCGGTGCTTTGGGTGCTGGTCCCGGGAATGGGCATCAGCCCCAGCAAACGGCGACGACGCTGCCGCGCCGCAACCTGTTCCTTGGTGATGGTTTCGGGTTTGATCTCGGCGGGGTCCACCCAGGCGGTATTCTTGCCGGGCGCGGCGCCGCTGTCCTCATAGCCCGGTTTGATTTCCAGAAAAGCGTTCATGCGCAGTTGCGTGAGATAGCGGCGCAGTTCCGGGTTGAAGCGCGGATTGAACAACTGGTTGGTGATCTGGGGCAGAACTTCCTCAAAGCCGGCGAGCCCGGCTTTCTGATGCTCTTCCACCTTCAGGATCAGGAACCCGTTGCCGACGTTGATAGGGTCGGTGACATAACCGCGCGGCTCATCCCACACCGTCTTTTCGATTTCCGGACGCAGCTTGCCTTTCTCGTAAGCGCCGATGTCGCCATCCTGCTGGGCGCTGGGCGAATCGGAATTATTGTGCGCGAGATCTTCGAACTTCTCGCCTTTCTTGCCGCGATCCGCCAGGTCTTTGGCCTTTTTCAGGGCCTGCGCGGTATCCGCTCCGGGCGGCGTAGCCACTAGAATCTCCCGCAGAAACACGCGTTCCTGGCGCTTAAATTCGTCCTGATGACTGTCGTAATATTGCTTCGCTTCTTCGCGCTTGATCGTAATCTTGGAGGCGACCTCCTGGCGAACCACGCGATTCGTCAGCAACTCGTTCTTGCGATCGTTCTTGTAATCCTCATAGGACATCCCGGTCTGGTCCCTGACGAACTGCTGAAACTTGTCGGGATCGGTGATGCCCGATTTGCGCTGGATGTCGGCAAGCTGCTTGGCGACTTCGGAGTCGACGTTGAGATTCAGTTCCTTGGCTTTGGATTGCAGCAGAAGCTGATCGATGCGCTCACGGAGTATGTTCTTGTCGGCCTCCGCCAGCGCCTGCTGAAGACGCTCACCGGTCGCGCCCTGCTCGCGCATGGCAGCTTCCATTTGCTTGCGGGTGCGATCAATGTCGCTGCGCGTAATGATCTCGCCATTTACTTTGGCGACGATCTCTTCGATGACCGTAATCTCAGCGGCGGAAGCCAAGCCAGCGGCCGCAATGCCTGCGAGGATCAACGAAAGGCGCATACCGGTATTATAACTGACCTCCCGGGCAGCAAGTCACATTCCAGTCGGACTGTGGAAGCGGCAGCGGGAACTATTTGGGTTTGCATGTGTCTAATTCGTATTGACGGTAAAACCTTACCTGTTTGAGTGGCTTGTAGCGACCACTCTTCTCATAGCTGGTTGCCGATCCCCCTGGGACGTGATTCGTCCGGTCATTCACGAAGGAGATGGTCGAATCGCAGCCATTAAGTCGGCGCCGACGATACTACTGGTCGAGATTCAGCATACAAAGTTGTTCACTAAACCTCTGGAAGTGGAGAAGCCGCCGACGATCGGCGGTCCGATGGTGCCCAGAATTCCGCTGTATCTAGCGGAGATTTCGGCCAAGGTTCTCCGCACCATGAGGGGGGCGAAACTGGCCACATCAAGTTCTATAGCTGGGTTTGGGCATCAGGCAAGCATGGTGGTCCCAGACTTTTCCATCCGTTACCGGGTTCAGTCCATGTCCTATTTCTAAAGAAGGATTCAGGCTTTCTCCATACAGTCGGAGATTACCCAAACTACGACCTTGAAATTCGTTCGGCGTCGCTCCCGAGATTCCTTGCGGATTGGGACGCTGGCTTCGGATCGGGGGAGGATTTAATCGAGCGGATCGTCGGAGTGGGCCTTAATGCCGAACTGGAAAGCATCCCGCAAATACCGCTGAATTTTGGCGACTTCGCGGAACTTGAGGAACTAACAAGCCCTCCCTTCATGACTCGCCAGCTCGACTCCATCTGCCACGGCCTCACTAGCTCCATCGGACGCACTGAGGCTTGTGCGGCGTTCGCGCAACGAATCTCAAGCCATTAATGGCAAAATCGGTTTCCGGGAGACCGCCCTTATGCTGCATAGCGGCAGGGCACCGATCGATCATCGGTCTCTGTCCCCTCCCAGTTCAGCTACCGGTTCCGCGGCCGGTTCGGATGCCAGCGCCTCCAGCGATCTTTCCAGGAAGGACAAGACGCCGCCGGGTGTGTCAGCCGAGGAATCGAGCGGCAGACGCAGCACTCCAGCCGGCGTGAACTGCGCGCCTTCGACCGATGACACCAGCGCCATCAGGCGCGTTGGATCGATCTTCGAGCCCGGGTGAAACTTGATCTGGACCGCGCTTCCGCGGCGGTCGATGGCTTCGACGCCGAGTTTTTCCGCCCCAGTCTTGAGCAGGGCGAAGGCGAACAGAGTGCCGACGGCTTCGGGCGGCGGCCCGTAGCGGTCTGCGAGCTCTGCGCGGAAGGCCGCGGCCTGCTCTGCGTCTTTCGCGTCGGCAATGCGTTTATAGGCGCGCAGGCGCTGGTGCTCGTCCGCAATATATTCGGGCGGAATTCGGATATCCAGGCCCAGGTTCAAGGCCGAGTGCACTTCGAGCGGCGTCTCTTCGCCCTTGAGTTCCTGGACGGTCTCATCCAGCATCTTGAGGTACATGTCGAAGCCGACGGCGGCGATATGGCCGTGCTGCTCGCCGCCCAGCAGGTTGCCTGCGCCGCGCAGTTCCAGATCCAACGCCGCGATTTTGAAGCCGGCGCCGAGATCGGAAAACTCGCGCAGCGCGGCCAGGCGCTTGCGGGCAATCTCACTCAGTTCCGAATCCGCAGGGACCAGCAAATAGGCGTACGCGCGGCGGTTCGAGCGGCCCACGCGTCCGCGCAATTGATACATTTCCGAGAGCCCGTATCGCTCGGCGTTTTCGATGATGATGGTGTTCGCCAGCGGAATATCCAGGCCGTTTTCGACAATCGTGGTGCACACGAACACATCGTATTCATGGCGCATGAAGCCGAGCAGGACGCGCTCAAGCTCGTCCTCGCCCATCTGGCCATGGCCCACGCCGATGCGCGCGTTGGGCACCAGTTCCAGAATCGACGCCGCGCGCATGTAGATGGAATCGACGCGGTTGTGAACGAAGTAGACCTGTCCGCCGCGGCTCATCTCCTGCTCGATCGCGGTGCGGATCAGGTTGTTGTCGAAATGCGCGACCACCGTCTGGATCGCCAGGCGATCTTTGGGCGGAGTCTCGATCACGCTCATGTCGCGGATGCCCAGCATGGACATGTGCAGCGTCCGCGGGATGGGTGTGGCGCTCATCGTCAGCACGTCCACGTTCTGGCGCATTTGCTTCAGGCGTTCTTTGTGGCGCACTCCGAAGCGCTGTTCTTCATCGAAGATCAACAGGCCGAGATCGCGAAATTCGATATCTTTGGACAGCAGCCGGTGAGTGCCGATAGCGACGTCGATCTTGCCTTGCGCCAGCTCCTCGACCGATTGCGCCAGTTCTTTCTTGGACACGAAGCGCGAGAACATGGCGATGCGCACGGGAAACGCCGCGAAGCGCCGCTTGAAGGATTCGAAGTGCTGGAAGGCCAGCACCGTGGTCGGCGCGAGCACGGCTACCTGCTTGCCGTCGCCCAGCGCCTTGAAGGCCGCGCGCATGGCGATTTCGGTTTTGCCGAAGCCCACGTCGCCGCAGAGCAAACGGTCCATCGGATGCGGCGACTCCATGTCGCGCTTGATCTCCTTGGCGGCGGAAACCTGATCTTTGGTTTCGGTGAACTCGAAGGCGTCCTCGAACTCGCGCTGCCAGTTGGAGTCCTTCGAAAACGAGTAGCCTTCGGCGACGCGGCGCTGGGCGTAGAGCTTCAATAGCTCATCCGCCATGTCGCGCATTTTAGCTTTGACTTTGGTCTTGCGCTGGGTCCAGGTGGCGCCGCCGAGCCGGTCGAGTGGCGGGCCCGATTCGCCGCCGCCGCGATATTTCTCCACCAGATCCATGCGCGTCAGCGGCACATAGAGCTTGGAGTCGCCGGCGTATTCGAGCAACATGAAGTCGCCCTTTTGCTCGCCTTGCACGATTTCGCGCAGGCCCAGGAATCGGCCGACGCCGTGCGTCGTGTGCACCACGAAGTCGCCCGGCTTAAGATCGGCGAGGTCGGCCGCGAAAACACTGAGCTGGCTCTTGGTAATGCCGGGGCGCGCGATCAGATCGGACGGATCGAACAGGTCTTCGGAGCCGATAAATGCGATCGATGAATCCGGGAAAATCGCACCGCGCCGGACCAGGCCCTTGATGAGATAGGTGTGAGCGACGGGGCCGGCGAGATAGGCGCGCTCGGCCAGATACGGCGTGGCGGCTTCGTTGGGCGCGAGACCCAGTTGGAACGGCACCGAATATTCACGCAGGATATCGGCCAGGCGCTCCAGCTCTCCGTTCGACGGAGCGAACAGCGCCACGCGATAACCTTGCTCGACCATGTTCTTGGTTTCGGCGACGGCCACCTGCATGCTCCCGTGGAAAGCCATGGTCGGGCGCGTGGCGATATGCGGCGTCGCCGGATTCAGATCCAGCTCGCGAAAGGCGACTTGCCGCCGCGTAGCCAGGCGCGTTTCGAGCTCTTCCCCGCGCAGGAAACTGGCGGCGGCGAGTTCGGCCGAGTCTTCCACTTGATCGAGACGCTTCCACAGGCGCTCGCCGGCGCCGCGAATCTGTTCGGGCTCGTCGAGCACGATCAGGGCACGCGGTTCGAGATCGAACAAGGTTTGTTCCCGCCGGTCTTCGAGCGCGGCCGCGAATTCCCAGCCGGGATAAATCGCTCCGATGCGCGGCTGCTCGGCGAGCGGCAGCACTTCGACCTCGGTCAGCTTCATGACGGAGCGCTGGCTTTCAACATCGAAGCGGCGGATGGACTCGATTTCATCGCCAAAGAACTCGATACGCAGCGGGCGTGCGTTCTCGGCGGGAAAGACGTCGAGGATGCCGCCGCGGATGGAGTACTCGCCGGTCATCTCCACCGGCTCGCGCTTCTCGTAGCCGATCGACACCAGGTGCGCTTCGATGGTTTCGAGCGGCAGCTCTTCGCCGACGCGCAACTCGACAGCTAAGCGCCGGTAGTAATCGCCGGCGTGAGTGCGAAGCAGGGCCGAGCCCACCGGCGCGATGGTGATGGGAACTTTCGCGGCCGCCATGCGCCAGAGCCCGATGGCGCGCTGCTCGCTGATTTCGGTGTGCGGCGACAGGTTCTGGCCGGGGAGCACGTCGAGCGCCGGCAGGAGTTGCGGGTGGCCAGCTTCCGGGCGGCCGATCAGCAGATCGAAAAACGTCTCCGTGAGTTCCAGCAGAGTTTCAGCGCTCTGGTTGCCGTCTGTGACCACCATCAAAGGGCGCTCGGTAAGCTGCCATAGCAGCACCAGATAGAGCGCCTTGGCAGTCGGCGTGAGCCCGGCAAGCGCCAGCTCGGAATCGTCGTGGCGGAGCGCCTTGGTAAGGACCTCCTGAAATGCCGGGTGGCGGCTGAGCGTCTGAAAGAGGTCGCGGACTGCGGGGTGGGTCACAAGAAAAATAAGGACGGAGCAAAAAAGGGGACAGACGACATTTTCGCGCACAGCCTGTTTGCTGCCAACGCCAGATCGAGCGAAAATGTCGTCTGTCCCCTTTTTTGCTCCGTTCCTGTTTTTCTATTGTACCCGTAAGCCCCTATTGCCCCGTCCCTGCTGAGAGAGTAGAATTAGCACAGGTGATTTCAAGTATGCGCCTCCAGCTTTTGTTCGCGTTTTGCTCTGTCGGTTGCCTCGTTGCGGTCGGTCAAGATGCCAGTCAAGGCAAGAAAATCGACAAGACCGTCGCTAAGCCGATGACGGATAAGCAGAAACGCAAGCAGCAGGACCGTCTCCGCAAGGAGCTCGAATCGCCGTATAAGAAGTGGCTGAATGAAGATGTGGTTTACATCATCAGCGACGAAGAGAAAAAGGCTTTTAAGCAGCTTCAGACCGACGAGGAACGGGAGCAGTTCATCGAGCAGTTCTGGCTGCGCCGCGATCCCACGCCCGACACCGAAGAAAACGAGTATCGCGAAGAGCACTACCGCCGCATCGCGTACGCCAACCAGTATTTTGCATCGGGTATTCCCGGCTGGAAGTCGGATCGCGGCATGATCTATATCAAGTACGGACCGCCCGACGAGAGAGATCAGCATAATGGCGGCACCGAGGAACGGGACCAGAGTGAAGGTGGCGGCACCACCAGCATGTACCCCTATGAGCAATGGCGTTACCGCTATATCGAGGGGCTCCCTCCCAACGTGCAGATTGAGTTCGTCGATCCAACCCTTACCGGTGAGTTTCACATGACCATGGACCCGTCCGAGAAGGACGCGTTGACGAATGTTCCGGGCGCCGGCCTGACCATGTGCGAGCAAGTCGGCCAGTGCTCGGCCGACAAGACCGACCGCTTCTCCCGGACCGACGGCACGCACTTGGGAGTCGCCCCCGGAATGTTGCCCGAATCCATGAACGAGTTCACGCGGATGGAACAATTCGCGAAGCTGCAGGCTCCGCCGGCGGTGAAGTTTAAGGATCTCGAAGCGGCCGTCAATTCGACCATTAAATACAACTTGCTGCCCATGAAAGTGCGGGCGGATTTCATCCCCGTGACCGGATCGTCGGTGCTATCGAATATCACGATTCAATTTGAGCGCAAGGATCTGCAGTTCAAGCAGAAGCAGGGTGTCTCGACAGCCACCGTGAATATTTACGGACGCATCACCTCCATGGCGCGGCGGCCGGTGAACTGGTTCGAGGACGTGGTGAGCGTGGATCTCCCCACCGATATGCTGCAACAGGGGGTAAAGGGCGCTTCCATTTATCAGAAGACCCTGCCGCTGCAGCCTGGCCGTTACCGCCTGAATATCGCCGCGAAGGACATCGTGGGCGGGAACACCACCAACTTCGAAATGGTGCTGGAGGTGCCGCGCCTCGAAGACGACCAACTGGGTCAGAGCTCGCTGATCCTTGCCGATCAACTGGAGAAAGTTCCTACCAAGAGCATTGGCGCCGGGCAGTTCGTAATCGGCACCTCGAAGGTGCGCCCGCGCATGGACGAAACGTTTAAACGGGCGGAGAAGCTGGGGATTTATCTCCAGTTATACAATTTTGAACCCGATGAGAAGACCAAGAAGCCGGATGGCACGGTGGAGTACGTAATCACCAAAAAGGGTTCCGAAGAGAAAGTGTTTGAGTACAGCGAACCGATCAGCACGGTCAGCGGCGGTGCTTCGCAAGTAGTAATCGAGAAACTGCTCCCGCTGCAGAGTTTGGAGCCCGGGCAGTACACGCTGCGGATGAAGGTGGTGGATAAGAAGCGCAACCAGACGTTGACGCCATCCGCCACGTTTACGGTAACATAAGCATGGCCGCCGGCCAGCTAAGCCGGCCTAGGGATTTCAGCATGAATCAGCGGACCTCCGCGTCCGGTACCTCGTGGATTGCAGCCGGCTTGTTAGTGGGCCTGCTTGGCACTGCCGGTATATTCTGCTCGCCGGCCTCCGGCGCGTCTTTAAATCCCCTGGCGGGCGAGATTCTGGGGCAGGTCAAGGACGCTGCCGGCGCGGCGCAAATGGGCGCCAGCGTTTACCTCTATAACCGCTACGACGAGCTTGTCCGCAAGGGCCTCAGCAATGAACAAGGGCGGTTTGCGTTTGACGCGCTGGCTCCGGATTTGTATTCTGTCCGCGTGATTCTGGCCAGCTTCGTGCCTGCCGAGCGGCGCCATATCGCGGTTCTGCCGAACTCGGAGAATCGCCTGGATATCAATTTAACCAGCGTGCTCAGCAGCATCGGCGTGACCAGCGCCCCGGCGTCGCCCGGCACTTTAATGACCGACGACTGGAAGTGGGTGTTGCGGACTTCGCAGGCCACGCGGCCCGTCTTGCGTTTCCTGCCGGAGCTTGCGCCGCGCGGGACATCGTCGACCCACTCGGTGTTCTCTGGCCTCTCCAACACTACCGGCGTCGTAAGGCTTTCGGCGGGCGATGGCGAGTCCTTCGCGCGCGGAACGCAGCAGGATTTGGGAACGGCGTTTGCCATCGCCACCTCGCTCGCGAGCTCCGCCCGCCTTCAGCTCAGCGGCAACGTAGGCTATGCGGGGAGTTCGGTTCTGCCGGGCGCTGGAATCCGCACCAGCTATTCGCGGTCGACTGGAGACGGTTCCAATCCCGAGATCGCCGTCACCATGCGGCAGGTCTATTTAACGCCGCGCGATTCCGCGATCGCCCTGGGCTCGGATAGCGCGCCGGTATTGCGGACCATGTCGCTGGCGCTTTTGGATAGATTGGACATTTCCGACAATCTGCATCTAGATTACGGCTTCGATTCAGAATCGATTTCGTACTTCGACCGGATCAATTATCTCAGCCCGTTCGTGAGGGCCACCTTCGACGCCGGATCGCAAGGGCGCGTGCGCGTGGCGTTCACCTCCGGCAGCAGTCCCACCGAATTGCTGGCTCGGGATAACCAGAAGGCTGGCGAACTGGAGCAGGACCTGACCGCACTGGCGCTGATGCCGACGCTGTCGGTTTCCGATTCCCACTTGACCGTGGAGCGCACGCAGAATCTCGAAATCGGCTACGAGCGCGTCGCGGGCAGCCGAACCTTTTCGCTGGGCGCGTACGACGAGTCGGTTTCCAACGCGTCGTTCATGCTCTCGGGGCCGGCCGACTTCATTTCCGCCGCGGATCTGCTGCCCGATCTGGGTTCGCGAAGCAGCATCTTCAACATTGGTTCCTTCCATCGCACCGGATATAACGCCGGAGTGAAGCAGACGCTGGGCGATCACGCCGAGGTCTCGGTCATGGCGGGTCGCGCCGGGGTCTTGACGGCGCCCGGGTCGCAAAGCTCGTACGCCGACTCCCAGACTTTACGGGCCGGCATTGGCCAGGCGCAGCGCGCTTGGGTGACCATTCGAGTCGCGGGCACGGTGCCGCGGACAGGTACGCGTATCGCCGCCAACTACGGCTGGACCGACTTCAACGTTCTGATGCCGGTGCATTTGTTCGTCACCCAAACCGGTAACCAGGATATCGGCGTGAACGTGCATATCAGCCAGCCGCTGCCTCTCATTCGCATGCCTTGGCGCATGGAGGCGACGGCCGACCTGCGCAACCTGCTCGCGCAAGGGTATCTGCCTTTGGGCGGCCCCGGTGCGCGCACCGTCCTCACGAATTCGCCGCGCTTGGTGCGGGGCGGATTGAATTTCATTTTTTAGGAATTGCCGGAACCCTCTGAGATCTCGATCGCGGCGATGCGGCCGAAGGACTGGGAAGCCGTTCGCGCCATCTACCTCGAAGGCATCGCTACCGGCAACTCCACTTTCGAGCAGTCGGCGCCGGATTGGAAAACGTGGGACCAAGGCCATCTGCCATCTTGCCGTTTAGTGGCGCGCGCCGGAAACGAAGTCCTGGGCTGGACCGCGCTGAGCCCGGTTTCACGCCGGCAGGTCTATGCAGGGGTTGCCGAGTTCAGCATCTACGTGGCGGAACGCGCCCGCGGCCGCAGGATCGGAACGGCGCTTTTGAAGGCACTGATCGAAGTGTCCGAACGGGAGGGTATTTGGACGCTCCAGTCCGGAATTTTCCCGGAGAATATGGCGAGCCTGGGGCTGTGCCGACGCTTCGGATTTCGCGTGGTAGGTACGCGGGAGCGGGTCGGCTGCATGGCCGGACGCTGGCGCGACGTGGTGCTGCTCGAACGGCGGAGTTTGGTCGCCGGAGTTTAGGCCGGCTGCTGCTGCGTCATGCAATGCAGCGTCCCCAGGCCCAGCACCAGGTCGCGGCAGGGAACGCCGATTACTTCGCGATCCGGGAATAATCGCGCCAGAGTGTTCAAGGCCGCGCGATCCTGCGAATCGCCGAAGGTGGGCGCAAGCACCAGCCGGTTGGCGATGTAAAAGTTGGCATAGCTGGCCGGCAGCAACTGACCCGCGAAATACACCGGCTCGGGGCAGGGCAGCGTGACGACGCGCAGGTCGCGCCGGCTGCGCAATCTGACGAGATTTTCTTTCAACGGCTCGTGATTGGCGCTGGATTTATCCGGCTCCATCACGGCAACCACAGTGTCGGAGGACGTGAAGCGCGCGATGTCGTCGATATGCCCGTGAGTATCGTCGCCGGCAATCCCGCGCCCCAGCCAGATGACTTCGGTGACGCCCAGATAATCGGCCAGCGCGCGCTCGATCTCGCGCCGCGATACGCCCGGATTGCGGGTCTGCACGTCCGATAGCAGGCATTCTTCGGTGGTCAACAGTTTCCCGCCTCCGTTGACGTCGATACTGCCGCCTTCCAGCACCAGGCCGGGTTCGAAGCGCGGCAGCTTCAATTTTTTCGCAATGAAGCGCGGCACGGCATCATCGGCGGCGTAATTCGGGTACTTGGCCCAGCCGTTGAATTTCCAGTCGGTGACAGCGACCTCGCCCGCCGCGTTCTTGACGAATAGCGGACAGAAATCGCGGGTCCAACTGCGGTTGGTCGCGTGGTGGAAGAACTCAACGGCGTTCAGATCGGCGTGACACTTCTTGAGAATGCGGCGGACGCTTTGTTCGGCGTCGGCGTGTTCCACCAGGACGCGAACGCGTTCGACGCGCGCCAGCAGGCGTACGATTTCGCCGTAGAGCCAGGGAATTGGTGCGAATTTACCCGGCCAGTCGGACGCTTCGTGCGGCCATGCAAGCCACGTCGCTTCGTGCGGTTCCCACTCGGCCGGCATGCGGTAGCCGAGCGTGCGCGGCCTCGTTATTTTCCCAGCCATTACTTGAGCCAGCGATTCACGATCGGAGCGTAGGCGTCGATGCGGCGGTCGCGCAGGAAAGGCCAGTGCTGGCGAACTTCTTCCTGCCGCGCGGGATCGCACTCGGCGAAGAGAATTTCTTCCTGGTCGGCGGATGCTTTGGCGATCACTTGCCCGAAGGGATCGGCTACGAACGAAGACCCCCAGAACTCGATACCCGCGCCGGGAGGCCCTTCGTAACCCACGCGGTTCGCCGCCGCCACGTAAATGCCGTTGGCGATGGCGTGGGAGCGCTGAATGGTTTGCCAGGCGTCCAGTTGCGCCGCGCCATACTGCGCCTTTTCGCTGGGATGCCAGCCGATGGCGGTGGGATAAAACAAAATATTTGCGCCGCCGAGCGACGACAGGCGCGCGCCTTCCGGGTACCATTGATCCCAGCAAATCAGCGTGCCGATGCGGCCAAAGGGCGTGTCGAAATTCAGGAAGCCGAGATCGCCGGGCGTGAAGTAAAATTTTTCGTAGTACAGCGGATCGTCCGGGATGTGCATCTTGCGATAGATCCCGGCAACTTCGCCGTCGGTCCCAAGAACCGCCACGGTGTTGTGATAAAGCCCCGCCGAGCGGCGTTCGAACAGCGATGCGATCACCACCACGCCGAGTTCGCGCGCCAGTTTGCCCAGAGCCTGCGTCGACGGGCCGGGGATCGGCTCGGCCAAGGCGAACAGATCGTGATTCTCCTCGCGGCAAAAATACTGCGAGCGGAACAGTTCCTGCAAACAGATAATCTGCGCGCCGCCCGCCGCGGCTTCGCGGATCTTCCATTCGGTCTTGGCCAGATTCTGGTTAGGATCGATCGCGCAACTGGTTTGTATCAAAGCGATCCGGAATTTATCGGCCTGCGGCATCAGCAACCATTGTGACCGATCCGCCTTGCATGCGTCTAGAATTGTGATAATGCGCCCACTATTCTTGCTCGCCACCGTCGTGACGCTGCTCCCGGCTGCCGATCTCGCCAAGCCCGATCTTGCCAAGGAAGGCGACCGCTGGTGGTCGCACATTCAAGTCTTGGCCGACGACAACATGGAAGGCCGCAACACCGGATCGCCGGGACACCTTCGCGCGGCGCGGTTCGTGGCGGGCGAGTTCGAACACGCAGGGCTGAAACCCGCGGGCGTCAACGGTTATCTGCAGCCGGTCAAATTCAAGGTCGCGCAGATCGACGAAGAGCACTCCAGTCTGGCGCTGGTACGCGATGGCAAGGTCACACCCCTCAAGCTGGGCGAAGACGCAAACCTGGCGGCGCGCCCGGGTTTGGCGGAGAAGATCGACGCCGAGTTAGTGTTTTGCGGTTATGGACTTTCGATCCCGGAGTATAAGTTCAACGATCTGTCCGGCTTGGACTTGAAGGGCAAGATTGCAGTCTATATTGGCGGAGGCCCGTCCAACGTTCCGGGGAATTTGCGCTCCCATTATTCCACCCGCGCGGAGCGCTGGAAAGCGCTGCACGCCGCCGGAGCGATTGGCATTCTTGCGATTGCAAATCCCAAAAACATGGACATTCCATGGTCGCGTGCGACGCTATCGAGGCTCAATCCCACGATGGAGTTGGAGGGTGAAAAGTTCTCGGACACGCCCGGCGAGCAATTTGGTGCGGTGATGAACCCGGCTCATGCGGAGCAGGTTTTCGCCGCTTCCGGACACACCTTCGCCGAGATGCTGGCGCTAGCGGATCAGGGCCAGCCGCTGCCGCATTTCCCGCTGCATATTCGCCTGCGCTCGACCGAGCACGTGAAACTGTCGGAGGTGGAATCGCAGAACGTGATCGGCCTGCTGCCCGGCTCGGACCCCGCGCTCAAGAACGAATATGTGGTCTTGGGCGCGCATCTGGACCACCTTGGCGTGGGCGCGCCCATTAACGGCGACCGCATTTATAACGGAGCAATGGACGATGGCTCGGGCATTGCATCGCTGATCGAGATCGCGGACATCGCGAAGCAGGAGAATCTGCGGCCCAGGCGCAGCATTTTGTTTGTCGCAGTGACGGGCGAAGAGAAAGGCTTGCTGGGATCGCAATATTTCACCAGCGCGCCAACGGTGCCGCTCAAGAATATCGTGGCCGACATCAACATGGACATGTATCTGCCGTTGTTCCCCCTGAAGTCTCTGCAGGTGATGGGACTGGACGAATCCACGTTGGGTGCCGACATTCGGGCTGTGGCTGCGAAAGCCGGCGTGGAGGTGCGGCCCGATCCCGAGCCGCAGCGCAATCTTTTCATCCGCAGCGATCAGTACAACTTCATCCGCAACGGCGTTCCCGCGCTGACGTTCAAGTTCGGATATGACAAAGGTTCGCCTGAAGAAAAGCTCGCCAAGGACTGGCTGCGCGAACGCTATCATGCGCCCTCGGACGATCTGAATCAGCCTGTAAATAAGCCGGCGGCGGCCGCCTATAACCGCATCATGCTGGATCTCGGCATGCGTGTGGCCGACGCGAGCACGCGCCCGCATTGGAACGCCAGCAGTTTCTTCAAGCGCTTCGAAAAATAGCTAAAAAGGGGACAGACGACATTTCCACGCCGCGCGCTCGGGCCGCACGATTCACCTCGGCCCGGAAATGTCGTCTGTCCCCTTTTAGTGCGTCATGGCGTAGATCACGTCATTGACGGCGATTTGTATAGCCAGCGTACTTTCTTTTTCCGGATAGTGCGGCGCATCGGCAAACTCCCAGGCGTCGCCCAGATCCGAGTTATGCGAGATCGCGACCACGATCCGGCCCTTGTCGTCCTTGATCGCTCGCCAATGCGCTCCGCGGCCGCCGTCGGAGCAGTTCTTGCAGCCCTCGCGAAGATGGGCCTCGCCGGGAACCTGCGGCCGGTCCGTGATGTCGAACACCGCGTGGAAGTAAGGATCGTCGTCAGGAAGCTCCACGATGTCACGGTCCGGGAAAGCGTAACGAATGCCCTTGACGAACACGCTCCATTCGGAGTTGCCGTGAAGGTCGTCGGCCATGAAGAAGCCGCCGCGCTGGATGTATTCGCGCAGCTTCGCGCCTTCCTTTTGAGTCAGGCCCCATTCCCCCACCTGGACCGCATAGATCCACGGAAAATTAAACGCGTCGTCGTCATCGTCAAGCGCGACCACTTGTTCCACCGAGCGCACATCGATGCGCGTGAGCCGGCGCATGGCGCGCGCCAGGTGCCGGTCAGCACGCGGATAATCCTGCGTCCACAGCGAAAGGCCGCGGCGGTAGTCGCCCTGAAAACGCGGATAGTAACCGTCGGCCTCGGGTCCGCCGCCCGGAAACATCAGGCGCGCGAAGGTCCATTCGGCGGGGACCTGGGAATCCGGAGGCAGCGGAAAGTTGTTGTATTCGACGGCCGGATACTCGCGCCAGGGCTTCTGAAACGCATACGTCACCCCAAGAAACATCAGGGCGCAGCCGACCGCACTCAGGATTCCGCGCAAGCTCATGACGCTTGACTCATGCCGCCTGACTCATGCCTTCAACCCGAGAATAGCACCCGCTACCATGAGAAGGTGGAGTCCGACACAGTCAAACGCCTGGCGCGGGAATGCGGTTTCGAACTCGCCGGTATCGCGCGCGCGGAACCCGTCGCGGACGACTTCGCGCGCTATCAGGAGTGGACCGCGCGCGGCATGGCCGGCGAGATGCGATATCTCACCGACCGGCGCGCGGACGTCCGGAGCGATCCGCAAAATCTCCTGCCCGGAGCGCGTTCCATCATCTGCGTCGGGAAGCTCTACAACCAGGCGCCGCTGCCCCAGCGCCACGGGCATGCAATCTTTTCGCGCTATGCCTGGGGGCGGGATTATCACGACGTGCTGCGCGAAGCGCTGGAACAGTTGGCGCACAAATTAGCCGCGGTCGAGCAGCATCACTGGAAGGTCTGCGTCGATACCGCGCCGCTGCTGGAGCGCAGCTATGCGCGGCAGGCGGGCTTGGGCTGGATCGGGCGCAACACTTGCCTGATCAATGAGCCGCAGGGGTCGTGGTTCTTTCTGGGCGAACTCATTACGACGCTCGACCTCTCGCCGGGTGCGCCGCCTCCGGATCGCTGCGGCACCTGCACGCGCTGCATAGAAGCTTGCCCTACGGACGCGATTGTTCCGCACGGTGATGAATGGACGCTCGACGCGCGCCGCTGTATCTCATATCTGAACATCGAACTGCGCGGTCCGATCCCCGAAGAGCAGCAGTCATGGCTCGGATCGCGCGTTTTCGGATGCGACATCTGCCAGGAAGTGTGCCCCTGGAATGCGCGCGCGCCGGAGTCGAGCGACCCTGCGTTCCTGCCCCTCTACGATCCGGCGCCGCGGCTGGAGGACCTCGCCGCACTTTCGGCAGAGGAATTCCGCGATCGGTTCCGCGGCACGCCCGTCATGCGCGCCAAGCACGAGGGAATGCTGCGCAATGTAGCGGCGGCGATGAACGCGTCCGCGGAGATCCTCGAATGAGAGCGCTAGCCGTATGGGCGCTGCTGCCGGCGCTGGCCGTGGGGCAGTCCGCACTCGTCGAAGACCAGCAGGCGGAGCCCGGATACCAGCATTTTTATAATCTCGAATTCCCCGAAGCCCTAGCCGAGTTTCGCGCAGAAGTAGTCAAGTACCCAAATTCCCCCGACGCCTACAACCACGTTGCGCACACGATTCTCTATCGCGAAATGTTCCGCTCCGGAGCGCTCGAAAGCGAGCTCGTGACGGGTTCGAATCCCTTTCTGCGCCGTGCAGGTTTGAATCCCAGCAAGCAAGACGATCAGGAATTTCAGGACTCCATCAACCGCGCCCTTGCGCTCTGCGGAGCCCGTCTGCAAGCCAACCCCAATGACGTCCAGGCCCTGTATTCCGAGGGAGTCAGCTACGGTCTGCGCGGTAACTACTATTTTCTGGTGCGCAAAGCCTACACCGATGCGCTGCGCGACGCCACCGCCGCCCGCAAGGCGCATATTCGCGTTACCGAACTCGATCCCAATTTCAACGACGCGCGCCTGGTGCAGGGCGTCTACGATTACGTGCTGGGGAGTCTGTCGCCGGCCTGGCGCATGTTGGGTTTCTTCGCCGGATTCCGCGGCGATCGCGAGCGCGGTATCGAGACCCTGCAGCAGGTGGCGAAACTCGGACGCGCCAATCGCGTCGACGCCGAAATCCTGCTGTGTGCCGTGTATCGGCGGGAACGCCGCGCGAAGGAAGCGGTGCCGCTGCTCTCCGATCTGATCCGGCGCTTTCCGGAAAATTTCCTGCTGCGTCTGGAACTGGTGCAGATGTATGGGGACCTGGGCGAAAAGGACAAGGCGCTGGCAGTCATCCGCGAAGTGGACCGGCTCAAGCGCGCGAAGACTCCGGGCTATGAGCGCCTGGCGCAGGAGAAA
>Ga0207657_10001961_pt1 | contig 22201 bp, 19 predicted proteins | sample KBSC33metaG_FD_184316 | JGI IMG/M metagenome (GOLD analysis project Ga0207657, IMG submission 184316) | Corn rhizosphere microbial communities from Kellogg Biological Station, Michigan, USA - KBS C3-3 metaG (SPAdes) (version 2) | ecosystem: Host-associated > Plants > Roots > Rhizosphere > Soil ... | reverse complement strand
CGGTGACCGGGCCGCCGCCCACATGTCCCTTCATCTAAACCGACAATGTCAAAGAGCCGACACGCATCCTCCCCCGGTTCGATTGGTTCCGGGCATCGGCTGTACCGACTAAGAAGAGGCGCGAAACCGTCGCCGACCCCGCTGGGGGCCGTCGCCGTTGCTGGAGGCCATATATGTGTGGCTCCCGGACGCGTCAACCGGCTTTTTGCCCCAAGGAGCCAAAAACGCGCAGCTGGTTGAGGCCGCCATCGGACCAAACTGGCCGGCGACCTGCATTCAAGATAGGGATTCGGGCCGTGGATTCAAGCGGCTAGCCGGTTGCGAGACCCATGTTTTACACGCTTTGGATGTAGGTGCGCATGGCGTCGGCTTCCTCCTCGATCCGCTCCATCCGGTACTTCACGAGGTCCCCGATCGAGACGATCCCGATAAGTTCGCCGCCTGAAAGCACCGGGAGGTGACGGATTCGCCGCTGGGTCATCATCGCCATCGCTGAAAGCACCGCCGTCGACGGCTCGGCGGTGATCGCCGGCGAGCTCATCACGCGCGACACGGACCAGTCGAGCGCTTCGGCGCCATGGTCGCGCAGGCAATAGATCACGTCGCGCTCGGATATGATGCCCAGCACCCGGCCGTCCTCGACGACGGGAAGAGCGCCGATCCGCTTCTGTCCGAGCCTCTCGACCGCCTGCGACAGCCTTTCATCGCCGCCGATGGTTGCGACGTCGCGGCCTTTTTCGGCCAGGATTGCCTGGATCGTCATAGGCGACTCCGATCCTCACCCAGGGAGCTTGATAGTCTCACGAGCGGCGGCCAAATGGAAGCCGCCATGCCTCGTCCAGACCCCGTTCCGAAACCCCGCGCCTCCGCGACCCGCAAGTTCAAGCGGATCATGGTGTGGATGGCCCTTCTGTCGATCATCGTCGCAATGATTGCGGTGATCCTCGTCCACCTGGGCGACAGCAGCATTCACATTCACATGCTGATCGCGACCTTCTTCGGCGTTGCCTTGACGATGCTGCTCGGGACCGGGCTGATGATGCTGAGCTTTTTCAGCGCATCGAGCGGCATCGATCGGGAAGCGTCAGGAAAAAGGACGGGGGACGAGGAATGATCGACCTGAAACGCGAGCCGGTTCTTCGGGTCGTTCCCGGCCCGACCGACATCAACGCCAACGGCCATATCTTCGGCGGCTGGGTGCTTGCGCAGATGGACATCGCCGGCGGAATCGTCGCATCGCGGCGTTCCAACGGCCCGGTCGCGACGGTCGCGATCGAGGGAATGAAGTTCATCACCCCGATCCACATCCGCGACCTGATCTCGGTCTATGCACATGTCGAGCGGGTCGGCCGCACCTCGATGGGCGTGCGGATCGAGGTCGTCGCCACGCGCGACCGCGGCAAGACCGACGTCAAGGTTACCGAAGGCCTGTTCACGTTCGTCGCGCTCGACGAGCAGTATCGTCCGCGATCGGTCGACACCGTCGCATAAGCGAAAACCTCCCCGTCCCGCGGGGGACGAGGAGGCCTTGCGTGCGCCGGGGAGGGCTGGCGCGAAAGTGCGTTCGGTCAGAACGCGAACTGCGAGAAGATGCCGAACTCGTCGTAGGTGCCCTTGTCGAGGCCGCCGATCGTGCCGTTCGCAGTCGAGATAAACCCGTTCCGGGCACTGTCGCGCTTGTACACGAGCGCGAGATCGATCTCCTTGATCGGCTTATAGTTCAGGCCGACGTTGAAATAGTTCTCCTTCAGCGCCGGATTGGTTTCCTTGGTCGGCTTCACCCAGTCGTAGCGGCCGAACACCGCGAGCTTCGGGGTGAAGGCAAAGGAGCCGAAAGCGGACCACCCGCTCGATTTGTCTTCTGCAAGAGTGGCTACGTTGTTCCAGTTCTTTGCCTGGAAATATTCGACCCCGGCGCGGATACGCTGGTTGGTATAGGCCGCGACCGCATTCCAGCGCGTGGCGCGATGCTCGGTCTGGGTAACGTCCGAGCTCTTGCCGAGTTTGCCGGAATAGCCGCCGACACCCAGCGTGACGTTCTTGACCGGACTGGCGCTGATCCGGCCTTCGAGGTCGATCGTGTTCGAGTTGCGCGACAGGGTCTTGTAACCGGCGCCGTTGATGGCCGAAGCGGCATAGCTGATCTTTCCGTCGAGGAAGCTTCCGCCGACGTGAACGCCCCAGTCGGTCGAGGTTCCGAACTTGGTCCGGTCGGCAAGCACGGGTTCGACGAAGCGGTAGCCGTAAAGGCTCTCGACGAACGGGATCCAGGGAAGATCGGCGGCGCCGACGCGGACGAAAAACTCCGGAGCGATCTTCGCCTGGACATAGGCCTTCTTCACGAACACCAGCGCGTCCTTGCTGGTGCCGTTCGAATTGTAGCGGAAGTCCGTCGTCAGGTTCGCGGAGAAGGTGTCGTTGAACTTGTGATCGATGCCGAAATAGAAGCGCTTGAGCTCGGTCTGGGTGCCGTTGTCGACGAGATTGGCGCCATCGCTCTCATGGTCGATGCTGCTGACATTGGCAAAGACCTTGCCGCTGATGGTCGTGCCCTTCATCCAGCCCGGGAGGTCGATTTTTGGAGCGCTTGCGACCGGAACCGGCGCGGGAGCCGCGGCGACCTGGGCGGCGGTCGCTGCCTGCGCGGCCTGCAGCTGGTTCACCTGGGTCTGAAGCGCCTGGATTTGCGCCTGGAGAGCGGCGATCTGCTCGGGCGTGATCGTGCTGACCGCGGCCGGCGGCGCGCTTTGGGCGAATGCCGGAGCGGCGAGTGCCGTCGATGCAAGGACGGCGTAAGCGAGCTTCATTGAGAACTCCCGTTTGATGGTTCGTCTTTGGTGTGCGGTTTTCCCTATCGCCGCGATGCGATGCGCGGATGACTGCTCATTTGCACTTTTGTGACAGCGCCGGAGCGCACTTTCCGAAACGGAAACATTGCTGACATCGCACCGTCATTTGCGCGTCAATTGCTTCCTCTAGGCAGCAGGCGATCGGCACGAAGCCAATCAGTCTACAGGGAAATCATGATGCATAAACTCGGTCGTTCGATAGTATTTTTTGCCGCTGCAGCGAGCGTCGCCGTTAGCGCCGTCGCCGATGCCGCGGCCACCGGAGCAGGTTCGAGCTTCGTTTATCCGGTGCTGTCGCGCTGGGCTACCGACTTCAAGAAAGCCGGCGGCGAGGAGATCAATTACCAGTCGGTGGGCTCGGGCGCTGGAATTGCCCAGATAAAGGCAGCGACGGTCGACTTCGGAGCAACCGACAAGCCGCTCACGCCGCAGGAGCTGTCGGCCGCGGGCCTCGCCCAGTTCCCGGTCGTAGTCGGCGGCATCGTCCCGGTAATCAACCTGTCCGGGCTCCGTCCGGGCCGGCTGCACCTGACCGGGCCGGTGCTTGCGGGGATATTTGCCGGGCAGGTGAAGAAGTGGAACGATCCCGTGATCGCCAGGCTCAATCCCGGGCTGAAGCTGCCGAACATCGACATTTCGGTTGTCCATCGCTCCGACGGTTCGGGCACCACCTACAACTTCACCCATTATCTGAGCCAGGTCAGCAAGGGCTGGAAGGACCAGATCGGCGAGGGCACGACGGTCAACTGGCCGGCCGGCCTGGGCGGCAAGGGAAATGAAGGCGTCGCCAATTATGTGAAGCAGGTGTCGGGCTCCATCGGCTATGTCGAATATGCCTATGCGCTGCAGAACAAGATGAGCCACGCGCTCGTGCAGAACAAAGCCGGTCGCTATGTCCAGCCGAACGCCGCCAGTTTCTCGGCCGCAGCGGCGACCGTGGATTGGGCGAACTCGAAGGACTTCTATCAGCTGATGACCAACGCTCCGGGCGGCAACGCCTGGCCCATCGCCGCAACCACATGGATCGTGATGTACAAGCAGCCGAAGGACGCGGCGCGCAGCGCGGCGGCCAGGAAGTTCTTCGATTGGTCGCTAACGAAAGGCCAAAGGCAGGCACTGGCGCTCGACTATGTTCCGCTTCCCGCACCGCTCGTGAAGCGCGTCCAGTCCTACGTCTCCGCGAACATCAAATAAGCTGCGGCTGCGGCGCCGCACCGGCGCGGCTCGCCTCTCGATCGGGGCGGGCCGCTTCCGTTCCTACCTTTCCGAATCGAGCGAATAGCCGGCGGATCTGACCGTCCGGATCAGATCCGGCCTGCCGCCATCGTTCAGCGCCTTGCGAAGCCGCCGCACGTGCACGTCCACGGTGCGCAGGTCGATGTCGGGATCGTGGCTCCAGATCCTGTCGAGCAGCCGCTCGCGCGAAAAGACGCGGCTCGGATTCTCGAGGAAATGCCTGAGCAACCGGAATTCCGTTGGGCCAAGCTGGACGACCCGTCCCGACCGCACGACCTTGTGCGCCGCAACATCCATTTCGAGATCCGCGTAGGAAAGCTTTTCGCCGGCAAGCGCCGGCCTGACCCGCCGGAGGACCGCACCGACACGCGCCATCAGCTCACGCGGGCTGAACGGCTTCGTCACATAATCATCCGCGCCCGTTTCCAGGCCGCGGATTCGATCGCCCTCCTCGCCGCGGGCGGTGAGCATGATGATCGGCACGTTCGCCGTGTGCGGCTTGCGGCGCAGGCGCCTGCAGACCTCGAGCCCGGATACGCCTTCGATCATCCAGTCGAGGATGATGACGTCTGGCGGGCTCTCGTCGGCCAGGAGCAGCGCCTCCTCGCCGTCGCCGGTCCGCAGGACCTTGAATTCCTCTCGCTCGAAATGCCAGATCAGAAGCTCGGCGAGCGCCTTGTCGTCTTCGACGAGAAGCAGCGTTTTCTTGCTCACGACCTCTCCTGCTCCGGCGATTCGACGAGCCGTTCGCCGGTCGCCGCAAAATAGACCATTTCCGCGATGTTCGTCGCGTGATCACCGATCCGCTCGAGATTCTTGGCGACGAACAGCAGGGTGGTCGACGGCCCGATGTTCTGCGGATCCTCCATCATGAAGGTCAGGAGCGCGCGGAAGATGCTCTCGTAAAAATCATCGAGCGCGTCGTCGCGCTTGCAAACGTTCTTCGCTTTCTCCGAATCCCGCTCGACGAAGGCGGTCAGCACATCGTGCACCATTGCCGCCGCCATGTTCGCCATCTGCGGCAGAAGCGAAAGCGGTTCGATCGATCCGCGCTTCGGAAGCCGCTTGACCCGCCGAGCGATGTTCTTCGCATAATCGGCGATCCGCTCGACCACGCCGGCGATCTTCAGCGCCGCGAGAACGGTCCGAAGGTCGTCCGCCATTGGCGCTCGAAGGGCGATCAGCCGGACGACCCGGTCTTCGGCCTCGGCCTCAAGCAGGTCGATCTCCCGATCGGCTTCCACGAGCCGGACGGCCGATTCCAGGTCGCGTTCGACCAGGCAGCGCATAGCCTCGTGGATTGCTGCTTCGGCACGCGATCCCATTTCGACGATCAGTTCCCGCAACTGGCGGAGATCCTCGTCGAAAGCCGTCAGTGTATGTGTGCCATCCGGCATCATTGATTGCTCCTCAGCCATAGCGGCCGGTGATGTAGTCCTGCGTTCGCTTCATATGGGGATTGGTGAAGATCTGGCTGGTGTCGCCCACTTCAATCAGTTCGCCCAGGTGGAAGAAGGCCGTGCGCCGCGACACGCGCGCTGCCTGCTGCATGTTGTGCGTCACGATCACGATCGTGAATCGCTCGCGCAGTTCGTGGATCAGCTCCTCGATTCGAGCGGTCGATATCGGGTCCAGCGCCGAGGTGGGCTCGTCGAGCAGGATGACGTCCGGTTTCACCGCAAGCGTCCGGGCGATGCAGAGCCTTTGCTGCTGCCCGCCCGAAAGCGACAAGGCGCTCGCGCCCAGCTTGTCCTTGACCTCGTCCCATAGCGCTGCCTGGCGCAGTGCGTCTTCGACCCGGTCCGCCATCTCGGACCTGGACAGGCGCTCATAATAAGAGAGCGCGAACGACACGTTGTTGCGGATCGAAGTCGCGAACGGTGTCGGCTTCTGGAACACCATTCCGACGCGGCGACGAAGCTCGGAGATGGGGAATCGCCGGTCGAGGATGTTCTGGCCGTCGATCAGAATTTCGCCGTCCGCCCGCTGGTCCGGATAGATTTCGTAAATTCGGTTCAGGGTCCGCAGGAGGGTCGACTTGCCGCAACCGGATGGACCGATGATCGCGGTGACCGCGAAAGCCGGGATCGAAAGCTCGACGCCCTTCAGCGCCTGCGTCGCACCGTAGAAGAAATCGAGATCGTGAACCTCGATCTTGGTCACCGATTCCGGCGGCTGCGCCACCCGCGCATGGGGCTCAACAAGCTCAATCACTTCGAAGACCTCTTTGCCAGGATCCGAACCGTGAGGTTCAGGCCGAGAACGAACAGCGTCAGCACGAGCGCGCCTGCCCAGGCCAGCTCGTGCCACTCGTCATATGGGCTCATTGCATATTGGAAGATCACGACCGGCACGTTCGCAAGCGGCCCGCCGAGGCTTCCGCTCCAGAACTGGTTGTTGAGCGCGGTGAAGAGAAGCGGTGCGGTTTCTCCCGCGATCCGGGCAACGCCCAGCAGGACCCCGGTGAGGATCGCCGTCATCGCCGCCTTGTAGAGAATTTGCGCGGTCACGCGCCATCTCGGTATTCCGAGCGCGAAGGCCGCTTCGCGCATCTGGTCGGGAACCAGCCGAAGCGCCTCGTCACTCGTCCGAACCACGATCGGAAGCAGGATCATCGCCAGCGCAACCGCTCCGGCATAGCCCGAGAAATGCCCGGAGGTGCGAACGATCAACTCATAAACGAACAGCCCGATCACGATCGACGGAGCGCTCAGCAGCACGTCGTTCAGGAAACTCACGATCGATGCCAGGCGCGAATGGCGCCCATGTTCGGCAAGATACGTGCCGGCCGCCACTCCGAGCGGCGCACCGATGATGACGGCGAGAAAGATCATGATCGCGCTGCCATAGAAAGCGTTGAGCAAACCGCCCTGCGATCCTGGCGGCGGCGTCATCTGCGTGAAGAGGCCGAAATTGATCGCTCCAAGGCCCTGCCCGAGGGTCGTCCACAGGATCCAGAACAGCCAGAACAGCCCGAACAGCGTCGCGCCGCTCGCGAACAGGAATGCGAACAAATCGACCAGCCGGCGGCGGATCAGGATCGCCCGCATCAATGGGTCCTCCCGTGGGCGCGGCTGATCCGCAGCAGCATCAGCTTGGCCGCGCTCAGGACGATGAAGGTGACGACGAACAGCAGGAAGGCGAGCGCGATCAGCGCCGACCTGTACAATTCCGTATCGGCCTCGGTGAACTCGTTGGCGATCGCGGCCGCGATCGAGTTGCTGGGCATCAGCAGCGACATTGATAGATCATGCGCGTTGCCGAGCACGAAGGTGACGGCCATGGTTTCGCCGAGTGCCCGTCCGAGGCCGAGGAAAATCGCGCCGATGATCGCCGACCGGGTGTAGGGCAGCGTTACCCGGCTGAGCACCTCCCACCGGGTCGACCCCAGGGCGATCGCCGATTCCTTGAGCGGCGGCGGCACCGCATTGAAGACATCGCGTGCGACCGCCGCAATGAAGGGGATGACCATGATCCCGAGCACGATTCCGGCGGTCAGCATTCCGATACCGATCGGCGGCCCGGTGAAGATCGGGCCAATAAGCGGCCATCCGCCCAAAGTATCGCTCAGCAACGGGTCGACATGCGCAGCCATGAAGGGCGCGAAAATGAAAAGGCCCCACATTCCGTATATGATGCTGGGAATTGCCGCGAGCAGCTCGACGGCGATGCCGATCGGCCCGCGGATCCAGCGCGGTGCGATGTCGGTGAGGAACAAGGCGATTCCGAGGCTGATCGGGACTGCGATGACCAGCGCGATGGCCGAGGTGACGAGGGTCCCGTAGATCGGAACGAGCGCTCCGAACTTTCCCTGGACCACGTCCCAGTCCTGGCTGGTGATGAACCCCAGTCCAAAGGTCTGGAACGCGAGCCGTCCGCCCCAGGCCATCGACGCAGCGGTAGCGCCGAGCACGACGAGCACGAGCCAGGCAGCGCCTGCCGTGACCAGGTTGAACGCCCGGTCCGCGGCGGCGCTGCGGCTTCGGATCACAGGCGTGAACGCCGTCACTTGATGGTGTTGGCGATATAGTCTTCGATTTGCTTCACGAGCGCGGCCGGCAGAGGCACGTAATCGAGCTTTTTCGCCTGCTCCTGACCATTGTCGAGCGCGAACCGGAAGAAATCGAGCGCGGCCTTCGACCTGGCAGCATCCTTCGAAGTTTTCGGCATCAGGATGAACGTGGTCGCGGTAATCGGATAGGCGTTGGCACCCGGCGCGTTGGTCATCACCAGGTTGAAGTCCTTCGCGTTCGCCCAGTCGGCCGTTTCCGCAGCGTTGGAGAAGGTCTGCGCACTGGGAGTGACAAAATTGCCGGCCGCATTCTGAAGGGCGGCAAAATTCATGCCGCTCTGCAGGACATAGGCATATTCGACATAGCCGATCGAATTGGGGATCTGCTTCACGTAGCCGGCGACACCTTCATTGCCCTTGCCGCCCACGCCCGTCGGCCAGGCGATCGTCTTTCCCTCGCCCGGGCCGCTCTTCCATGCCGGGCTGACCTGGCTGAGATAGTGAGTGAAATTGAAGGTCGTGCCCGACCCGTCCGACCGGTGCACAACCGCAATCGCCGCTTGCGGAAGGTTCACGCCCGGGTTGATCTTCACGATCGACGGGTCGTTCCAGGTCTTCACCTTGCCTGCGAAAATGTCGGCGAGGACCGGTCCGGTGAGTCGCAACTTCCCGGTCTCGACTCCGGTAAGGTTCACGACCGGCACGATCCCGCCGATCACCACCGGGAATTGCGCAAGATTGCTCTGCGTCAGCTCATCGCTCGCCAGCGGCTGGTCCGTCGCCCCGAAATCGACGGTCCCTGCCTTGACCTGCGAAATGCCGCCGCCGGAGCCGATCGACTGATAATTCACCTTGGTGCCGGCCCTGGCGCTGTAGTCGGACGCCCATGCCGAAAGGACGGGATAAACGAAGGTCGACCCGGCGCCGGTAACTTGGACGCCTGCCCCACCCGTCTCGCCGGCCTGGTTGCCGGCCTGGCTCCCGCAGGCCGATACAAAAAGAGCCGCACTCGCGGCTGCAAAGGTCATCGCTTTCACGCATTGTCTCCGTCTCATTTGCGACGGATTTACAGGCGGGATGCGGGCCGGCTCGTGACAGTCATGTTACACTTTTATGAAACGTGGGCCGGCAGCAGTACGTGCACCCTCGTGCCTTCGCCCACCTTGCTGTCGATGGTCAGCCGGCCACGGTGCCGCTCGACGATATGCTTGACGATCGACAGTCCGAGGCCGGTTCCGCCGAGCGATCGGCTGCGGCTCGTGTCGACCCGGTAGAAGCGCTCGGTAACGCGCTTGATATGCTCGGGCGCGATCCCTTCCCCCCGGTCTGCGACGATCAGGTGGACCATTGCTCCTTCGGGTTCGGCACTGATCGCGACCGGAGTGCCCGGCGCGCCGTAGCGGAGCGCATTGGTGACCAGGTTGTCGAGAAGCTGGAGGATTTGGCCGCTGTCGGCGGCTATCGGCGGAAGATCGGCGGCCGTCCGGACCTCGAGCTGAGAGCCGCGCTCGTTTGCCGAGCGCCGGGCATTGTCCACTACCTGCGCGATCAGCGGCTCGAGCTCGACTGCGGCGGTCGGCGTTGAAAAGCGCTCGGCCTCGATCCGCGATAGCGAAATCAGGTCTTCGACTACGCTTTGCATCCGGTGCGCTTCGTCATCGATGACGGCGAGGAAGCGATCGCGCGTTTGGGAATCGATTTCGTCACCCTGTTCGCGCAGCGTCTCGGTATAGCCGATCAACGTTGCGAGCGGGGTCCGCAACTCGTGGCTGGCGTTTGCGACGAAATCGACGCGCATCTGCTCGGCGGCATGCGCCTCGCTTCGATCGATCAGCCGGATCAGCAGCGATCCGTCTTCCAGGGGATTCATTCGCATCAGCCAGTGGCGCCGCGATCGTGCGAGCGCGGACAACTCGACTTCTTCCGCAGAGCTATGCTGAGGACGTTCCAGCCATTCCTTCGCCGCCGGATGGGCAATGACCTGCGAGAGAATTGCACCTTCGACCGCCTCGCCGAGCAGCTTGCGGGCCGCCGCATTGCCGAGCGTGACTCGGCCGTCCTTGCCGACCATCAGGGTAGGCTCGCGAAGTCCCTCGATCAGGGAGCGCGAGACTGCGGCGGTGTCGCGGTTTGGCACGCCCGCGCTGCTACCGCACCGGCTTAGGCCGCGGGAGAGATTTCGGCTTCGTCGCCGTCGCTGCGCGGCTTGCGGGACCGTCGCCGCGGCTTCGGCGCCGAATCTTCCTCGGAATCGGATTCGCGGCCGATCGCCGGAGGCAGCGCCTCGAGAGCGATCCGTTCGTCCTCATCTTCCGATTCAGGCTGGCGGACGCCGTTGCGATCGCCGCGGTCGCGGCCGTTGCCGCGCGGACGCCGCTCGTCGCGATCATTGCGTTCGCTGCGATCATTGCGTTCGCTGCGTTCGTCTTCGGACGTTTCGGAAGCTTCGACGAGATCCTCGTCACTCTCGTCCTCTTCCGCGGAATCGTCGCCGCGCTGCCTGCGCTGCTCGTCGAAGCGGGAGCGGGTTTCACCGAGCATGCGGAAATAATGGTCGGCGAACTGCAAATAATATTCGCTCTGGACCCGGTCGCCTGAGAGTTGCGCGTCGCGAGCCATGTTCTTGTATTTTTCGAGGAGCTGCGCCGCATTGCCGCGCTGCCGGTTATCCTGGCGGTTGCCCCCGAGATTTGGGCCCCTCTGGCCCCCGCGGCCGCGTCTGCGCCCGCCTTGTCGATTGTTGATCAAATGCCGACTTCCTTAAACAGTAGAAGCGTGCCCCCGTTTTTCTTCGGGCCGGCGGTGCGCGCCTGGCGCGCCTTCCGCCTCTGTCGTTCCGGTCTGCGCCTTGCACAAGATCGAACGGCCGATTGCGTCGGGGGTAGGACAGGCGCGCTCATCTCTTTTCGAAGCGGACCCGGTCCTGAAAAAGGGATGTAGTGACGATTGCCGCATATTCCAAGTGAATTTGTTCAGCCGCCGGTGAGAAGAATCGCCCGATCCCGCCCGCCAAGATCCTTCGCGATCGTGCCGTTGAGACCGTTGCCTTGCAGGAGCTTGAGCGCGGGCGCCGCCTGCCCGGCGCCGATCTCGACTGCGGCGAGGCCGCCCGGCGCGAGAAGGCGTGGAATTTCGGGCGCCAGTTGCCGGATCGAGTCCAGGCCTTCCGGGCCGGCAAAGAGCGCTTCCTGCGGCTCGTGCTCGGCAACCCCCGCGCCGAGCATCTCGTCGTCCGCGACATAAGGCGGATTGCACAGGATAAGGTCGAACCTGTCGTTGATCCCCGCTGCCCAGTCGCCGATCTTGAACTTCGCGCGATTCTCGAAGCCGAGGCGCCGCGAATTGGCTGTCGCGTAGGAAAGCGCGCGGCGCGAGGAGTCGATTCCGATGCCGGTTGCCGCCGGCCACAGGTCCAGCGCGGCGAGGAGAAGCGTTCCGGGGCCGGTCCCAAGATCGAGGATCCGCTCCGGCCCGCGGGTGCCTTCAAAATGCTCGATTGCCGACTCGATCAGCACTTCGCTGTCCGGCCGCGGGATCAGCACTCCCGGACCGACGTGAAGCTCGATGTTCCAGAAGGCGCGGCGGCCGGTGATGTAGGCGACCGGCTCGCCCTTCAACCGCCGCTTCACCATCGTCCCGAATCGCTTGGGCGGCTCGCGGTCGGGCGGATTCAGGATCAACCGGTCGCGGTCGATGTGCAGCGCTTCGGCCATCAGCAGTTCGGCATCGAGGCGCGGCGTGTCGCTGGTCTCGGCAAGCTGGCGCGTTGCGTCGGCGAGCGCGCGGGCGACGAGCTTCACGCTTCCTCGAGCCCGGCCAGGCGCTCCGCCTCGTCTTCGGCGGTGAGCGCCTCGACCAATTCGCCGAGGCCTGGCCCCTCCAGGATTGCGTCCAGCTTGTGGAGCGTGAGGTTGATCCGATGGTCGGTCACCCGCCCCTGCGGGAAATTATACGTTCTTATCCGTTCCGAGCGGTCGCCCGAGCCGACCATCGATTTGCGTGCGCCCGCACGCTCGCTCGCAAGCCGCTCGCGCTCCATCTCGAACAGGCGCGTGCGCAGCACCTTCAGTGCCTTCGCCTTGTTCTTGTGCTGCGATTTCTCGTCCTGCTGGATGACGACCAGGCCGCTCGGAAGGTGGGTGATCCTGACCGCGCTGTCGGTGGTGTTGACCGACTGCCCGCCGGGCCCGGACGAGCGATAGACATCGATCCGCAAATCCTTGTCATCGATATGGACGTCGACGTCCTCGGCTTCCGGAAGCACCGCCACGGTCGCGGCGGAGGTATGGATCCGGCCGCCCGCCTCGGTGACCGGAACGCGCTGGACCCGGTGGACCCCGCTTTCGAACTTCAGCCTGGCGAACACGCCCGCCCCGTTGATCGAGGCGATCGCTTCCTTGTAGCCGCCGAGCTCCGAAGCGCTCGCCGAGATCAGCTCGAACCGCCAGCCCTGCCCTTCGGCATAGCGCTGGTACATCCGGAGCAAGTCGCCCGCGAACAGCGCCGCCTCGTCGCCGCCCGTCCCGGCGCGCACCTCGAGCATCGCGGCGCGCTCGTCCGCCGCGTCGCGCGGGAGCAGCCTTAGCGCCAGCGCACGCTCCGCGTTCGGAAGCCGCCGCTTGATCTCCTCGACCTCGACTTCCGCCATGTCCTTGAGCTCGGGTTCGGCCGTCGGATCGTGGATCATGCCGGTGAGCACCTCGAGCTCGGCGCGGAGCCGGCGAACTTCGCGGGCGGCCGCCGCGACCGGCTCGATTGCCGCATAATCCTTCGACAGCCGAACGAACTGGTCGGGCGAGAGGTCGGGCGCCGACATCGCGCTGGCAAGCTCGTGCTTGCGCGCCTCGATCGACGCGATCCGTTCCGACGAAATCCGGGTCACGCTCTATCAGGCTCCGGCCAGGCGAAGTCGGCCATTGCAGCTTCTGCCCGGCGCTGAGAAACCGAGCTCAGCCGGGTGGTAACCCGGTCTTCCACAAGGTCGAGTGTCAAAATTTCTTCTGCACCTCGCTTAACAGCCCGATCACGCCGTTTGCGCGGTGAACCGGATACATAGAGTTCTGCCGAGAGCCCTTTGCCCCGCAGATGCTGAACCGCTGCAATACCTGCGGATTTCGCCCCATCGTTCTCCACGACGACGGCAACTTCAACCAATTCAGGCCCCGGCGCGTCGATCAGCATCGCCAGCCGCTCGATTCCCGCAGCCCAGCCGACCGCCGGCGTATGCGGCCCGCCGAGCGCCTCGATGAGCCCGTCGTAACGGCCTCCGGCGATAACCGTGCCCTGCGCGCCCAGCCGGTCGGTCACGAATTCGAAGGCGGTGTGGCGGTAATAGTCGAGCCCGCGCACTAGCCCCCGATTGCGCCTCCACTTGACGCCGGCCGCGTCAACCCCTGCAATCACCTCGGCGAAGAATTCGCTCGCCTCGCTCGTCAGGAAGTCGTCGATTGCCGGCGCCCCTTCGGCAATCGCCTTGTCGCGCGGATCCTTGCTGTCGAGGATCCGGAGCGGATTGCGCTTCAGCCGGTCGCGGCTGTCGTCGGACAATTTGTCGAAGGACTTCCCGAAATAATCGACCAAGGCCTCGCGCCAGGACTCGCGGGTCTGCGCGTCTCCGAGCGTATTCAGCTCCAGAGTCACCCCGCCGATCCCGAGCTGCTTCAAAAGCTGGTCGGCGAAGGCCAGCAATTCGACGTCGGCCGCCGCCTCTCCGGCGCCGATGATCTCCGCGTCGAGCTGGTGGAATTGCCGAAACCGCCCCTTCTGCGGCCTCTCGTAGCGGAAGGCGGCTCCGTGAGCCGCAACTTTAAGCGGCGCAAACTGCTGCCAGCCTTCGGAAAGATAAGCGCGCGCGATCCCCGCGGTGAACTCGGGCCGCATGGTGACCGAATCGCCGCTGCGGTCCTCGAAGCTGTACATCTCCTTGGACACGACATCGGTGGTTTCGCCGATTGTGCGAGCGAAAACCGCCGTGTCCTCGAGAACCGGCACTTCGACGCGCCGGAATCCGTAGAGGCGGCGAACGTCATCGAAGGCCGCGACGACGGTAGCCATCCGGTCGGCGTCCTCGCCGAGCAGGCTCTGCATTCCACGGATCGGTTGCGGCGTCTTCATCGCGACCGCATGGCAAAAACATTCGACAAAGGGAAGAAATGGCTCTGCCTGCGGCGGAACTTGGCTGGACAGCGGCCTTCCAATTATCGCAATCGAAGGCATCCAGCCTGGGGAGATCAGAATGCGCGCATTTGCGCTTGCTTGCTTGTTGCTTGCCTCGACAGCCGCCGTCGCCCAGCCCGCTCCGGGGCAGATCAGCCTGCCGGCCGCGCCCACTTCGAAGGTGGCGCCGATCCCGGCCGCCCGCGACGTGCCTTATCCGGGAACGATCCAGATCACGGTCGATGCGACCGATACGACGCGCGGAATCTTCAAGATCCACGAGCGTGTGCCTGTGAGCGCCGCCGGCGATCTCGTCCTTCTTTATCCTGAGTGGGTTCCGGGCGGGCACAATCCCCGCAACGCGATCCGCCAGGTTACGGGCATCACCTTCACGGCCAACGGGCAGCCGCTCGAATGGGTGCGCGACAACCTCGACGTTTACGCATTCCACGTGAAAGTGCCCGAAGGCGTGCAGGCGGTCGACGCCAACTTCCAATACGTGACGGCGACGGCCGGGAACCAGGGCCGGATCGTCGCCACGCCCGACATGGCGAGCATCCAGTGGCTTTCCACTTCGCTCTACCCGGCGGGCTATTACACGCGGCAGATTCCGGTCCAGGCCACGGTCATCGTCCCGGACGGGTGGACGGTCGCGACCGCGCTTCGGCCGAGCGGTCCCGGCGCAGGCAGCCGAATCACCTTCGACACCGTCAATTATCAGGTGCTGACCGATTCGCCGATGATCGCGGGCGCGCATTTCCGCCGCATTCCGCTCAGCGACCGGGTCAATCTCGACGTTATCGCCGACAATGAGGCCGAGCTTGCCGCCACTCCCGAAGTGATCGCGATCCACAAGAAGCTCGTCGAGCAGGCGGTGAAGCTGTTCGGCGCCCAGCACTACGATCATTACGACTTCCTGTTCACGATCTCCGACAATCTGGGCGGGAACGGGCTCGAGCATCATCGAAGCTCGGAGGATGGGGTCGGCCGCGGCTATTTCACCGACTGGAAGAATGCCGGACGCGACCGCAACCTGCTTCCGCATGAATATACGCACAGCTGGAACGGCAAGTATCGTCGCGCGGCCGACCTGTGGACGCCCGACTTCCGCACCCCGATGCAGGACAGCATGCTGTGGGTCTATGAAGGGCAGACCCAGTTCTGGGGTTACGTTCTCGGCGCTCGGTCCGGAATGCTGTCGAAGCAGGACACGCTCGATGCGATCGCGAGCACGGCCGCGACATACGGCTATGCCACTCCCGGACGGCAATGGCGGCCGCTGGTCGACACCACCAACGATCCGATCATCGCCTCTCGACAGGCGGCGCCGTGGCGAAGCTGGCAGCGCAGCGAGGATTATTACAGCGAAGGCCAGCTGATCTGGATCGACGTCGACCGGATCATCCGCGAGAAATCCGGCGGCAAGCGCTCGATCGACGATTTCGCCCGCGCCTTCTTCGGAGGCAAGGACGGCGACTATGGCGAGTTGACCTACACGCTCGACGATGTCGTGAAGACTCTGAACTCGGTCCAGCCTTACGACTGGGCCGGTTACCTCAAGGCGCATGTCTATGATGTTTTCGCGGCGCCGCCGCTCGATGGCATCAACAAGGGCGGGTACCAGCTCGTCTTCACCGACGAGCCGACCGACTGGATCAAGCTCGCCGAGAAGAAGGGCAAGAACACCGACCTCACTTATTCCGGCGGCCTCGTCATCGGCAATGACGGCAAGGTGAGCACGGTGATCTGGGACAGCGCGGCGTTCAACGCGGGGCTCACGGTCGGAACCGAGGTCCTGGCGGTCAACGGCCGCGAGTATAGCGGCGATTCGATCAAGGCGGCGATCACTGCCGCCAAGGGCACGACCGAGCCGGTCAAGCTGTTGGTGAAGAGCGGCGACATGTTCCGCACCGTCGACCTCAACTGGCACGACGGGCTGAAATATCCGCGGCTGGTCAAGACCGGCAAGGGCGAGGGCACGCTCGACGCCCTTCTCGCGCCGAGGAAATAAGCCCTAGTCTTCGTCTCCACCGCCGCCGGGCGCGCTTCTGCGGAAGAAGCTCGGCGGCGGGAGGAACAGCTTGCGGAAGCTGATCATGATCGTCCGGCCCAATGGGTTCAGCAGGTCGGACTGGAAATTGAGCGGAACATTGCCGCTCGCGTCGCGCACCTGCGGCCGGCTGTTGAAGATATTGTTCACCTCCAGCCGGACCTGCGTTCCCCGCAGCCACCGATGCTTCAGCGCGACTTCCGGAACGTCGCCGGGATTGGCGAACAGCCGCAGGTCGAATGTCGCGAGCGGCGAGAAGCGGAGATTGTCGCCGGCCAGCGTATCGACCGTCGTTCCGCTTCGCCAGTTGGCGGTCACGCGGGCCCCGAGCCCATTGTTGAACCAGCCGCCCTGCGCCTGGACCAGGTGACGCGGCGTGCCCCCGGTCTGGCTGGCCGCGTCCCCGCGCAGGAAGTCGATCTCGGGCAGACCGGGCGCGATCTTCACTTTGTCGACGAAGGTGATGGTGTCGGTGAGCGAGAAGGTGAGCCGGCCGCGGCTGCCGCCGAAGAAGCCACCGCCGCCGCCGCCACGCCCGAATCCGCCGCCGCGGTATCCGCCGCTGCCTTCAGGCGGGGGACCGGGAGGCGGTCCAGCATTCTCGCTGGGCGGTGGGCCGCCTTTGGCCGGAGCAGCGCCTTGAGCGGAAGGCGCGGTGTCCGGAGTCGGCGTCGCGCCGGGCGCCGGTGCTCCACCTTGCGTCGCGGCGCCGCCCCGGCCACGGAATTGCGCGCGGACCTGATCGATCACCGATTGCGACGGACGTCTTGACTTGAGCGGCTTCGAGAAATCGAAACCCACGCGCAGCGTATCGCGCTGCGAGCTGTCGAAATTGACCGGCCGGAGGTCGACGCTGACGAGCTGGCCGGAGGAGTCGCGGATGAACCTGTCCGGGAATGCAGACTCGATGGATTCGGTCAGTGTCAGGTCGGAAATCGGCCGCTCGATCTTCTGGTGAACATAATCGGCGCGAAGGCGCAGATCCGTGTTCGCCAGCGGCTGCCAGTAACCGCCCAGCTTCACGACGGTCCTGCGGTCTGACTTGAGATCGGGGTTGCCGCCGGTGGTCGCGGTGACAAGCACCGTCTTGCCGGTCGTGAAGTCGAACACTCGCGTGCCCGGCGTTTCCAGCAGCGGATCGCCCAGCTGGTTGATGGTCGGCGGCCCTTCCTCGCGAGTCCAGCTCGTGACGAAGTTCAGCCGGGCGACCGGGGACCAGTTCACGCCCGCGCCAAGCTTCGTCAGCGTCCCGAAGTCCGACAGCTGATCCACCTCCGCATTGCCGTTGACGGTAAGGTTGCCGAGCGCCGCAAAGTCCTTGCCACGCCTGGAGATCGGCAGGTCGACGTTGATTGCGCCGGTGCCGCTGGTTCGACCCAGCGAATTGTGGTCGCTCGCCCCCCCGATCAGGCGGTTGGTGTCCAGGTTCACGGTGCTGACGCCCAGCCTCAAAGTGGCGCTCGCGGCGCCGGCCGGAAGCTTGAAGAGATCGCCGTTGCCGGTTGCCGTAAGATCCCCCGACGTGGTCGTCTCGCGAGCGCGGTCGCGCGGGAACTGCACGGTGTCGCGGTCGGTGCCGGTGACGCCGCGATCCCAATCGGCATTGCCGGTGACATTCCAGTGCCACTGCGCCTTGTCCCAGTTCAGGGTCGTGCCGAGGTGGGCGCTGTCGGTCGTCGTGTTGCGCGTGAGCGCTTCGAGCGAAGTCTGCCCCAGGCCGATCAGCGAGCGGCCCTCATTGTGCTCGAGCTCCGCGTTGAGCGTGGCCGATACATTGCCCAGGATCGTGCGGTTGACGATCGCCGAACCCCGAACGTCCCGCTTTGTCCCGACAAGCGATCGCGCACGAAGCGCGGCTTCGTCGCCGGCAGCCGTGCACGGCTCGGCGAGACAGATGTTGCGCTCCGCCTCCGTCAGCATCGAATTGCCTTCGGCATGCAGGTTGAACTGCGTGCGGCCGTTCTTCTGGATCATCAGCCGGGTGAGATCGCCTGTGGCCGAGGCTTCTCCGCCCTCCGTCGGGCCGCCGCCGCCGACCTGCGCGACGGTCGAGCGGAAGCGTGGACGAAGGACGATGTTCACGACCTTCTGGTCTGCTCGGTAGCCGTATTTGAGGGCGACTTCCTCGGGCAGGATTTCGACCCGGCTGATCGCCTCCGTCGGGATGTCGCGAAGCTCGCGAAAGCTCGAGATTCGCTGGCCGTTGAGCAGCAGCACCGGCTGTTCGCCTCCGCGCCCCTGCGTGCTTCCGATCTGCGGCGCGAGCGCGTCGAGCAACTCGTTGATGTTGGTTGCACCGGTCGCCCGGACGTCGCGCGAATCGAGCGTGTTTTCCGGCGGAATGTCGCCCACGACCGACCCTTGCGGCTTTGCTCCGGTGACGACGATCGTCTGCGAATCCGCCTCGTCCTCGTACGGAAGTCCCGTCGCCGGGTCGATCGACTGGTCCTGGGCCTGCTGCTTCTGGTCCGCGGGCGCCGGTTGCACGGTATCCTGGGCATTTGCCGCAGCTGGAATGAGCAGCAATGCCGCCCCGGAAAGGAGAAGGGTTTTCGTGGTCATTCACGCTCGTTCCGCGTCCGAACGTGAATCGCTCGTGACTCTTTCCTTACATTCGACGGGCGCGGCACAGGCGGCGACGAACGGCGGTTTACAGCGAATCCAGCGCGTGAATCGCGAGGCCGACAAGCCCGCCGACGAGCGTTCCATTGATCCGGATATATTGCAGGTCGCGGCCCACGGCCGCCTCCAGCCGAGCGGTCACCGTGCGCGCGTCCCAGCCGCGGATCGTTTCCGACACCAGCTTCACGATCGAGCTTCCGTAGCTTTGCGCCATTCCGGCGGCCGCGCGGCGGGCGAACTGGTTGATCGCCGAGCGAATCCGATGATCCTGCTCTAGCGACGTGCCCATCGACTTCAGCACCTCGCCCAGCCGCCCCGCAAGCGCCGCATCGGGGTTTCGAGCGGCCCGGATGACCGCTTCCCGGCCCTTCTGCCACAATGTATCGATCCACAGCGCAATCGACCGGTTATCGACCAGCTGCTCCTTCATCGATTCAACCCTGGCGCGCGTGCCGGCATTGGTCTGCAGGTCGTTGGCAAGCTGCGCGAGCGCTTCTTCCGCCTTTACCCGGACGGGATGGGCCGGGTCGGTAGACATTTCGGCGGTGAGCTTGCGCAACCCGTCGAGAATCGCATCGGCCAGCTTTGCATCGAGCCCCGCGAGCTTGAGCACCCAATTTGCCTTCTTGTGCACCATCTCCCGTATCAATTCCTCGTTGGCGTCGAGCGCGCGTGCCATCCAGCGTATCGCCGCTTCCAGCATCGGCACGTGGCGGTCCTCGTTGATCGCCGAGGCCAGCGCGTGGCCAAGCAAAGGAGCGACCTGGGTCTTCTTGAGGCGCGCGGCGGCTGCGCTCTTCACGATTCCGCCGAGCCGCTCGTCGTCCAGTCCCTCGAAGATATCAGCGATCAGGCGCGAGGCGCCCTGGCGTATCCTCGTGCCCTCGGCCGCCGGTGTGCGCAGGAATCGGCCGGCTGCACCGGCGATATCGATGTTGCGCATCCGTCTCGCCACCACCGAGGGAATGAGGAAATTCTCGTTGATGAAGTTGGCGAGCGCTTCCCCGATCCGGTCCTTGTTCCTGGGAATGATCGCGGTGTGCGGGATCGGCAGGCCGAGCGGGTGGCGGAACAGGGCGGTGACCGCGAACCAGTCGGCAAGGCCACCGACCATCGCCGCTTCCGCGAATGACTTGGCGTAGCCGAGCCAGGGATAGAGCGGCTCGAAGATTCGGCTGAGCGCGAACAGCAGCGCCATCGCGATCAGAAGACCGGTGGCGGCAAGCTTCATTCCCGCTGCCCCGGGCTGCGCTGGGTTGAACCGGGCGAGTGCTGCCGGAGTCATCGTCCCGCCATAGCGGGGCACCGCAGCGGAATCACTCCGCCGGCACCGGCTCCCTGTGGTTGGTCGCATGGGCGCCGGTCCCGACGAGGCGGGTAAAGTGCTTGCCGAACCAGCCTTCCATGTCGATCGCCAGCGAGAAATAGGCCGGGACGAGGAGCAGGGTCAGCATCGTCGAGAAGATGAGGCCGCCGATCACGGTCACGCCCATCGGCGCTCGCCAGCTGGCGTCACCGGCGATCGACAAGGCGATCGGCAACATTCCGGCGACCATCGCGACCGTCGTCATGACGATCGGCTGCGCCCGCTTGTGGCCCGCTTCCGCGATTGCCTCTTCCTTCGGCATTCCGTGATTGATCATCTCGACCGCGAAATCGACCAGCAGGATCGAGTTCTTGGCGACGATGCCGAACAACATCAGGATTCCGATCAGCACCGGAAGCGATACCGGGTTGCCGGTTATGTGGAGCGCTATCGCGGCGCCAAGCGGCGCTAGCAGCAGCGATCCCATGTTGACGAACGGCGCAAGGAACCTGCGGTAAAGGAGGACCAGCACCGCGAAGACGAGCAACACGCCCGAGATCAACGCCAGGATGAAGTTGTAGACGAGCTCGCCCTGCCACTTCTGGTCGCCGAGGTTCAGCTTCTGCACCCCGTGCGGAAGGTTCTTCACCGTCGGCAGTTCATTGATCTTCGGCCAGACGTCGCCCGAGACGAGACCGGGCGCAAGGTCGGCGCCGACGACCGTGCGGCGGATCTGGTTCGTCCGCTGGACTGTCGTCGGTCCGGCGCCGAAGCCGATCTCGGCGACCGATTTCAGCGGCACCGAGCCGCCGCTCGCGGTCGGCACCGGTAGGTTCTCGAGCGTCGCCAAGTCGCTACGCGAGCTCTGCGGTATCGAGACGACGATCGGTACCTGCCGGTCGGCGAGCGAGAATTTGGCGCTGTTCTGCTCGATATCGCCAAGTGTCGCGATCCGGATCGTCTGGCTGAGCGCCGATGTCGTGACCCCGAGGTCGGCGGCCACATCGAAGCGCGGCTTGATCACGATTTCCGGCTGCTCGAGATCGCCCGCGACGCGCGGCGCCCGAAGCTGCGGAAGCTTGCGCATCTCGTCGGCGATCTTGTTCGCCGTCGCCTCGAGAAGCTGCGGGTTGTCGCTTCCCAGATAGAGCATGATGTCGCGCGGCGCGGCGCCCGGTCCGCCGCCGCCCTGGCTCATGAAGCTCAACTGGGCATCCGGCATGGCCGCAAGCGTCGGAGTCCATTTGCGCTCGAACTCGGTGCTCGTCTGCTTCCGGTCCTTCTTGAGCCCGATATTGAGGAAGCCGTTGCCGACGAAGATGCGCTCGTAGACGCGATCGACGTCCGAATCCTGCCTGACGATGGACGCGGCATGGTCAACGACCGCTTCCGTTTCCTTGAGCGTCGCTCCGGGCGGAAGGTTGATCGCCACGCGCGACGTATCGGAGTTCACCGACGGCTGGAACGTCATCGACAAGGTCGCGAAAAGCACGCCGGTCAGCGCGAAAGCGCCGAAGCCCGCGCCGATCATCCAAATTCGGTGATCACGCATCCAGGCACTCCAGTGCCCGACCATGACCTCGATCGATCCGCCGACCGTTCTCGAAATGAAGCCGAACAGCTTGCCCAGGCCGAACGCAGCCAGCGACCCGAGCAATAGGGCGAGGATCATGGTGAGCGCCTTGGGCAGCAGGCTTACCGCGGAAAACAGCTTGAAGCCTGCAAACGTGCCGGCTCCGAACGCAGCGATGCACAGCACCAGCAGGAGCGCTCCAAGGAAGATATAGCCGACCCTGTTGGACAATTCCGGGAGGGTTGCGCGCATCCGCCTTGCCGCCGACGTGTCGAGGCTCCAGCGGAGCGTCGCCAGATACTTCTCCATCGTTTTCCCGGCCGCGTGCGGCTGGATGCCGTGCGAGCGCAGGAAATAGGCCGCGATGAGCGGCGTTATCATTCGCGCCACGAGCAAG
>Ga0207657_10001960_pt1 | contig 22213 bp, 12 predicted proteins | sample KBSC33metaG_FD_184316 | JGI IMG/M metagenome (GOLD analysis project Ga0207657, IMG submission 184316) | Corn rhizosphere microbial communities from Kellogg Biological Station, Michigan, USA - KBS C3-3 metaG (SPAdes) (version 2) | ecosystem: Host-associated > Plants > Roots > Rhizosphere > Soil ... | reverse complement strand
CGCTACGCCGGCGCGCGCATCATCTTCACCGACACCGAGACCTCCAACTGGTCGTGGGATCCGGTGGCGCAGCAGTTCTACTGGCACCGCTTCTTCAGCCACCAGCCGGACCTGAACTACGACAACCCGGCCGTGCTGGAAGCCGTGCTCGACGTCATGCGCTTCTGGCTGCGACTCGGCGTGGACGGGCTGCGGCTCGACGCGATCCCGTACCTCGTCGAACGCGAGGGCACCAACTGCGAGAACCTCCCCGAGACCCACGCCATCCTCCGCACGCTCCGCGCGGCGATGGACGCGGAATTCGAGGACCGGATCTTTCTCGGCGAGGCGAACCAGTGGCCGTCGGACGTGCGGCCGTATTTCGGCGAGGGGGACGAGTGCCACATGGCGTTCCACTTCCCCGTCATGCCGCGCATGTACATGGCGGTGGCCAAGGGCGACCGCACGCCGATCGTGGACATCATGGCGCAGACGCCGCCGATCCCCGAGGGCTGCCAGTGGGCGATCTTCCTCCGCAACCACGACGAGCTCACGCTCGAGATGGTGACGGACGAGGAGCGCGACTACATGTACGCGCAGTACGCCAAGGATCCGCGCATGCGCGTCAACGTCGGCATCCGGCGCCGCCTCGCCCCGCTGATGGACAACGGGCGCAAGGAGATCGAGCTGATGCACGCGCTGCTGATGTCGCTTCCCGGCTCGCCCGTCCTCTACTACGGCGACGAGCTGGGCATGGGCGACAACGTCTACCTCGGCGATCGCAACGGCGTGCGCACGCCGATGCAGTGGAGCGCCGATCGCAACGCCGGCTTCTCGAGCGTGGACAGCGCGGCGCTCTACTTCCCCGTCGTCGTGGACCCGCCGTACGGCTACCAGACGGTGAACGTCGAGGCGGAAGAACGCACGCCGAGCTCGCTGCTCCACTTCGTGCGCGCGATCGTCAAGCTGCGCCGCCGCTACCGCGCCTTTGCGCGCGGCACCTTCGAGCCGCTGGCGCCGGAGAACCGCCACGTGCTCGCGTTCCTGCGTCGCTACGACGACGAGGTCATCCTCTGTGTCAACAACGTGGCGCACCACGCGCAGTACGTGGAGCTCGACCTGAGTGAGTTCGACGGCTGGCGGCCGATCGAATTGTGGAGCGGGAATGGCTTTCCGAAGATCGGCGCGCTGCCGTACCTGCTCACCCTCAACACGCGTGACTTTCTCTGGTTCAAGCTCGAGCCGCCTGGCGGCGCGCGTCGGCTCGACGCGGCATCGCCGGTAGGTTCGTGATGGCGACTTCGGTGGAAACGAATCGCGTCGCACGCCGCGACGCTGGTGCATCGTCCGACAGCACGAGCGACGCGTGGCGCGCCGAACGGGGCGTCGTGCTGGAGAACGGGGGCGCCACCTTCACGCTGTGGGCGCCATCGGCGACGAAGGTCGTGCTCTCCGTCGCCACCGGCGACGCGCTCGGCGAGCATGCGATGTCGGCCGTGGAGGGCGAGCCGGGCGTGCTGTTCGCCCACCTGCCCGGAGTACGCGCTGGCGATCGCTACGGCTATCGGCTGGATGGGAGCGAGCCGCTGCCCGATCCCGCGAGCCGCGCCCAGCCCGACGGGGTGCATGGGCTCTCCGAGGTCGTGGATCCTCACGCTTTCCGGTGGGACGACGAGCACTGGCCCGGTCTCGCGCTCGCCGACTTCCTCGTCTACGAGCTGCACATCGGGACGTTCACCCGCGACGGAACGTTCGACGCCGCGGCGGCGCGGCTGCCCGAGCTGCTCGCGATGGGCGTCACGGCGGTGGAAGTCATGCCGATCGCGTCCTTCCCCGGCACGCGCAACTGGGGCTACGACGGCGTGGATCTCTACGCGCCGCAGCAATCGTACGGCGGCCCCGACGGCTTCCGGCGATTCGTGAACGCCGCGCATGCGCTCGGCCTCGCCGTGGTGCTCGACGTCGTTTACAACCACGTCGGCCCCGAGGGGAACTACCTCGAGCGCTTCGGCCCGTACTTCACCGATGCCCACTGCACGCCGTGGGGCCGCGCGATCAACTACGACGGGCGCGGGAGCGACGAGGTACGGCGCTGGGCACGAGACAACGCGCTGCACTGGATCGCCGACTACCACGTGGACGCACTGCGCCTCGATGCCGTCCACGGCATCTTCGACTTCGGCGCGGTGGCGTTTCTCGAGGAACTCTCCGACGCCGTGCACGCGCTCGGCCGCCGCCTGCATCGCAAGGTGCAGCTCCTCGCCGAGAGCGACCTCAATGATCCGCGGCTCGTGCGCTCGCCGGGGCAGGGCGGCTTCGGGCTCGATGCGCAGTGGGCGGACGATGTGCACCACACCATCCACGCCACCCTCACCGGTGAGCGCAGCGGTTATTACGCCGACTTCCAGGGCGTGGCGACGATCGCCGACGTCTATCGCGAGCCGTTCTTCTACGCGCGGCGCTACTCGCCATTCCGCGGGCGCACGCACGGGCGGCCGGCGACGGACGTGCCGAAGAAGCGGTTCGTCGTCAGCGCGCAGAACCACGACCAGGTCGGCAACCGTCCCGAGGCGGAGCGGCTCGCTGTGCTCGTGTCGCCGGAGAAGCAGCGACTCGCCGCGGCACTGGTGCTCCTCTCGCCGTACCTGCCCATGCTCTTCATGGGCGAGGAGTACGGGGAGACGGCGCCCTTCCTCTACTTCACCGACCACGGTGATCCTGCGCTCGTCGAGGCCGTGCGCGAAGGGCGCAAGCGCGAGTTTCGCGAGATCGAGCACCATGGCAGTCCGTCCGACGCGCAGGCCGCGGAGACGTTCGAGCGCAGCCGGCTGAACTGGGAGCGACGCTCTCGCGAGCCCGGTGCCTCGCTGCTGCGCCTCTACACCGACCTCGCCGCACTCCGGCGCGAGGAGCCGGCCCTCCGGCCGGCCGAGAGCGAGCTTCTCGTGCACGGCGAGCACGAGTGGTGCACGGTGGTGCGTACCATGACACCGACGGGCGACATCTTCGACGCCGTGCGCGCGCGACGCATGGTCTTCCAGGCGTTCAACCTCAGCGATGAACCGCGCGACCTCCCGGTGCCCGACCAGGCGGTTGGTGCATGGCGGCTGCGGCTCTCCACCGATGCGGCAGGATACGGCGGCTGTGGCGAGGCGACGGAAACGATCGCCGCGCCCGTGACTGCCGCGCGGGATGACGACGCGCCCAGGCGGCTGCTTGCCGCGAGCGACGCGGCGGGGCGAGCGCGCACCGTACGGCTCGCGCCGTGGAGCGCGGCGGTGTACGTGCCCGACCTGGACAGCGAGGCCGCGCGATGACACTGCGCGTGTGGCCGGGCCGACCGTATCCACTGGGCGCCACCTGGGATGGCACCGGCGTGAACTTCGCCCTCTTCTCCGAGCACGCCACCGGCGTGGAGCTCTGCCTCTTCCGTGAGCCGGAAGACGCTGAAGCGGCGGCAACGGTCCGCATGAGCGAGCGCACCGACCAGGTGTGGCACTGCTATCTCCCCGATGCTCGACCGGGCCAGTACTATGGCTACCGGGTATTCGGCCCGTACGAGCCGGAGAAGGGCTTCCGCTTCAATCCGGCCAAGCTGTTGATCGACCCGTATGCCAAGGCGATCACCGGTGCCATCAAGTGGAGCAACGACCTGTTCGCCTACAAGGTCGGCTCGCCGAACGAGGACCTCGAGCCTGATCCGGACAATTCGGCCGGCGGCGTGCCGAAGTCGGTGGTGATCGACTCCGCCTTCACGTGGGAGGACGACCACCCGCTGCACATTCCCTATAACCGCACCGTGATCTACGAGTGCCACGTGAAGGGGATGACCGAGCTGCACCCCGACGTGCCCACCGAGCTGCGTGGCACCTACCTCGGCCTCTGCAGCGACGCGATGGTCGAGTACTTCCAGGGGCTCGGCGTCACCGCACTCGAGCTGCTGCCCGTGCACCAGTTCGTCGTGGACCGGCACCTCGCCGAGCGCGGGCTGACGAACTACTGGGGCTACAACTCCATCGGCTACTTCGCGCCCGACGTGCGCTACGCCACGCGCGGCTTCGGCAACCAGGTCTACGAGTTCAAGACCATGGTGAAGACGCTGCACGCCGCCGGCCTCGAGGTGATCCTCGACGTCGTGTACAACCACACCGGCGAGGGGAACCACCTCGGTCCCACCCTCTCGCTGCGCGGCATCGACAATAGCACCTATTACCGCCTCGAGCCGAACGACCCGCGCTTCTACACCGATTTCACCGGCACGGGCAACTCGCTCAACATGCAGCATCCGCGGACGATCCAGCTCATCATGGATTCGCTCCGCTACTGGGTGACGGAGATGCACGTCGACGGTTTCCGCTTCGACCTCGCTCCCGTGCTCGCGCGTGAGCTGTACGACGTGGACAAGCTGTCGGCGTTCTTCGACATCATGCAGCAGGATCCCACCCTCGCGCGGGTGAAGCTGATCGCCGAGCCGTGGGACGTGGGTCCCGGCGGCTACCAGGTGGGGAACTTCCCCGTGCGCTGGACGGAGTGGAACGGGAAGTACCGCGATACGGTGCGGAAGTTCTGGAGGGGCGAGCCCGGCCAGGTGTCGGAGATGGCGAGCCGCATCGCTGGCTCCAGCGACATCTTCTCGCACAGCGACCGCGGCGTGTACGCCAGCATCAACTTCGTCACGGCGCATGACGGGTTCACGCTGCGCGACCTGGTGAGCTACGAGGAGAAGCACAACGAGGCGAACGGCGAGAACAACCAGGACGGCAGCAACGACAACATCAGCCGCAACTGGGGCGTGGAAGGCGAGACGGACGATCCCGCGGTGATCGAGATGCGCTATCGGCTCATGCGCACCTTCCTCGCCACGCTCATGTTCTCGCAGGGTGTGCCGATGCTCTCGCACGGGGACGAGCTGGGGCGTACCCAGGGCGGGAACAACAACGCCTACGCGCAGGACAACGAGATCACCTGGGTGGACTGGGAGCTCGACGACCGCGAACGCGAGCTGACGGCGTTCACGAGAAAGCTGATCGCCATCCGCCAGGCACACCCGACGCTTCGCCGGCGACACTTCTTTCGCGGCAAGGCGGTGGAAGGGTCCACGCACAAGGACGTCGCCTGGCTGCACCCGCAGGGGCACGAGCTCACGCCGGAAGAATGGACTGACGCCAGCGTCCACACGTTCGGCATGCTCATCGACGGTGCGGCGACGGACGAGGTGGACGAGCGCGGCCACGCGGTGCGCAGCGACACGCTGCTCCTCATCCTCAACGGCGGCGAACAGAATGTCACCTTCACCCTGCCGGCGATGGACGGCAAGAAGATCTGGGTGGTGATGGTGGACACCGCTCGCCGCGAGCTGCCGGTGGTACACGGTCCGTCGGTGGAGGTGCAGGCGCATTCGCTGATGCTGCTCCGCTTCGGCGACGACCGGCGTATCGTGGAGAGCGCGGACGCGCGCCGCGAACCGCTCACGCCCATGGAGAAGCACACGCCATGACCGACGTCATTCAGGAACGGGTGGGGGGACCTCCGCCGCTGGAAGCGCACGCGCGCACGGCGCTCATGGAAGGACGCCATGGCGATCCGCACCAGGTGCTCGGCCCTCACGCCGCCACGGTGAACGGCGAGAGCGGCGTCGTGATCCGCGTCATGCAGCCCGACGCTGCCGACGCGTTCGTCATTCGCGACGGCGTAGCGTCGGCGATGCGCGCCGAGGGCGACGGATTCTTCAGCGTCTTCCTCCGCGGACCGGCAGTGCCCTTCCGCTACTCGTTCCGCTTCATCGCTCCCGACGGACACACCTGGGAACGAGGCGATCCGTATCGCTTCCCGCCGGTGGTGGGTGAGCTGGATCTCTACCTCTTCCGCGAAGGCACGCACCGGCGGCTATGGGAGATGCTCGGCGCGCACCTGCGCACGATGGACGGCGACGAGGGCACGGCGTTCGTGGTGTGGGCGCCCAACGCCCGGCGCGTCAGCGTGATCGGTGACTGGTGCCATTGGGATGGCCGTCAGTTCCCGATGCGCCGGCTCGGCGAGTCGGGACTGTGGGAGCTGTTCATTCCCGGCGTGGAGGCGAACGCGCTCTACAAGTTCGAGATCGCCACGCGTGACGGCGCACTGCGCATCAAGACGGACCCCGTCGCGCGCAAGATGCAGCAGGCGCCGGCCACGGCATCCATCGTCGTGCCCGCGGCGCGCCACCAATGGCGCGACGACGCGTGGATGGCGGAACGACCGAACCGGAAGCCGGTGGTCGAACCGGTGCACATCTATGAAGTGCACCTCGGCTCCTGGGCGCGCGTGCCGGAGGACGGCGACCGGCCGCTCAGCTACCGCGAGATCGCCCCGCGTCTCGCCGAGCACGTGTCGAAGCTGGGCTTCACGCATGTGGAGCTGCTCCCGGTGATGGAGCATCCGTTCTACGGATCGTGGGGATACCAGGTGACGGGCTACTACGCGCCGACGTCGCGCTACGGTTCGCCCGACGACCTGCGCTTCCTCGTCGACACCCTGCACCAGGCGGGGATCGGCGTGTACCTCGACTGGGTGCCGGCGCACTTCCCGCGCGACGACTACGCGCTGCGCCTGTTCGACGGCTCGGCGCTGTACGAGCATGAGGATCCGCGACTCGGCGAGCATCCGGACTGGGGGACGCTGATCTTCAACTACGGCCGGCGGGAGGTGCGGAACTATCTCGTCGCCAATGCGCTGTACTGGCTGCACGAGTTCCACATCGACGGGCTGCGCGTGGACGCCGTGGCGTCGATGCTCTACCTCGACTACAGCCGGAAGGAGGGCGAGTGGGTGCCCAACAAGTACGGCGGTCGCGAGAACCTCGAGGCGATCGACTTCCTGCGCGAGATGAACTCCGTGGTGTGCGACGACGCACCGGGCTGCGTGACCATCGCCGAGGATTCCACGGCGTGGCCTGGCGTGACGCGATCGACGAGGAGCGGAGGGCTCGGATTCACCTTCAAGTGGAACATGGGGTGGATGCACGACACGCTCGAGTACTTCGAGAAGGATCCCGTCTATCGCCGGTACCACCAGGACCTGCTCACCTTCGCCATGATGTACGAGCACAGCGAGCACTTCATCATGCCGCTGTCGCACGACGAGATGGTGCACCTCAAGGGGTCGCTGTACGAGAAGATGCCGGGCGACCACTGGCAGAAGCTGGCCAATCTGCGGGCGCTGCTCACCTACCAGGTGACGCGACCGGGCAAGTCGCTGCTGTTCATGGGCACCGAGCTCGCGATGCCGGAAGAATGGAACCACGACCAGTCGCTGCCCTGGCACCTGCTCGACGATCCGTCGCGCGCGGCGTTCATGGCGTTCGTCGCGCGGTTGGGCGAGCTGTACAAGCGCCTGCCACCGCTGTGGGGTGAGGATCCGGAGCCGGCAGGCTTCGAGTGGGTCGACATCGCCGATCGCGCGAACTCCGTGCTGTCGTACCTGCGCCGCTCGGGCGACGACCATGCGATCGTCGCGCTCAACCTCACGCCCGTGCCGCACGAGCACTATCGCATCGGCGTGCCGGAGTGGGGTGAGTATCTCGTCGCGCTGTCGAGCGACGAGCAGCGCTGGGGTGGAAGCGGGTTCGGCGCGCGGGACCGCGTGCGCGTGGACGACGTACCGTGGCACGGTCGGCGCCATTCGGTGGAGCTCACGCTGCCGCCGCTGGCCGCGCTGGTGCTGGTGCCATCGAGGCTTGCGAGCCTCGTGACATCCGCCTGAAGCGCGCATGACCACCCACCATCAGCACGACGAAGGCTCGCCCATGGAACGGCCGGCGCTCCGCGCGCTCGCCGAGCGGATGCGCATCCAGCCGTCGTACGTCGACCAGACGGGAAAGGCGCTGCGTCATACGTCTGATGCCACGCGCCTGCGACTCCTCGCGGCGATGGGCATCGATGCCAGCACGGAGGAGCGTGCGCAGCATGCGCTGGAGAAGCTGCGCCGCGCCGAGCGGCGGCAGTGGATCGATCCGGTGCGGGTCGTTCGCCAGAACAGCAGGAGAATCTCGCGGATCGCGGTGCGCATGCCGGCCATGGACGCCGACGTGGTGCAGTGGACGCTCGAGCTGCGCACCGAGGAGGGAGTGGAGTCGCGCTGGAGCGGGACCACGCACGGCGGCCGCTCGCGTCGATTTGCGATCGGGCTGCCAGTCGTTCCACCGCTGGGCTACCACGACCTCACCGTCACCTTCGAGGGGGGCGGCAAGCGACGGTCGGCATCACAGCGGCTGATCGTCGTTCCTTCGCGCTGCATGCCGCCGGAGCTGCGGCTGCGCGGCCGCCGTGGCTTCGGCATCACGGCCAACCTGTACACCGTGCGCAGCTGCGCGAACTGGGGCGCGGGTGACCTCGGCGATCTCGTCACTCTGGGGGAGTGGCTCGGTCACCAGGGAGGCGCGTTCGTCGGCGTGAATCCGCTGCACGCGCTGCGCAACGAGGGCTACGACGTGAGCCCGTACAGTCCGATCAGCCGGCTCTTTCGCAATCCCATCTACCTCCGGGTAGATGACATCCCGGAGCTCGCGCACGACGACGCGGCGCGCGCGATGATCGCACAGCCGGAGTTCCAGCGCGAGCTCGAGGAGCTGCGGTCGGCGGACATGCTGGACTACGGCCGCATCGTGGCGCTGCGCGCGCCGGTGCTCGAGCGGCTCCATCGCACGTTCGAGTCGCGCGAGCTGGCGCAGTACACCGAGCGGGGGCGCGCGTACCTGAGCTACGTCGAGCGCGAGGATCCACAGCTCACCCAGTTCGCGACGTACATGGCGATCGCCGAACAGGAGGGGCCGGACGCCCGCGCATGGCCGGAGGAGCTGCGTGATTCGCGGTCACCCGCTGTGGCGCAGCGTCGCGAGGAGCTGCGGCACCGCGTGGGCTACCACATGTGGCTCCAGTTCGAGCTGGATCGCCAGCTCGGCGAGGCGGCACACCGCGCGGCGGAAGCAGGATTGGTGCTCGGCTTGTATCAGGACCTCGCCGTGGGCTCGGCCCCGTCAGGAAGCGACGTGTGGGCGAACCCCGACCTGTTCCGCCAGGGTGCGACCGTCGGCGCGCCGCCGGACATGTACTCGGAGGAGGGACAGAACTGGGGGCTGCCGGCGATGGATCCGTTCGTGCTGCGCGCCACGCGCTACGACTACTGGATCCGCTTGCTGCGCTCCGGCTTCCGACATACCGGCGCGCTGCGCATCGATCATGCGCTCGGTCTGTTCCGGATGTTCTGGGTGCCGCTCGGCGAGTCGGCGCGCACGGGTGCGTACGTGACGTCGTTCAGCGAGGAGCTGTTCGGCATCATGGCGCTGGAAAGCATGCGTCATGGCGCGATCGTCGTCGGCGAGGACCTCGGGACGGTGCCACCAGAAGTGCCCGGCGTGCTGGAACGGTGGGGGGTACTCGGCTCCAAGGTGGTGGTGTTCGAGTGGGATCATTCGACTGGCCGCTTCCGCGCCGCGCGCGACTATCCGCGCCTGGCGCTCACCACGGTCAACACGCACGACCTGCCGCCCGTCACCGGCTGGATGCAGGAGCGCGACGTGACGCTGCGCAGCGAGCTGGGTGACCTCTCCGACGAGCACCAGCTCGCCGCCGCGCGTGGAGCACGTGCGCATGATCGTGGCGGCGTGATCCAGATCCTGATCGAGGAAGGACTACTGCCGCACTGGGCGCACGAGTCGCTCGACGCCGAGTCGCTGGTGCGCGCGCTGCATGCATTCGTGCGCCGCACGCCGACGGCGCTCGTCGGGTTGTCGCTGGACGACCTCGCGCTGGAATCGGAGCCGGTGAACATTCCCGGCGTGTGGCAGGATCGCTACCCAAGCTGGTCGCGTCGGATGCGCGAGCCGCTCGAGCAACTGCTGCACTCGCCGCGCACCGACGCACTGCTCGGCCACGAGATACCGGCGGTCGATTCCGCCAGCCAGTCCACATGAGCCGGCGCGCGCTCACGGCCACCTACCGGCTGCAGTTGAGCGCCGCCTTCACGCTCCACGATGCGCGCGGCCGCATTCCGTACCTGCGGCGACTCGGCGTCTCGCACCTCTATTGCTCTCCCATCCTCACCGCGCGCGCGGGGAGCACGCACGGGTACGACGTCGCCGATCCGACGCTCGTCAGCGAGGAGCTTGGCGGGGAGGAGGCGTTCGTCGCGCTGGCGAATGCGGCGCACGAGCACGACATGGGCCTCGTGCTCGACATCGTCCCCAACCACATGGGGATCGGCCACGACAATCCGTTCTGGGAGGACCTGCTCGCGCACGGACAGGGCTCGCGTTACGCGTCGTGGTTCGACGTGCAGTGGCGCGCACCCACGCGGCGCCTCACCGGCAAGGTGCTGCTCCCGATCCTTGGCGACGAGCTGGAGAACGTGATCTCTCGCGACGAGCTCGCGGTGGAGGTCAGTGACAGTGGCGCGCGGGTGCGCTACTTCGACCATGACATCCCGCTCGATCCGGCGACGCTGCCCCCCGAGCTCGAGGTGGCGATGCGCGATCCGGAGGCGCGCATTCCCGTGCTCAACTGGGCGCATGGGCCGATCGGCCACGGGCGGTTGCGCACCTTGCTGGCGCAGCAGCACTACGAGCTCGCCTTCTGGCGCGACGCGCAGCGCGACGTGAACTATCGTCGGTTCTTCGACGTGAACGAGCTCATCTGCCTGCGCGTCGAGCGCGCCGACGTCTTCGAGGCGACCCACCGCCTGGTGCTGCGCTTCGTCGCCGACGGCCTGGTGGACGGCTTGCGCGTCGACCACGTGGACGGCCTCCTCGAGCCGCGACGCTACCTCGAGCGACTGCGCAGCGCGGTGGAGGAGCGACGTCCCGCGGCGCGCAAAGGCGAACCGTTCCCGATCCTCGTCGAGAAGATCCTCGCCGAGGGCGAGCGACTCCCGGAAGACTGGCCGGTGGACGGCACCACGGGCTACGAGTTCATGACGGCGCTGGAGGACGTGCTGATCGATCCATCAGGCTACGCGGCAATCGAGGCGGCGTATCGCGGCCCGCGCGGTGAACCCGGCTTCCACACCGTGGCGGTGGACTCCAAGCGCCGAGTGCTGCGCAGCACCCTCAACGCCGACGTGCGCCGCATCGCGCCGATGCTGGCCGATGTGGCACATCGGGCCCACTGGCCTCGGTTGAGCATCGCCTCGTACGCCGGCGCGATCGTGGAGCTGGTCGCCGTGCTGCCGGTGTACCGCACGTACATGGATGCCGAACGTCCCGTGCCGGGCGAGCGCGACCGGGAGATTCTCGTGCGCGCCTTTGCGCAGGTGCGCGAGCGCGGCATCGCCGACGCCGGTGCGGTCGATGCGCTGGAGCGCGCGCTGCTCGACGAGTGGCGCGGTGTGGACGACGCGCTGTCGCGGGCGAGACTGTCCTTCGTGCTGCGCTGGCAGCAGCTCACCGGTCCCGCCGCGGCGAAGGGTGTGGAGGACACCGCGCTCTACGTCTACGCGCCGCTCGCGTCGCGCAATGAAGTCGGCGGGGATCCGGGTGTCTCGCTTGCGGGCGCCGTGGAGCGGCTGCACGACCGGCTGGGCGAGCGGGCGGCCGCGACGCCGCGTTCCCTCAACGCGCTCAACACCCACGACACCAAGCGCAGCGCCGACGTGCGCGCGCGGCTCGACGCGATCAGCGAGAACCCGGTCGCATGGTCGCGACGCCTGCGGGCGTGGCGGCGAAAGAACCGCCCGTTGCACGTCCTCGTGCGTGGCCGTCTCACGCCGCTCCGCCGCACCGACGACTTCATCTACCAGGCACTGATCGGGCTCTGGCCCGCGAACGCCGAGCCGCGCGGAAAGGAGCTCGAGGAGCTGCGCGAGCGACTGAAGGCGTACATGCTCAAGGCGGTGCGTGAAGCGAAGCTGCGCACGAGCTGGACCGACCCCGATGTCGAGTACGAGCGCGCGGTCGAGACATTCATCACGCGGCTGCTCGACGACTCGAACTCCCCGTTCCTGCACGACGTCGCGCAGTTCGTGGCGACGCTCGAGCGGCAGGGGCGATGGAACTCGCTCGCGCAGGTTGCAGCGCATCTCACCGCGCCCGGCGTGCCGGACATCTATCAGGGAGCGGAGCTCTGGTTCCGCGCGCTCGTTGATCCCGACAACCGCCGCCCCGTGGACTGGGACGCGCGTGAGCGCGCACTCGACAAGCTGCACGCCGCGCTGGCGCCGGGCGCCGAGGCGAGCGCAGAACGCCTCGCCGAGTGGTGCGCGCGCCCCGAGGATGACGGGCTCAAGCTCTATCTGGTATCGCGGCTGCTGCACCTGCGGCTGGATCATGCGCCACTCTTCGCGCAGGGGAACTACACGCCGCTCCACGCGACCGGCGCACATGCCCAACGGGTGTTCGCCTTCGCACGTGTGCATGGTGGCGAGACCGTGCTCGTGATCATCCCGCGTTTCACCTGCGGGCTCGGCGGTACGCCGATCGGTGAGGCATGGGGGGACACACGCCTTTCATTGCCGGACGGTCACTGGGGCGCCACGTGGACCTGCCGGCTGAGCGGGCAGACCGTGCGCGCCATGGACGGCTCGCTGGCACTGGCCAGCGCACTCGCGGTGCTGCCGGTGGCGGTGCTGGTGGGTGGTCAGTAGCTGCGCATCAGCATATCAACTGAACTGCGAACGCGGATTCATGCGGATGAAACTGCGAATTACTCCTCGCGATGGGCAGTCATCGGCATGAATCCGCAGACATCCGCGTTCCAGCAGTTGGAGCGCTTCCGGGGAGATGTCCGACGCGAATGGTTGCCCCGGAGCGACCACTACCGTCCTTCGGAGGTATGAGGAAGTGCCCGCCTCAGCCGGTGCCCCGACTCGGCACACCAGACTAATTTCCGCTTCGTGACCGATTCCCTGATGTCCAGCAGCCCCGTGCGGCCCAGCGTCGCCTATTTCTCAATGGAGATCTGCCTCGAGCAGGCGATTCCCACGTACAGTGGCGGCCTCGGCGTGCTCGCCGGCGACACCCTGCGCTCGGCCGCCGATCTCGGCGTGCCGATGGTCGCGGTGACGCTCCTGCACCGGAAGGGCTACTTCGAGCAGCACCTCGACGCGGCGGGCCAGCAGACCGAGACGCCGGTGCACTGGAACCCGGAAGCGGTGCTCGAGCCGGTGGACGCGCGGTCCACCGTCACGCTCGAGGGTCGCGAGGTGCAGGTGCGCGCGTGGAGGTACGACGTGCGCGGCATCCACGGCCACGTGGTGCCGGTGTACCTGCTCGACACCATGCTCCCCGGGAACACGGAGTACGATCGCACCCTCACCGACTACCTCTATGGCGGCGACGAGCACTACCGGCTCTGCCAGGAGATCGTGCTCGGCATGGGCGGTGCCGGGCTCGTGCAGGCGCTCGGCTATCGCGAGGGCACGATCTACCACCTGAACGAAGGCCACTCGGCGCTGCTCACCCTCCAGCTTCTCGAGAAGCAGCTCGACGGCCGGCCGGCATTCGAGCTGGAAGAAGCGGACTTCGAGGCGGTGCGGCATCGCTGCGTCTTCACCACGCACACGCCAGTGCCCGCGGGACACGACAAGTTCCCGCTCGACATGGTGCGCACCGTGCTCGGTGACCCGCGCGTGGCGCTGCTCGAGAGCTCCGGCGGGGTACACGAGGGGATGCTCAACATGACACACCTCGCGCTGCACCTCACGCGCTTCGTCAACGGCGTGGCGATGCGCCACGGTGAGGTGTCGCGCGGGATGTTCCCCGATTACCCGATCGACTCCATCACCAACGGGGTGCACGCCACCACGTGGACGGGGCCGGCGTTCGCCGAGCTGTTCGACCGGCGCGTCCCCGAGTGGCGGAAGGACAATCTCTATCTCCGCTACGCGGTGAGCATCCCGCTCGAGGAGATCCGTGACGCGCACGCGGCGAGCAAGGCCGCCCTGCTCGCCGAGATCGAACGTCGCACGGGGGAGAAGCTCGATCCGTCGGTGATGACGATCGGCTTCGCGCGCCGCGCCACGCCGTACAAGCGCGCCGACCTCGTCTTCTCCGATCTCGACCGGCTGCTCAAGATCGCGCGCAGCGTCGGCCAGCTGCAGATCGTCTTCGGTGGCAAGGCGCACCCGCACGACGCCGGCGGCAAGGAGCTGATCCGCCGCATCTTCGCGGCGCGGGAGCAGCTCGGTGAGCTCGTGCGCATCGTGTACCTCGAGAACTACGAGATGGCGCTGGCGGCGAAGATGGTGGCCGGCGTCGATCTCTGGCTCAACAACCCGATGAAGCCGCTCGAGGCGAGCGGCACGAGCGGGATGAAGGCCGCGCTCAACGGCGTACCGTCGTTCAGCGTGCTCGATGGCTGGTGGGTGGAGGGGCACGTGGAGGGCGTCACCGGCTGGTCGATCGGCGGGCCGGAGCTCGAGGCCGATCCGACGCGCGACGCGGTGGACCTCTACATCAAGCTCGAGCGGGTGATCCTGCCGCTCTTCTATGGATTGCCCTTCGCGTACGCCGAGGTGATGCGGTCGGCCATCGCGCTGAACGCCAGCTTCTTCAACACGCAGCGCATGGTGCGGCAGTACGTGCACAACGCGTATTTCCCGAACGGGAGCGTGCTGACGGCGGGAAGCCCGGCGGATACGACGGTGCTTCTGTAGGGAAGCAACAACAACTACGAGTACGCGGGTAAACTCGGTATACCCGGTAGGAAGATTGGCATATTGCCCCCAGGAATTCGGGGCCGCTCGTGGGTGAATCGCGGCGCGAGTGCCGAACGTTCACGCGCTGCGACGGTCAGAGGCAGTCGCCGCAGAACGCCATCGGCGCCTTCCTGGGAGCCGTATGCAAGTCCGAGTACGTGGTACCGCATTTACCCGCGTACTCGCAGTTGTCGTCCCAGACTATCCCGTCACCACCTCCACCTCGTAGTCCTCCGTCTTCCGCACCGCGCGCAGCACCGTGTGCCCGGCCGCCAGCGCGCCGAGCAGTATATAGATGTAGAAGGTGTAGAACCTCCACCACACGAGTGCCGCCGCGAACAGCTCGGCGGGAATGTCGTTCCCGAGCGCTGCGCGGAACGCGACTTCTACAGCGCCACCGCCACCCGGCGCCGGTACCACCGCCGCACCGTACAGGAACCCCAGGGGCCAGAGCGCGAGCGGAGCGAGCGGCACCGTCGCCACGCTCGTCAGCACGAGCGCGGGGAGCACGGTGAGCCGCACGCCGACGTGCACCACCGACGCGAGGAAGGCGCTCACCGCTGCCCACGGATTCACCTTCTCCACCGAGTCGATCGTCGAGCGCAACTTGCGCAGCGCGCGCTGCACGGTGCGCCAGCGCCCCGCGTGCAATCGCAGCCGGCGGGCCCAGGGCGGCGGCGGACCGCCCGCATTCCGTCGTGAGAGAAAGAGCGCCATCGCGCCGATGCCGAGGATCACCGCGGCATAGGTGCCGACGAGTCCCACCAGTGTCATCACCGCCGCGCCGGCGCTGTGGAAGATGATGGCCACCGCCGCCACCACCGCCGCCAGCGAGAAGACCTCGAGGAACAATTCGGCGTAGAGGATCACCAGCACGCTCGCCGACGGCAGCCCCGATTCGGCGAGGATGAAGAAGCGCGCCGGTTCGGCGCCGCTCCGGGCCGGCGTGATGGCGGCCCCGAAGTCGCCGCCAAGACAGGTGCGGAGCGCGGTGCGCAGCGGGAGCGTGATGCCGGCCGCGCGCGCGCTCCAACGGATCTTGAGCGCGCGCGCCAGCACCTCGACGGCCACGGCCGAGAGCGCGAGCAGGTGCGCACGCGGCGGAAGCACGAGCGACGCGCCGGTGTGCGACCAGCCGAAGATCATGTAGACCGAGACGCCGATGGTGAGCGCGAAGGACAGCGCCGTGAGGAACCACCGGAACGGGGTCATGTGGGAGTCGAGCTCGGCATCGCCCGCAAGGTATCGCTCGATGAAGTCGCCGGCCACGTTGCGGGCGAAGATCTTGCCCAACTCGCGGACATGAATCGCATTGATGTTCCTTCGGTGTGGCTCGCGCCGAAGACGATCGAACCGACGCCCGCGGTACTGCTGCTGCACGGCCTCTCGTCCAACAAGGAGCGCATGTCGCAGTCCGTAGGGCGCGAGCTGCTCGCACTCGGGGTTGCCACGCTCGCGCTCGATCTGCCCTTCCACGGTGAGCGCGGCGGTGACGTGGGCTCCGTGTCCAGAAATCCGCTGGCGCTCGTCGGCGCGTGGCGCACGGCGATCGCCGAGTCGCGCGACGCGATCTCGTGGCTCGCCGCGCAGCCCGGCGTGGATCCGGCGCGGCTGGGTGTGGTCGGCTACTCGCTCGGCGGGTTCCTCGCGCTGATGACGGCCGCGGAGGACGAACGACTGCGCGTGATCGCCCTCGCCGCCGCCGGCGACCTGCCGGACCACACGCCATATGCCGCGCTCATCCGCGGCCTCGTGAATCCGCTGCGCGCCGCGGAGCGGCTGGCCGGCCGTCCGCTGCTGCTGGTGAACGGCAGACACGACACGACGACGCGGCCGGCGCAGGCGGAGCGCCTGTTCACGGCGGCAAAGGAGCCGAAGACGATGCGCTGGTACGACGGTGGGCACTGGCCCCCGCCCGGTACCATCGCGATGGCAGCGCGATGGGTGGCCGACGAGTTGAATGCACTGGGCGACCAGCGGTCAGCTCGGCCGCGACGCACGGGCTGAACGGGAGGCTTGCGTGACGAGCAGCGTGAGCGAAGGTTGCAGCGCGCGCCGGTGCTCGCCGATGCGCTACACCACCTCCCGCCTTCGCCTCTCGTGCCACACGATTCGAGCTCGACGCCGCGCCGCGACTTCCTGGTACGCGTCGCCAGTACCACTGCCGCGGTGGTGGCCGGTGCCGCTTGCGCGTCGCCGCTTGCCGCAGCCGGCGTGAGCGCGGGCGGCGTGCCTCGTCGCGGGACGACGTCCCCCGACTTCGACGACACCTGGACGACCCGCGTCCGCACCGCTCCGCACCGCGCCGTGTTCGACTCGCCCGACGTGGCGGACGGCCTCGCGCTCGGACACGCGGCGGTGTTCATGGACAACTATCACGACATGTTCGGCACGAGCGACGCCGATACGGTACCGGTGATCGTGCTGCGCCATCAGGGAACCGTGATCGCCATGGGCGACGCGCTGTGGGAGAAGTACGAGCTGGGCAAGCGCACCAAGCTCGTGGACCCGGTCACCGGCGCCGTGGCGACGCGGAATCCGTTCGTGACCGTGGCGAAGGACGATCCGCACGCGCTGATCGAACCCGGCTGCACCCTGCCTGCGCTGCGCGCGCGTGGCGCGGTGCTGCTGGCCTGCAACCGCGCGCTGATGCACTTCGCCACCCAGAAGGCGCGCGAGATGAAGCTGAACGAGAATGACGTGAAGGCCGAGTTCCGCGCCGGCCTCGTGCCCGGCGTCATCCTGCAGCCGTCCGGGATCTACGCTGTGATCCGGGCGCAGGAGGCGGGGTGCGGGGTGGTGAGGAGCACATAACGACAACTGAAGTAGCACGTACTTCGTATCGCGTAGCAAGACCGACGGGCTGCCCCGTCCAATGCGCCGCTGGCTCCTCGAACGGCACAGTGGCTGGCGGCTCATTGGAGTGGCCTCCTGCTGGGTCCTGGTACGAAGTACGACGTACCCAGTACTTCAGTTGCTGTTGAGCCGAGCGTACAGCTCGATCCACGGCGCCAGCACCCGATCCCTCACCGGCGCCCTCGCCATGACAGCGCCAAGTCGCTTGACGAGTCTCTCCTCCACCCGCGCCCACCGGCGGGTCCACTTGTCACCGATCGGGACCAGCACGTCGCCCACCACGCGCTCGACGCGGAAGCCCAGTCGCGAGAGCGCGCGGTCGAGGGAGGACGGCGTGAAGCCGAAGCGGTACGGAAAGCCGAGCAGGTTGTTCTGCGCGAGCCACTGTCGCGCGACGGGCGCGAGCGAGGTGGTGAGCAGCGGACGCAGCGCCGCGTAGCAGGCGCCGTTCGGCACGCGCAGGGCGAGCATGCCACCGGGCGCGAGGCGATTGCGCGCAGCACGCAACGTGGCGACGGGATCGGGGAGCTGATCGAGGCAGTTCCAGATGGCGACGACGTCCACCCGATGTGCATCGTCGAGTGACTCGAGCGCGCCATCGTGGACCTGGAAGCCAAGCGAGCGGGTGAAGGCGTTCGCGCACGCGTTGACGTCCACGCCGGCGAACCGCCACCCGCGGTCGCGCGCGGCGGCGAGAAAGGCGCCCACGTAGCTCCCCACCTCGATACCACTCCCGCGGCGGCCGAACGTGTCGGCGAGGCGCTTGGCCTGGGTGGCGTAGGACGCGCGCTGGGTGTCGTGCAACGCCTGCATGCGCTCCGTCGTCGGGCTCGAGTCGGTGTAGGCTTCGCTGAGCTCCGTCGCGCGCTCGACCGGGTTGCGGTAGACGAGGCCGCAGTCGCGACAGCGCACCAGGCGCAACGGCGCGTGCTGCGAGAAGGCGACGCGATCCATCAATTGTTCCGGCGGCGTGTGCGGACGAAGGCGCGCCAAGTGGAAGGCCCACAGCGCCTCCACTTCGGCGTGAACCTGTTCACTGGAGGCGAGCTCGCGAGCGTTCGCTCCCCCGCAGACGGCGCAGCGCGCCAGCTCGTACGAAACGCTCATGCAGACGCGAGGGGCGAGAACGCTGGGTGTGTCATCGATTGCCCGATGAGGCAAGAGCAGTGCTTGCTGATGATTGTGCACGCCGGAGCTTGCGTTGAGCCGGCGACGGAACGATCATCCCGAATCATGTCGCACCCTACCAGACCGTCGAACCGCGGCACCGTGTCGCTGCTCGAAGAAGGCATTCGCTACGAGCGCGGCGGATTGACTGCCCGGGCCGTGAGCTGCTTCGAGGAGGTTACCCAGCAGTGGCGGGAGGATCCCGCCTCGGCCGCCGAAGCGTGGTGGCGGCTGGCCAATCAGCATCGCCTGCAATCACGCTGGTTCGAGGCGCTGGAGGCGGCACGCGGCGGCGCGGCACTGGCGCGCCAGCACGAGCTGCGGAATCACGAGGCCGATGCCCTCAACATCGAGGGCGCGATCTGGATGACGCGCGGCGACTACGCCACGGCGCGTCCGCTGTTCGAGCGCACCCTCGAGCTGGCGGAGACGCCATCGACCCGGGCAAAGGCGCTGCAGAACCTCGGCGGCATCGCCGGCGAGGAGCGGCGGTTCGACGAGGCGGAGCGACTGTTCGCCGAGTCACGAAAGGAGTACGCGACAGCGCACGACGCGCGCGGCGAGGCGGTCTCGCTGCTGAACATGGGACGTCTGCAACTGGAGCGCGGGAACCCGGAGGTCGCGCGCGACACCCTCGAGGCTTCGGTGAACGCGGCACGACTCACCGGCGACCTCGAGATGCACGCCGCCGCGCTGCTCAACCTGGGGATAGCGCTCAGTGAGCTGCGCAGCATCTCCGACGCCGAGGAGCGGATCACGACGGCATACGGACAGTTCACGATCGCGGACATCCCGGTGCAACGGGTGCGCTGCCTGATGCAGCTGGCGCGACTGGCGCTGCTGCGCAACGAGCCGGCGACCGCGAAAATCTGCCTCACGCATGCTCGCGACGTGGCCGCCCACGCGCAGCTCCCGCGTGAGATCAAGCTGATCGTGGACCAGCTGGACAACATCGACGCGAGGGCGCAAATTGAAGCGTGACAATGATATAGCTGGGCTCGGCAGCTGTCGGCGTTCGTGACCTGACGGGGATGGCACAGGTCTGGCACCTGGACCGACCCGCTTGTTGCCGCGGCTGATGCGGGCCGCGGACTCGCGACGTAGTTGATGGCTCAAGACTCCTTCGAGGTGCCACATGCGTATTCGCCTGCTGCTCGCCGCCACCGCCGCCGTCACTCTCGCCGCCTGCGGCGAGTCGTCGACGGCTCCGCATCAGCTCTCGCCCGACCACGCGTCGAAGGACATGAGCATCACCTGCCGATCGGGCTATCACATCGCGACACGCGCTGACGGCTCCGAGTACTGCGAGTCCGATGGCGACGGCGCCCTGGCTGGACAGAGCGCGACGACGTCGACGAAGAACTGACCGCCTCACGAACAACCTTCAGTGCAATTGCGGCCCCCGAAGCATGCTTCGGGGGCCGCAGTGCGTTCCGGGTCTTGCGGGAGCGATTCGCCAGAGATAGTTCGACAGGTTACGACAACGGCAGTAGCATGTACTCCGTATTTCGTACGAGGACCGAAATCCGACTCTCTCCAACGCGCCTCGAGCCTCCGCGCGGCGCACGGTGTCATCTCGCACGATCTGGCCCAGAGTGTCATCCCGCAGGGCGAAGCCCTGTCGGGACCTGCTGTCCAGGCGATCGCAGCCAGCGTTGGTGCGATGCACCGCAGCTCCCGACACTCGCTTCGCGAGTGCGGGATGACATGGGTGCGTGTGCGTGACACTCGTGCCCGAAGTGCCTTGGACCAGGCGTCCCGCCGGGTCGAAGCACGAGGTACGAAGTACCCGCTACGGCAGTTGTCGTTGAAACGAACCCCAACCCCCGCCCCCGTGTCCCGTTCGCTCGTCGTTGCACTCGTCCTCGTTCCCGCCCTCGCCGGCGCACAGCAGCGTCGCGTCCCGCCACCGAATGACACGCGCCCGAGCATTCCGGTCGACCGGCCGCAGGTGGGCGCAGCGGTGGACACCGCGGCGCTCAACACCCTCAAGTGGCGTGAGCTCGGTCCCTTCCGCGGCGGCCGCAGCGTCGCCGTCGCCGGTTCGGTGGCGCGACCGAAGGAGTACTACATGGGCACCACCGGCGGCGGCGTGTTCAAGACGCTCGACGGCGGACAGTCGTGGGCGCCGGTGACCGACAAGTACTTCGGCGGCACCATCGGTGCCGTCGCGGTGTCCCCCTCCAACCCGGACATCGTGTACGTGGGCGGCGGCGAGTTCGACATTCGCGGCAACGTGTCGCACGGCGACGGCGTCTGGAAGTCCACCGACGCCGGGAAGACCTGGACGTCTCTTGGCCTCGAGCTCACGCGCCAGATCTCGCGGGTCCGCATTGATCCCACCAACCCGGATATCGTCTACGTCGCCGCGCTTGGCAACGTGTGGACGCCGACGCCGGAGCGCGGCATCTACCGCTCGCGCGACGGCGGGAAGAACTGGAGCAAGGTGCTCTTCCGCAACGATTCCACCGGCGCGATCGACCTCGCGATGGATCCGTCGAATCCGGCCGTGCTCTACGCCGCCTTCTGGCAGGCGGGACGCACGCCGTGGAAGCTCGTGTCCGGGGGTGCGGGGAGCGGGATCTTCAAGAGCACCGACGGCGGCGACAGCTGGCGCGAGATCACGCGCAACCCGGGGCTGCCGTCGGGAATGATCGGCAACATCGGCATCGACGTGTCGCGTGCCAACCCGAACCGCGTCTACGCGATCATCGAGGCGGATTCGGGCGGCGTGTTCCGCAGCGACGACGGCGGCGCCACGTGGACGCGCACGAACAGCGACCGCTCGCTGCGCCAGCGCGCGTGGTACTACACCAAGATCCACGCCGACTCGAAGGACCCCAACATCGTCTACGTCAACAACGTCAGCTTCAACAAGTCCACCGACGGCGGGAAGACCTTCCGCCCGGTGCGGGGCATCCCGCACGGCGACTCGCACGACTTCTGGATCGCGCCCGATGACAACCAGCGCATGATCGAAGCGGACGATGGCGGCGCGAGCGTCTCCACCGATGGCGGACGCTCGTGGAGCGAGCAGGATTACGCCACGGCGCAGTTCTACCACGTCATCACCACGAATCACTTCCCCTATCACGTCTGCGGTGCACAGCAGGACAACAGCACGCTGTGCGGGCCGAGCCGGCAGGCCGGTGGCATCGACATCAACGACTGGGTGGAAGCGGGAGGCGGCGAATCAGGGTACATCGCCGCACGCTCCGACAATCCGGATGTCGTCTACGCCGGCAGCTATGGCGCGCTGCTCACGCGCAAGGATCTGCGCACCGGTCTCACGCGCAACATCAACCCGTGGCCCGACAATCCGATGGGCCACTCGGCGATCGATCTCAAGTACCGCTTCCAGTGGACGTACCCGATCGTGCTCTCTCCGCACGATCCCAACACGCTCTACGCCACCTCGCAGTACGTGCACCGCACCACCGACGACGGTCAGAGCTGGCAGGTGATCTCGCCCGACCTCACCTACAACGACCCGGCGACGCTCGGCCCCTCGGGCGGGCCGATCACGAAGGATCAGACGTCGGTGGAG
>Ga0207657_10001959_pt1 | contig 22214 bp, 12 predicted proteins | sample KBSC33metaG_FD_184316 | JGI IMG/M metagenome (GOLD analysis project Ga0207657, IMG submission 184316) | Corn rhizosphere microbial communities from Kellogg Biological Station, Michigan, USA - KBS C3-3 metaG (SPAdes) (version 2) | ecosystem: Host-associated > Plants > Roots > Rhizosphere > Soil ... | reverse complement strand
GACACAAACTTTGCAGGTGCCCGCACAGGCCTGTTCGGCGATCTCGCGAGCGCCGTCACCGTCGCCGTCAAACGAAGGATGGCGAACTGCGGGATCGAGGAATTCATGAATGGCACGGATACCTCTTCCCGAGATCACGTCTTCGCAACAGACACGCGGAAGGCGTTGCTTCAGGTGGACCAGAAGCTGGATCTCGCGCTCGGTGCGCGCCGCAAAGCTGGCCAGGCCGCCCTCGGAAGGAAACATGCGGTACTGCCGGCCATCCCAGAAAAGAAAGGTTTCACCCAGTCCGGTGCCCACTGCCATCACCGCGCGCGTCCCATTGGGCTGCGCGACACCCTGGTTAAGGACGGCCAGGTCTTTCGCAGGCAGCCTGTCCAGGCTCCAGGCCGTGGCCACAACATCGTTGAGCAGGACGATGTTTTTAGGGTTTACATCGAGCCGGGCCGCCAGGTCCGTGGGACTCAGGTCCCAGGGCAAATTGTTGGCGTGGAGGCGGCCGTCAACCACGGCGCCGGCCACCCCAAACCCTACTGCGGTAATCCGTTCGGCCGCGACACTACCGGCGCGTTGTGCTGCCTGACGGCGGAAATCTTCGACAAGATCTTCGAATCGGGAGAAGTCGCGAGTGGCGTAACGGCACTGGAAAACCGGCTCCAGAGCGCCTGTTTCGGCCTCCCGGAGCAGGGCCAGGTTGCATTTGGTGCCGCCAATGTCGCCTGCCAGAATCATGTTTATAACTCAATCCGGAGAATTACCGGCCTTTAAACCACCCCAGCGCGGGGGCATTATAGCTCGAATTGCTATAGAGCTGAACTTATTGTAATTCGAGAAGCAGCTGGCAGAGCAAGAGTGCCTCGACCGGCCGCCCGGCCGGTTACGGGCATACCAGCCAAGCCGGTCGCCTCTGTCTTCCAGATCGGGGCCAGCAAAAATAAAAATTGGGGTTAACCACTTTTTTCTTGACGGTCATCATCGCTCTGCTATATAGCATGTGCTCAATATGGAGTGCCAGATGCGCCGGCATGCCAATGAAGTGTCTTCCAGGAGGTTTGTGATGCGACAATCGATGAAGGTGGGGTTTGTCGTTCTGCTGCTGATCGGGGTCCTGGGCGTCCTGCAACCTGCATGGAGCCAGGAAGTGACCGCAGCCATCGTGGGAACGGTGACGGATCCGAGCGGTGCGCCGCTTAAGGATGCCGACGTTACGGCGACCGATACCGAGCGCGGAACCGTGCTGAGCACCAAGACGAACGACGCCGGTGCTTACAACATTACCCGCGTCCCCGTGGGAAGTTACACGGTAAAAATTTCGGCCCCGGGATTTCAGACAGCCGTCCACACCGGCATCGTCCTGGTACTCAACCAGACGGCGCGCATCGACATGCAGATGAAGATGGGACAGGTGAGCGAGACGGTGGAAGTCACCGGTTCGGCGCCCATCCTGCAGACCGACCGGACCGAAGTCGGTACCATCATCGACTCTACGACGAACGAGGCGCTACCCCTCGCCACGCGCAACTATGTTCAGTTGACGCTGCTGGCGCCGGGCGCGATCACTCCCAGTCCGGATGGCTTTAACAATGGCGACAATACCGCCAGCGGCTCGCGGCCGTACATCAATGGAAACCGGGAGCAAGCAAACAACTTTATTCTGGATGGCATGGACAACAACCAGGTGTCGGACAACCTGGTAGGCTTTACCCCGGCGCCGGACGCGATTCAGGAATTCAACCTTATTACCCAGAATGCCTCGGCTGAGTTCGGGAACTACCAGGGTGGCATTGTCAGCACCACGATCAAATCAGGGACCAACAGTTTTCACGGTGCTCTGTGGGAGTTCTTCCGCAACGATAAGTTGAACTCGAACTCGTGGGAAAACAGGTTCAACGGAAGTCCCAGACCTCTGTTGCGCTGGAACATGTTCGGCGGCACCGTCGGCGGCCCCATCGTCAAAAACAAGCTGTTCTTCTTCTTCGACTACCAGGCGCAGCGTTTTGACCACCCCTCCACGACCCTTCCACTTAGTGTGTTCACCACGGCGGAGCGTGCCGGTGACTTTGCTGATATTTGCCCTGAGGGCTTTAACGGATCGGGTATTTGTAACAACGCCGCCCACCAACTCTATGATCCGCTGAACGGAAACGCCGCCATCCCTAACAACAATATTGCTGCGGTGGAGCCGATTGATCCGGTGGCGCAGGCTTTGTTCGCGTCGTCCCTATATCCCGCTGCGAACGGTGTGAACACGCAGAACAACGCCAGTTACACTCAAACCGGGCTGGTCAACAGCTACCAGTACGACATCAAGGTTGATTTCAACGCCACCAACAGCGACCATATCTTTGGCCGCTTCTCTCACTCCAAGCAACACAACCCGACGGTCCGTTCGTTTGCCTTGCTGGGCACCGGCTTTTCGGACGCGCCCATCGACAACTACGTGGTGGACTGGAGCCACACCTTCAGTTCGAATCTTCTGAACGACCTGCGCTTCGGCGTCAACCATGTCAAACTGCATAACGGCACCGAGTTCGACAGTTCGGTCGGCGACCTGGGCACTCAGCTTGGGATCGCAAACGCGAACGCTGGTGGACCGGGATTGCTCCAGCTGGGGTTCAATGGTGGAAATCCCAGCGGCCCCGGCACTGGAGTGCTCACCAACGTGGGCAGCAACGGAGTGCAGCAGAGGTTCCAGGACGCGGTGATTCAGGCCTCGGATGCGGTAGTCCTGACCCATAACCGCCATGTGTTCCACATGGGCTTTGAGTACTGGCGCGATCGTATTAACACCTTCTATACCGGCAACAGCGGCGCCCTCGGAGCAATCATTTTCAACGGTGCATTCACGTCGTCGGATCCGACCAACGTAACCCCTGCCACAGGCGGGTATGGCGGAGCCGATTTCTATCTCGGTCTGCCCTCTTCGTACGGCAAAGGTATTTCCGCCGGGCAGTGGGGCCAACGAGCTAATATTTTTGCCGGGTATATTCAGGACGACTGGAGAGCCACCCAAAACCTCACCATCAACCTTGGCCTGCGTTACGAAGCCCACACTCCATGGGTAGAGGCGCATGACCAGCAAGTCAATTTCGATCTCTTCACCGGAGAAGTGCTAGCGCCCAATTGCTCCAAGGTAGATCTGGGCACTGCCCCCGTGACTTGCAAGCAGAGCAGCGCTGGCCTCTACAACGGTACTTATGGCGCGAAAAACCTTCAGCCTCGCATCGGCTTTGCTTGGACGCCGTCGCGTCTGGGAGGGAAGACAGTATTCCGCGGCGCTTTCAGCATCTCGTCTTATCTCGAAGGGACGGGCACGAACCTGCGCCTCCCCATCAATCCACCCTTTACCAAGGCTGAAACCCTGGTGCAGTACAACAACGTTGCCCTGCCTGGAACTACGACCGGAGATGGTCTGGCTCCGGTAGGGGCGGCCAGCGACCCATTCGCGGGAGCTCTGGTCCGGGTCTGGGACCCGAATGTGCAGCCCGCAATTACCCAGCAGTGGAATGGAACCGTGCAGCACCAGTTCGGCAACAATACCATCCAGGTCGGTTATGTGGGCCAGCACGGGACTCATTTGATGGTTCCCATGCCGTATCTGCAGAGGCAGTTGCTCCCGAACAGCGCCTGTGGCACGCCGCCGTGTACAGCGCCTAGCGTATTTTTCTCAGGTAATCCGGCGTTCCAGTCGGATATCGCTCAGATCTCCGGCACGGCGTCCGTGGGCAGCATGAATTACCACGCGCTGCAGGCCACATTCCAGAAGCGTTATTCAAACGGACTGCAATATCAGGTGGCTTACACTCTTTCACGGTGTATGACCGACAATAGCGGTTACTACGGCAACTGGGGCGCACAAGCGTCTCCGGCGAACCCGTACTACCAGAACCTTTACGATCCGAGAGCTGACTGGTCGGATTGCTTCTTCGACGCCAAGCACGTGCTCAGCAGCTACGCGGTTTACGAAATCCCGTTCGGTCGCGGCAAGAAGTACGGCAACGATACCAGCCGGGCGGTGGATGCGATTGCCGGCGGTTGGGCGATCGCTCCCATCATTTCCATCCATTCTGGCTTCCCGCTGGCACTGTACGATTTCGGTACGGATTCGACGGGAACCAATTCGCGAGGATTGCGTCCGGATTGCGGTCCCGGCGCGGGAAAGACCTTTGGCCGGCAAACCGCCCTCAGTGGCGGCAAATACATCGGCTACCAATGGTTTGATCCCACGCCCTATACAGCGCCTGCGGTCGGCACTTTCGGCAACTGTCCGGCGCAGGGACCGGTTCGCGGGCCGGGCTATGCGGACGTCGATTTGAGCGTGCAAAAGGACTTTACCTTTACCGAAAGAGTAAAGCTCCAATTCCGCTCCGACTTCCTCAATGCCTTCAATCGGGTGAACCTGAGCACTCCCGCAACCGCTCTGGGCACAAACATGGGGGTGGTGAACACATCACAATCTCCACGCGTAATCCAATTTGCCCTGAAGCTCTACTACTGACGCGGTATGATTGGGCAGGCGTTTGTTAACGCCTGCCCTATTTTTATGTCTGGATCCCTTTCCACGGTTCTGATTTCCGCTGTTCTTGGCGCACTCCTTTGCGGAACCTCGGCCGCTCAGATCAAGGCAAAGCCGGCGAGCGCCCCTTCGTCCACAGCTCAGCAGGGGTTGAAGCTGGCCAATGACGGCCACTGCCCGCAAGCCATCCCTATCTTGAGGAAAGCCGCAGCCCAGCCCGGGGGCAAAGAGCTCAAACGTCAGGTGGGCTTCAATGGCGTGCGTTGCGCCATGTCTGAGAACCAGCCGGATGCCGCAGTGGATTTTCTGCGCTTCCTGAACCGCGAGTTCCCGCATGATCCTGACGTGCTCTACGTGTCGGTGCACACTTACTCCGATCTCTCCACGTCGGCGGCGCAGGAACTGGCGGCGACCGCGCCCAACTCGTACCAGGCCCGCCGGCTCAATGCCGAGGCGCTCGAGCTGCAGGGGAAGTGGGACCAGGCGGCCGGCGAATACAAGCGCATCCTGCAGCAGGATCCGCGCATGCCTGGGATCCATTTCCTGCTCGCCCGCCTGTTGCTCTCGAAGCCTGATCCCAGCCCTACGGTGGCCGAAGAGGCTAAAAAGGAACTGCAGCAGGAAATCGAGATTGATCCTTCGAATGCGGGGGCGGAGTACGTGCTGGGCGAGCTGGCGCGGCAGGACAGCCAGTGGCCCGAGGCCATCGCGCACTTTACCCGCGCCACCAAGCTGGACGCCACCTTCGGCGACGCCTACCTGGGGCTGGGTGTGTCGCTGATTTCGTCTAAACAATTTCCGGAAGCGGTCCAGCCGCTCGAGACGGCGGTCAAGCTGGAACCGAGGAACCCGGCCGCGCACTACAATCTAGCCATGGCCTACAATCGCTCGGGACGCAAACAGGACGCGGACAGGGAATTTGCCATCCATCGCCAGATGACGGAGAAGAGTGGCGCTCAGCCCGGATCGCCGGCGGGAACTCAGCCTGAAAATTCCAACTAGCGCGCAAGACGCCTGCCGCACTGGTGTCATCCCGAGCGCGGCTCGAGCCGCGCCAGCGGTGAGAGCGAGTCGAGGGACCGCTACCTGGCTGGGGCTCGTCAGCTTACCGGCAGTAGGGCGCATCGATTCCGTAGGGGGCCTTCGACTGCGCGACTGCTTCGCCATGCGAAGCAGTCACTCCGCACAGGATGACTGGGGGGAGTTTTGTGACAGTACAATGGTTACCGACGAACCATCGCTGAATTGAACAATCTGATCTCACGGCAAAATCGGAAATTGCGGCTGCTCACCCGGCGGGAACTGCTTCGGGCACTTGCGGGCGGCATCGCCTTTACCGGATTGGCGCGGTTGGCTGGTGCCCTGCCCGACCCGCTTTATCCTTTCGAAGAAGTTCCTCCTTCCGTCAGCGGCATCAGCTGGGCGCATGTGAACGGGAAGTCTCCGGAGCGATTCCTGCCGGAGACCACCGGCGCGGGATGCGCTTTCCTCGACTACGACAACGATGGCTGGATGGACATCTACCTGGTCAACAGCGGCAAGTGCGACTTCTTCACTCCTGATCCGCCGCTGCGGAACGCGCTCTATCGCAACAATCGTGACGGCACATTCACCGACGTGACCGCGAAGGCCGGAGTGTCGGCCGGCGGCTACGGCCAGGGCATCGCGGTGGGCGACTACGATGGCGACGGCTTTCCTGACATGTACGTGACCCAGTACGGCCGCAGCATTCTCTATCACAACAACGGTGATGGCACCTTCACCGACGTGACCGAGAAAGCCGGCGTGGCCGCTCCAGGATGGGCTTCCAGCGCGGTCTGGTTCGACTACGACAACGATGGGAGGCTGGACCTGTTCGTCTGCCAGTTTGTGGAGTTTTCCAGGTCGCTGAACAAGACCTGCGGCCCGGGCGAGGAAGGCAAGCATGGATATTGCATTCCGCGCCTCTATGATCCCTTGCCCAGCTGGCTGTTCCACAACAACGGCGACGGCACATTTACGGACGTGAGCCGGGCCTCGGGCATTGCGAAGTATCCGGGAAAGGCCTGGGGAGTGGTGGCCACCGATCTCAATAACGACGGCCGGATGGACCTGTTTGTGGCCAATGACACCGTGGCCAACTTTCTGTTCATGAACCGCGGGGGAGGGAAGTTTGAAGAGATCGGCACGCCGGCCGGAGTGGCATTCAGCGCCGACGGCCGGGCCCGCTCGGGCATGGGCGTGGACTCCGCCGACTACGATCAGGATGGGTGGATGGACCTGTTTGTGGCCAATATCGACCGCGAAATTTACTCCATCTATCAGAACAATCACGACGAGACTTTCGACGACAAGGCGCGTGAGACCGGCGTGGGCATGGCCACCCGGCTGATGAGCGGCTGGGGGCTGAAATTCTTTGACTATGACAACGACGGCAACCTCGATCTCTTCTTGGCCAACGGCAACCCCGATGATCTGATCGAGGGCCTGCATCCGGGAGTAACATATAAAGAGCCGCCCATTCTTATGCATAACACCGGGCGGGGGTTCGAGAACGTCAGCGCGCAGAGCGGTCCGATATTTTCCACCCAGATTTCGGCGCGGGGCATGGCGATTGGAGACTTCGACAACGATGGCGCGGTTGACGTTCTGATTGCGGTCAATGGCGGGCCGCCGATTCTATTGCGCAACCAGGCCGCCAAACAGAGCCACTGGCTGGGCGTTCGGCTGACCGGAAAGAAGTCGAACCCGGACGCGATTGGAGCGCGAATCTCTTACCAGGCGGGCGACCTGAAACGCAGTCACATGAAAGTGGGCGGAGGCAGCTATCTGTCGTCGCATGATCCACGCACGGTGCTGGGCCTTGGCGCGCGCAAAAAAATTGACTGGCTCGAGGTAAAATGGCCGCTGCCCAACGGCGCGGTGGAGCGGTTTACCGACCTTCCCATGGATCGCTACATCACGATTGTGGAAGGGGCGGGAAAATGGAAGTGACGCTGGGGAAAAGCGGACGGGCGGGACGCCCGTCCTCCATTTTGCTTTCCTCTTTACTTCACTTGATCATCACGAATGTAATGCAGACTGGCGACGTCACCGGCAAAACCTCGCCGGTGGGCGTCAAGTGGCCGGTTTGCTGATCGATCTTGAAGACCACGATGTTATTGCTGGCCTGATTGGCGGCCAGCAAGTAGCCGCCGCCGGGCGCGATTTCAAAGTTGCGCGGGGTCTTGCCGCCGGTGGAGACGTTTTCCAGTAATTTGGGTGAGCCCGTCGCCGGGTCTAGGGCGAAGACGGCGATGCTGTCGTGCCCGCGGTTTGAGCCGTAAAGAAATTTTCCCGCCGTGTCCACCTTGATTTCCGCAGTATCGTTCTGTCCCTTGAATCCCTCCGGCAAGGTCGAGACTGCAGTCAGGCGCTTCAGGCCGCCGGTGGCGGCATCGTAGGAAAATTCAGTGACCGTCGAACCCAGCTCGGCGATCACATAGACGAATTTGTTGCCGGGATGGAAAACGAAGTGCCTCGGCCCCGCACCCGGAGCAACCTCCGCGAAGGGCGGATCGTTCGCCGCCAGCGTGCCCTTGGCCGCGTCGAAGCGATAGACCAACACCTGGTCAAGGCCGAGATCTGTGTTTAACGCAAAGCGGTTGTCGCGCGACACATCAATCTGGTGGGCGTGCGGCCCTTCCTGGTGCTCAGGGTTGGGTCCGTGGCCGGTGTGCTGGTCCACGGCCGAGGCTTCGCCCAGCTTGCCATCTTTGAGCACCGGGAAGACGGCCACGCTGCCGCTATCGTAATTGGCCACCAGGACGTATTTCCCGGTCTGGTCGAGCGACACGTGGCAAGGCCCGGCGCCATGCGACGGGACTTCATTCAGGAAGGTGAGCTTGCCTGATTTTCGATCGATGGCAAAGGCAGAGACCGCGCCGGTCTTCTTTCCCTGATAATCCGAGACCTCGTTGACCGCATACAGAAATCGCCGGGTCGGGTCGATCGCCAGGAATGACGGGTTGACGGTTTCCGCCACCAGCCCGATCGGCGTCGCCTGACCGGTGGCGGCGTCAAAGCGGTAAGCATAAATTCCCTTGCTCTGGGGACCGGTGTACGTGCCCACATACATGAGGTAGGAACTCGTCGATGCGCCTTTCCGCGCCTGGCTGGTGGAAGGCACGAGCAGCAGCAGAAAGAGCACAGCAATGGAGGACGCAAATCGACGGCGCGTGATTTTCATTTCACCTCTGCTTTATGGTCGGCGGGTTTTCGGCTTGCCAGATGCACCCGGCCAGCGATCCGCAGCGAGGGAACCACAAATTCCGTGAAGGCCCCACGCTGGGTTGGAGTAAGAGACTGGCAACAAGCCCGCTCGGGAGTCTCATAACGAATTGAAGAAAACGATCCCTTGATTCGCACCTGGACGGAAATCGGCTCCTCAGCGTAATTCACCAGCTCGACAACCTTCTCGCCACCGCCGGGCGATTGGTATGAGACGGCAACCACGGTCAGGGCGTTCCAGAGGCTCAGGGCCAGCTTTTTCTTATGCTGATCGAGCAGGCGGCGTATGTCCTGGGCGAAGGTTTCGGGGTCGATCACCTGTCCCTGGAGCTCGATGATACGGCCTTTGCCGGTGTCGTAGGCAACGGAATGCTCGCCTGCGGGAACTGGCTGGCCGGATTGCCAGGGGTAGGGGCCATGCGCGTCCACCACCACGGCAACGCCGCCTTTGGAAGCGAAATCTGCGAGCGCCTTCATCGCCGAAACGTCCATGGTCGCAAAGACTACGAGCAAGTCGAAGCGATCGAAACTCTGCGGTTTGAGGTCAGACGCTTTCAGTACGGCGAACGGAATGTTGTGGCGCGCCAGCAGGTTGATGGGCTCGTAGGATTTCTGGTAGGAATCAGTGACCACGCCGATGTTGGCATCCGGTTTGCCGACGTTCTTTTGCCCTCGCGAAGCAAACGCCAGATAGCGCTTGACCTGATTGAAGACGGCCACAACAGCAGGATGGTTTTGGGCAAGGTCAGTCTGCAGCCGGGGATTGAGGTCGAGGACGAGATCGGCGCGGAACGCGCCCGCCTCGGCGACGGCCAGCGCATAGTCCGCGGGCGCGGGGCCACTCTCCTGCAGCTGGGGATCCGAGACGTCCCACTGGAACTCATAGAGAGGAGTCTGCGACGGGTGGAACGCCTGATCGAGCCTGACCAGGGCGAGATTGGTATCTACCCAGGGCTGGGCGGTAGGGCTGGTCACCTGCAGGACGCCCTCTCGCTTGATGACCATCTGTCCTTTCATCTGCGGCTGTCTTGCGTTGGGGTCAAGCAACAGCACAGGAAGGCTGGGATTGGCCGATCGCAGCTGCTGGAGCTCCTGATCAAGCTGGCTGGGCTGAGAATCACCCAGATTAAGAATGATGCCCGCCAGGTCGCTATTTCCCGCCCTGCCAGCCATCTCAGCGGCCTTGCCAGCCGGAACTTCGGCATAAACGTGATAGCCCTGCCTGTGGGCGTTACTGATGAGCGCGGCGTCATCCCAGGGAACCACCAGATCGCTGACGCCCATCGTCGCCGGAGGGGGAAGCGAAGGCTGGGTCCAGCGCAACAGCACCCTGCTCCAGGCGGGCGTCGCCGCCAGCAGGCAAATCAGGGTCAGAATTCGGGTTCGCATGAACATGAAATTTGCGCGTGCCGTCATCGCAGGCCGCCGGAGCCAGTCCGGGCGCTGGCGGCCGGGCGCTGGGCGTTACCGTTGATCAGAATCTGGGGCCCGCTGGATGCCAGCTCCGACCTGCCGTCCGCAGAGATCCAGACCGCCGCCACGCCGGCCACCGTTTGGACCAGCTCTTTGCCCTTCTCGGGGCCCACCAGCAACAACGTTGTCGAAAGCGCATCGGAGGCCGTGCCGGTACTGGCCACCACGCTGACCGTGAAAGGCGTTCTTTCCGGCGCTCCGCTACCCGGATCGATGATGTGGCCCGCCTGCTCCGGCGAGAGGAGGCTGGGCGGAGTTTGCTCCGAGGTGGAGACGCTGCTGTCGGACAGCATGACCGCGGGACCCACCCGGTTCGATGGATCTCTCAGATGCACCAGCCAGCCGGCCTGTCCCGGAGGAGTACCCAGCGCGACGAGCGTGCTTCCTCCTGCATCCAGCAGCGCCCGCGAGAGACCGTGTGCGCGTAACACGGCGGCCGCCCGGTCCAGGGCATAGCCTTTGCCGATGGCGCCCAAATCAATCTGGGTGCAGGGCGAGTGGAACTGAACCCGGTCTGGGGGAAGCAATTCAACTTTCTGGTATCCCACACAAGCCCGAACCCTTTCTTCTTCCGCCGGAGAAGGCGGCTGTCCTCCACGGATGGCGGCTTTCCATAAGTTGACCAGCGGGCCCACGGTGACATCGAATTTTCCTCCCGAGAGACGGGAATACTGCAAAGCTTCGCCGATTACGCGATACAGATCAGGAGGAACTCGTTGCGGACGGGAGTGCGAGGAATGGTTCAAACGGCTCAGGGCGCTCTCAGCCTTGTAGTCGCTCATCACATCATCGAGCCGGACGACTTCCTGGAGGGCCAGATCAACGGCCTCGGACGCCTGCGCTACCGATTCACCATAAGCAACAATCTCGAATATTGTGCCCATGACGTACTTCTTCTTGTGAACGAAGGGAGCTTGAGGCTGGGGAGCCCCCGGCGACGCCTGGGCCGATGCCAGGACCGCAGACGCGCAGAGCAAAACGGCTGCGAGTGGCTTATTCCAGCGCATAGACCTCACCGTCGTTGCTGGCAACGTACATTGCTTTCCCGGTCAGCACTGGAGCGGACTGGACCGACCCACCCAGGCCGGCTCTCCAAGCCACTCTGCCGGTCGCGATGTCGAACGCCTGGGTCCCTCCCGCCTGAATGCACACCAGGCCGTTGGCGATGACCGGCGGCGCGGTGATGACATCGCTGGCCTGGATCTTCCAGCGCAGGCGGCCGATTTGGATCTCGAAAGCGTAGAGAAAACCGTCCTTGCTGCCAACCACGGCGAGATCTTCGAAGACCGCAGGGGAGGAAGATATCCCCAGTCCGGTCTCATACTTCCAGCGCACCGCGCCGGTCGCGGCGTCAAGCGCATAGAAGAAGAAGTCCTCCGATCCGATCAGCACGGTGTCTCCCGCCACCGCGGGCGAGGAGTCGATGCCGTTTCCCGTTGCAGTGCTCCATACCGTTTTGCCCGATGAGGCAGCGAGGCAGTAAACCTTGCCGTCGCCGCAGCCAAGGTAAAGGTGGTCGTCTCCGACCCAGGCGGTTGAATATATCCGTCCGCCCAGCTCCTGGGTCCAGCGCTTTCGGCCGGTATTGACCTCCACGGCATATACATGGGCATCGGCGCTGCCGAAAAAAGCCACCCCATGGCGGATGACGGGGGAGGTCCAGACTTCAGCGGCGGCGGTGGTTTCCCACAGCGGCTTTCCCGAATCGCAATCCACGGCATAGACCTTGCCCGAGTCACAGCCAAAGAGGACCTTGTTGCCGGAAAGAGATGGGGTGGAGTGGATCGGGGCCGCGGCCTGAAACTGCCACTTCTGGCGGCCCTGTTCGACATCTATCGCGTGCAGGTTTCCCGCCATCGAGGTCACATACAGAACTCCGGAGCGCAGCACCGGCGCGGAACGGACCGAGCCTCCCATGCGAACGTGCCAGCGCACATGGTCGGGCGCCTTGGCGGGACGAATGCCCTGGCCTCCGGTGCGCGCACTGTCATAGAGCAGCGCGGGCCAGTCGCTCTCAGCGGTTGATGGCTCGGAAGTCTGGGGCGGTCCTGGCATTGAGTCGGTTAGCCGAGGCGGATTTGTCCATGATCGATGCGCTTGAGGTCAGCCACGCCCAAGCCCAGCTTTCCCGCGGACGCAATATGACCCGGCCGACGATAGAACAGGTTCTTTCGCGGATTGTGATAAAACTCCATGCCGTTCGTTGTGATGCTCTCCGCCTTGTGCTCCCAGAGCGAGGGGACGCCTTCCTCGCGCCGCTTCTTTTCGATGGCCTCCAGTTCGACTGTATCCATGGCCACGGGGTCAGTGCCGAAAAAGAGAATTCCAGCCTGATAGATAAACTCCTGCACCTGGGTCAGCGGGCCGCCATGCCAAACCTGGCGCATGCCGTCCATGATGTGCAGCACCGCCTTCGAACGCAGCGGCTCGACCGAGCACATAACGCCGATGAGCGGGTCGGTAAACGAAAAAGGAGAACGGTGTGAGCGTGCGACGTTATTAAAGGTGCCGTAGCCCAGGTTTTTCAGGCAGCCGGTAACGCCGGAAGCGGAGTGGTCCTTCATGGTAGGAACGTTGATAATTTTGGTCAGTCCGCGGGACACGATTCTCGCCATATACGAGCGGTTCTCCCACTCGCCAAAGAAAGTAGCCTGGCAATAGACCTCGGGATCGTATCCGGAATCGACCAAACCGTCCTGGATCCCCACCACGCGCACTCCGGGCGGAAGCAGCGCCTGGTAGCTGCCGATATCAATTTCATATTCGTAGCGGTCGTACACCACGATGTTGCTGGTGGGCACGCCTGCCGACTGGACGCCGTTGAGGATCTCCCGCACGATTTCGGGGGATGAGCAGCAGGCCGGCGCCCCGGAAGGATTGATCTTGATTCCGACAACATCCGAGGGCTCGACAAACTTGGCCCAGGCCGCGGAGACTGATCGCTCGCCGGTCAATTCCTTCATCCCACGCTCGATCATGTCGCGGACCACGGGTTGCGAGACCCGGTTGCGCACGATGGATTTCGAATCGGTGACTTCCACCACCCGTCCAGGAAATAGTCCAGGCATACCCAGCGGGGACTTGGCCGGCCTCGGTCCGTGGACGACCTCGATCGGGGGCGGCTCGGGCAGGGTCACGTCGCCGAAGGCTTTGGGATCGATGCCATCGAGGAACAGGCTGGCGCTTCCCACACAACTGGCTTTGACGAACGTCCGCCGATCCATAAGTTTTGACCCTGAGCGAGTAAGAGGTACCGCTCAGGCTACGCCATGCTTCCGCCCATTTCAAGCGGGGTTTGGGAGACTAAACATTTCTCGTCAACCTATGATGACAATGCGTCCTTGACTGGATACACTTACTCGTTTGATTAAAGCCTTGTGAGCGAATTCTTGCCTCTGTGCCCTCCGTGTCCTCCGCGGTTCATTGATGAATTGACCACAGAGGACACGAAGGACGCAGAGGTAAGTCAAAACGTTCTGCGGTTGAGGGCGTGCGAACAAAATCCTTTACCTCAGTGCCCTCTGTGTCCTCCGTGGTTCATTGATGTTGACCACAGAGGACACGGAGGACTCAGAGGAAAGGCAAGAAAGGCCTACATGCGGGAATGGACTAAAGCTCTTGGAATCGTACTGTCGCTCGTTACAATTCTCGGTATGCCTGCCAACACTCTTGCCCAGTCGCCCCGTTACGACCTGTTGTTGAAGGGCGGTCATGTGATTGACCCTGCCAACAACGTGGACGCAGTCATGGACGTGGCGGTGGTGAAAGACAAAATCGCTGCCGTCGAAAAAGATATTCCCGCCAGCCAGGCGGGAAAGGTGGTGGACGCCACCGGGCTCTACGTCGCCCCTGGCCTGGTCGACATTCATGTGCACATCGGCCACGGCGGCGCGCCGCTCGACTGGTTCACCCCCGAAGGCCGCTCCCACCTGACCCCGTACGGGATCCCGGCGGACATAGCGTTGCAGTCGGGCGTGACCACCATGGTGGACGCGGGCAGTTCGGGAGCGGACACGTTTCTTCTGGAAAAGGAAGAAGTCATCGATCGCGCCAAGGTGCGGGTGCTGGCTTTTTTGAACATCGTAGCCAACGGGATGCAGGGCGACCTGGAACAGTCTGTGGACCAGATGGATGTGAAGCGCTGCGCCGAGACCATCAAGAAGTATCCCGACATTATCGTCGGCGTGAAGACGGCGCACTACTGGACCGAGGAGCCGTGGGACGGCGAACACACTCCCTGGGCCGCCGTGGACCGGGCCGAAGAGTGCGGACGGGCGGTGAATCTCCCGGTGATGTTCGATTTCTGGCCGCGGCCGGACCGCAGTTACGCCGAACTGATATTAAAAAAGATGCGGCCGGGCGACATTCACACTCACGTCTTCGCCCAGCAATTTCCCATCCTGCTCGCGGACGGCAAGCTTAACCCGATTCTGGCCGAGGCCCGCGCCCGGGGAGTGATTTTTGACGTTGGCCACGGCGCCGGGAGTTTCTGGTTTCGCAACGCCGTGCCCGCGGTCAAGCAAGGGTTTATTCCCGATTCCATTTCCACCGACTTGCACACGGGAAACTTCACCGTGCTCAGCATGACCCAGGTGATGTCCAAATTTCTGGCCATGGGAGTGCCGCTGCAAGACCTCATCCGGCGCTCTACGGTCAACCCGGCGCGGGAGATCCATCACCCTGAGTTGGGAACGCTATCAGTCGGGAAAGAAGCGGACATTGCGGTGCTGGAACAGCTCAACGGCCCTTTCAGTTACATTGATTGCGGCTTCGCCCGGATGGACGGCAAAGGCAAGCTGATCGCACGCATGACGGTGCGGGCGGGGCGGATTGTGTTTGATCCTTCCGGGCTGAGCATGGTGGAGTGGGAAAAAGCCCGTCCCCAATATTTCAACATGCCCGGGCCGGGCCACTCTCAGCCGGCGCAGGCCGATGATTTCCCGAGATAACAACTCATAAGGAGAAGCGAATGCCAGGAACCATCAGCCGTCGCAAGCTGTTGCGGAGCGGAGGGCAGGCGATTGTCGCGGGCGGAGCTGCAGTCTGTGCCGGATCAGCGCTGCCGGCGGTTGCGTCATCGCGCCCCAAGGTCAAGGGAGTGGACTATTACCAGAAGCTTGGGGTTAAGACCTTCATCAATGCGGCTGGGACCTACACCACGCTTACCGCCTCCACTATGCCGGACGAAGTGCAGGCAGCGGTGGCGCTCGCGGCATTGCATCCTGTTAACCTGATTGAATTGCACGAGGCTGCGGGACAGTACCTGGCCAAGCGATTGCGCTGCGAGGGTGCCCTGGTCACTGCCGGGGCGGCGTCGGCGCTTACGTTGGGCACGGCCGCTTGCGTGACCGCCGGCAACGACGCGGACATTCTCAGCATTCCGACCGACATGAATAGCTTGAAGAATGAAGTCATCGTGCAAAAGTCGCACCGCTATGACTATGACCACGCCGTCCGCAATTGCGGAGTGCGCTTCGTGGAGGTCGAAACCCTTGAGCAGTACGAGCAGGCCTTCAACGAGCGGACGGTGATGACCCACTTCTTCAACGCCGGGGAAGAGCACATCAGCCGCGAAGACTGGGTGCGGGTGGCCCACAAACACGGCGTGCCGTGTTTCAACGACGCGGCTGCCGACGTTCCTCCGATTTCGAACCTGTGGAACTACACCCAGATGGGATTTGACCTGGTGACATTTTCCGGAGGCAAGGGCTTACGGGGCCCGCAGTGCACGGGCTTGCTGTTGGGGAGAAAGGACCTGATCGAGGCCGCGCGAAAGAACAATTCGCCGAATTCAAACACGGTTGGCCGCGGGATGAAAGTCGCCAAAGAGGAAATTGTCGGCCTGGTGGCGGCCGTGGACTGGTTCCTGGCCCAGGACGACGCCGCCATGGAAGCCGATTACCGCCAGCGGGCGGAGCGCATTGCCGGAGCGCTGAAGAGCATCCCGACGGTACAGACTCAGACATTCATTCCTGCGGTGGCGAACCATGTTCCCCATCTGGTCGTCACCTATGATCAGAATCGGATCAAGATCGCAGCCAAAGAGGTGATGGAAAAGATGCGCCAGGGCACGCCCCGCATCGAGCTGAATCCGGGCACTGGCGGTCCGCCTGCGAGCGCGGGCCTGCCCGGCGGCAGCAATACCATCGTGGTGGGAGTCTGGATGCTGCAACCCGGGGAAGACCTGATCGTGGCCAAGCGGCTGCGCGAGGTCTTGCAGGGCGCGGCCGGTGCTTAGCGGGCTGTGGATGGATGGCGGGCGAACGTCTGGATCTCAAGCCGCTCGCTGCCTTCCTGAATGAGATAGAACTTGTCCGCGTCCACGTTGCGGAAGGTTTGCTGCAGGCCGCTGGGCCACTTTACCTCGACAGTTTCAGCGCGGGCGGCCTTGCCCAGGCCGAAATTGGCGCGCAGGTCGCTCTGGGACAGATAGCTGCCGCCGCCTTCGACTTCCCGGATTTGCGAAATGCCGCCGGCCACAACCCGTATTCGCGCTCCCATCGCGTCCCGATTGCTCCTGGTTCCCACCAGCCTGAAATTCAGAAAGTGATTTCCGTTGCCGCCGCTGTTGTGCAGCAGCATTGGCACATCTCCATTGTTGGCCACCACAACATCCACGAATCCGTCGTTGTCGAAGTCTGCAAAGGCGACCCCGCGGCCGACGTAGGGAGTTTGAAAACCGTTGCCCGAGGACTTGCTCACGTCCACGAACTTGCCATTGTGCTCGTTGTGAAAGAGGGAATTGAGCTGCTTGTAGCGAATGCCAGGCGTGGCTTGCTCCACCTCGGGATAGACGTGGCCGTTGGCGATGAAAATATCCAGCCAGCCGTCATTGTCGTAATCGAAGAAGCCTCCGCCGAAACTTAAAACGTCATGTGTGGCGCGGGTAAGGCCGGACTGGTCGCTGACTTCGTCGAAAAAGCCCTTGCCGTCATTCTGCCAGATGTGGTCAGAGGACCGCTGAAAATCGGAGATGTACAGATCGAACCAGCCGTCGTTATTGAAATCTCCCAGCGAGATGCACATGGCCGCCATGGTGACGCCCTGTCCGGTAAAGGCCATGCCGCTGTCCAGTCCGATTTCCCTGAAGGTGCCGTCGTGCTGGTTGTGGTAGAGGTAAGCGCTAAGGCCGTCGTTGGCCACGAACAGGTCGGGCCAGCCATCGTTGTCGTAGTCGCTGGCGCCTACGGAAAGATTTTTGCCTTCGGGCTGGTAGATTTTGGCCTTGACACTAACGTTGGTGAAGGTCCCGTCGCCGTTATTGTGATAGAGCGCGTCCGGACTGCCGCGATACGCACTGGGAGGGCAACTGCTCTGCACTCCGCCTAGGTCGCAATAGCGCCGGTCGCCCATGTCAACGTAACTGCCGACGTAAAGATCGAGGCGTCCGTCACGGTCATAATCAAAGAAGGTGGCGCCGGAATGAAACGTCCCTGACTCCATGCCGGCGACCCCGGCCTTGTCGGTCACATCGGTGAAGGTCCCATTGCCATTGTTGTGATAAAGAACGTTGCGGCCGTACTGGGTCACGAACAGGTCGGGAAATCCGTCGTTGTCGTAATCGCCCCAGACGCAGCCCAGGCCGTAACCCGTGCCGGGAACGCCGGCCTTTTCGGTGACGTCGGTGAATGTGCCATCACCGTTGTTACGATAGAGCGCATTGCGGACGGCGATGCCTCGATTATACAGATCACGGCCGTTCACGAAGTAAATGTCCTGCCAGCCGTCGCCGTCAAAGTCAGCCGCGCAGATTCCCGGACCAAATTCTTCGCGGTTGATGGAGATGCCCTTGTTGCCCTTGAAATGGACAAATGTGATGCCGGCCGCCGCCGTTGCGTTTGTAAACTCAATGGCAGCGGCTGGCGCAGCTTGAGCGTGGCCGGAAATGGCGAGGGCGCCGGGAAGCACCCATGACAGGAGAAGCCTCGTCCACTCACGCATCCTTGACCGGTTCGGCATGACGGTTCAAATAAGAGTACAACGGGCTTTCGAGGAGTACCATGTACGCTGCATGCCGGGAGTGGTCACTTCGGAATTATGATTATTACCATAGCCGAGTCATCCTGAGCGCAGTCGCTGCTTCGCGAAAGCGAAGCAGCTACGGAGTCGAAGGACCCCTAACCCCGGAAGTCGCTTGCGTCGCGCGATTACACAGGATGTGGCACGGGCAGGGGATCCCGGGCTTCTTCGCTAGTGCAGAGAGGTTCGCTCGGATGACTCGCGGTTGAGAATCAAAACTTCAAACTGAGCCACTACCTTCCATGCCCGACGCTTAACGTCATGATGCCATTCACACGGCGAGTCCTCGTTTTTCTAGTGTTCGCGGGCCTCTTAGCGGCCAAGGCCGAGGTTCGCGTCTGGCAGGATACGCTGGCACTTCCAACCTACGAAGAAGGCCCGCCCGATCCCAACCCTCCGTTCGATCAGTTCGCTACGGATCGTTTCAATTATCCCTATACCCTGCGCAACAATCTGACCGGGCGCCGTGCTGAACACAAGTGGCGCGCCATCTACCTGGAAAATGAATACCTGAAATGCTCAGTGTTGCCCGATATTGGCGGACATCTTTACACCTGCGTGGACAAGATCAACGGCCGGCCCATTTTCTACGCCAATCCTTCCATCAAGAAAGCCGAGATCGGATACCGCGGGGCGTGGGCGGCGTTTGGAGTCGAGTTCAATTTTCCGGTCTCGCACAATTGGGTTTCAATGTCGCCGGTGGATTTCGCCTTCGCGAAGCACGATGACGGCAGCGCCTCCGTGACGGTGGGAAACATCGATCGCGTGTACGGCATGCAATGGACGGTGGAACTGGTATTGCGGCCGCGGTCCACCGTGCTCGAGCAGCGCGTGACCCTGTACAACCGCAGCGACGTAAGGCATCGCTTTTACTGGTGGAGCAATGCCGGGGTGGAAGTCTGGGACGATTCGCGGATCCAGTATCCCATGCGCTTCGCCGCCAGCCACGGTTTTACCGAGGTGCAACCCTGGCCGGTGGAAGCAGACGGCACGGACCTGAGCCTGATCCGGAACCAGACCAAAGGCCCAGTGTCTCTGTTCGTGCACGGCAGCCGCGAGCCCTTCATGGGACTGTGGAATCCACATACCGAGGCGGGCATCGCGCATTTTGCCAACTACGACGAGCTTCCCGCCAAGAAAATATGGTCGTGGGGAGTTGACGCTGATGGCCTCGACTGGCGCAAGACGCTATCCGACAACGACAGTGCGTACGCCGAGGTGCAGGCAGGGCTCTTTCGCAACCAGGAAACATACGCGTTTCTGCAGCCCCGGCAGAGCATAAGTTTTTCGGAGTACTGGATGCCGGTGCGCGAGATCGGCGGGATCTCGCGGGCGAACCTCAACGGCGTCGTTCATCTCAGCCGCAAAGACAATGTTCTGTTAGTCGGGTTGAACGTTAATCATGCGGTGAGGAATGCTTCATTGCGCGTCCTGGACGGGACGCAGCAGATCTTCGAGGAGAATGGCGATCTCTCGCCCGAGCGGGTGTGGTCGCACCGGTTTGCTTTGGCGAATCCACGGGACAAATACACTTTTGAGCTGCAGGATGATCACGGCGTAGTGCTGCTGCACCAGACGGAAGATGAATACGACTGGACGCCGGCGGCAGAGATTCAGGTGGGGCCCCAGGCGGCGTACGTCATGCCACCGGCCGAGAAGAGAAGCGAGGACGATTGGATCCAGCTCGGCAACCAGCAGGAACTTGACGGGGAACTCCTGCCGGCGCTCGCGACCTATCAACAGGCGCTGGCGAAATATCCCGGCAGTTTCGGGTTGCAGAAGACGGCTGGCCGTCTCAGTGCGGCATTGTTGCGGTTTGCCGAGGCCAAAAAATATCTTGAAGCGGTGCATGCCCGCGACACCAGCGATGCGGAGGCCTCGTACTATCTGGGCATCGCCTATGAGGCCCTGGGCGAAACCCGCGCAGCGCGGGGTGCCTTCGAGGCCGCCCATCTCATGCCTGAGTTCAAAGCTGCGGGCGCACTCCGATTGGGTGAGCTTTCGGCTCGCGCGGGCGATCTGAATCAGGCGGAGTCCTATTTGCGGGAGGCCCTGGAGTCCGCGCCCAACGACCTGCGAACGGCCGAAGAACTGGCCGCAGTGCGCCGGGCCCTGGCGAAACCCACGGCACGGGATTTTGCCCAGGAATGGCTGGCGCGTTTTCCGCAAAGCTATTTTCTACGGGAGCAGTTGTCATCTCCGGACCTGAATCACCTGGCGGACAATGCCGACCGGGTATTGAATGTGGCCGCGCTCTACATGCGCCTGGGAATGTACCAGGCGGCGTTGGAAATACTCTCGCGATCCTATCCCACTGCCGTGCCCGATGAGACCGAGCCCGGATCGCTGCCGCCGCAGCTTCATCCCCTGGTCGCATACTTTCGGGCCTATTGCATGGAAAAGCTCGGCCAGCCTGCGTCCGCTGCCTACCAGGCCGCCGACAAGCTCTCTACAGCCTACGTTTTTCCCAGCAGCGCGCAGGAACTCGATGTCCTGCGAGCCGCGCTTCGGGAAAATCCTGAGGACGGCACCGCCCACTATCTTCTGGGCACGCTCTATTTTTCGCGCGGCCTGACCGAAGACGCGCTGGCGGAGTGGAATGCGGCGCGCAAGTTTGCTCCCGGCTTGCCGGTGTTGCATGCCAGCCTGGGACGGGTCCTGTTGCAGGTGAAGAACGATCCGGAACAGGCGCTGGCAGCATTTCGCGAGGGGCTGCGCAACGATCCCACCAATGTTGCACTCTATGTGGGCATCGACCAGACCCTCAGCCTGCTGAAAAGGCCTGCGCGCGAGCGCGTCGATGCCCTGCAACTCTATCCCGACCGCGCGAGCATGCCGACGCGGTTGATCTACGAGCTGATTTTGAATCTGGCGGAAGCCGGAGAGTACGATGCCGCGACTGCCCTGTTCCACAGCCGCTTCTTCGCCCGGGAAGAGGGCGGGACCAACGTTCGCCAGGTTTGGATCGAAGTTCAGTTGCAGCGCGCGCTGGGGCTGGCGCATGGTGGACGTTGCAGGGAAGCAGTGCCGGCCGTGGAACATCTGGCGTCAGAAGTGCCCGGCTTGCCGTTTACCCGCGACGGGTTGGAGCCAATCATGGGTTCAGCTCGAACGAATTATCTGCTGGGAGAGGTCTATGGCAGTTGCGGAGAAACAGATAAAGCGAAATCCCGGTTTGAGGCGGCCGCGGCGCAAGCCAATCCTGATCAGATTGTTTGGGCCTACAGGTCGGCGCAGAAGCTGCCCGGGTTTGACCAGGGGCAATGGCAATCGCGGCTTGAAGCTGCGCGGCAAGGCAGCCGCAGCCAGACCAGTTGGGGATATTACAATCGCGGCTTGATCGACAACGCGCTCGGTCATGCGGCCGACGCCGAAGGCGATTTCCACCGCGCGCTTCTGATGCCGGATGGGCTTCTGGCCTATCACCTGACCCGGCTGTCACGCTCACTGCGGTGACAGTCCATAGGACCATGGCGGGCCGAAGCGTAGCACCGCTCTGGATACGGTGCTCCCTGCACTGAAGAGACGGCGAGAAGCAAATAGTAAGAATCTGATTGAACCTGTTGTACTCCGAGCAAAACAAGAGAGCGGAAGATTTTCCGCTCTCTTAGTTGCTTTTGCAGAGCTAGTTGGTCGCCCGAATTGCCGGATCGAGGCCTTGCGAAAGGTCCCTATTGAACAGGAAGCAGCGCATGGTCGAGCACCCAATTGGCTACTTGCGTTCCTATCGCCTGACCGTCGTCGCACGCGGATCGGAAGTGAATGCCGGCAAAGATTCGGGCATTCTTCACTTCGTCCAGCGACTCCGAAAAGCTGCGGAAAGAGCGCGTCACGCCGATTAGGAGATCGTTGTCTAGGGTGAAACGCTCCCTTTCGCCAAAGAAGCTGGCTAGCACCCTGGCTGCTGCGCCGCTGACCGTCGAGTGGCCCGATGGGTATTCCGGATGCGCTGGCGTCG
>Ga0207657_10001958_pt1 | contig 22216 bp, 24 predicted proteins | sample KBSC33metaG_FD_184316 | JGI IMG/M metagenome (GOLD analysis project Ga0207657, IMG submission 184316) | Corn rhizosphere microbial communities from Kellogg Biological Station, Michigan, USA - KBS C3-3 metaG (SPAdes) (version 2) | ecosystem: Host-associated > Plants > Roots > Rhizosphere > Soil ... | reverse complement strand
AGACTTTGAAAGAGCCGAAATCCTTGTACCGCACGCCCTCGGGCATCTCAGGCTGCGTCTCGACCCAGAGGCGAAGTTGGTTTAGATCCGAGACGCCGATCTCGCGGTCACGCATCCGCTCGATCAGATGTTGCCGCACCCGCGCCGGGAGGTTGTCCCAACGCTCGAGTTGCGGCATCAGCCGCCGAAGACCATACGGCCAAGTTCATCGCCCAGGCGGTTGGCCGCGTCCGGATCCTCCTCGTTGCGGAAACGTTCAGCAAGAGCGAAAAACTGCTGCTGTTTTCGCTTCTCAGCATCTATACCGTTCTCGATCAGTTCCAACAACATGCGATTCTTGCTCAGTTTTCGACTCTTGGCCAAGCTTCCCACTTGCTTTGCCAGCTTGGGAGGCAGGCTGACGCTCTGGCGAACCGCTTTCTCAGCCATCTTCATAACATCATTATGCACCAAAATGGTGTGCGGGCTCTCAACTCTGATCGTAGGCCGCTTTTAAACCGGCGATGTCAATTTTCTTCATCTGCATCATCGCTTTCATGACCTGTTGCGTTCTCGCCGCGTTCTCATCCCGCAACATGTCGATCATCGCCTTGGGCACGATTTGCCACGACACCCCATATTTATCCACCAGCCAGCCGCATTGGATTTCCTTACCGCCTGCGGCGAGCTTCCCCCAATAGTGGTCCACCTCCTCCTGCCCCTCGCAGTTGACGACGAACGAGATTGCCGGGTTGAATTGGTACTGCGGCCCGCCATTCAGCGCCACGAACTTTTGTCCGTCGAGCTCGAACGCGATCGTCATTACGCTGCCTTTCGGGCCGGGTCCCGCGTCGCCATAACGGGTGACGGTCTCGATTTTTGAGTGCTTGAAAATCGAAATATAAAACGTGGCGGCCTCTTCCGCTTGGTGATCGAACCAGAGGAAGGGTGTGATTTTTGGGGTCGGCATATTCATACCACTCCAATATAGGAGTTGACGGACGGAATACACGCAACCGCTGTCCGCGACAACCGCGCTCAGCACCCCCATTGACGTGATATGCTGTTCTGTCTTCAATGCCGCCGCGAATTGCATTCCCGCGAATCTGCATCGCGCTCGGATTTTCCGACGCCGAGACGCTGCTGGCGCACGCTCGCAGCGAGTACGATGCAGGCGAGCGCTTCTTTGAATTCCGCCTGGATTACCTTCCGAAACCCGAACAAGGCGTCGCCGCCATCCGCAAATTTCTGTCGCGCCACGCCGATTGCGTGATTCTTGCTACCTGCCGTCGCCACCAGAATGCGGGCCGCTTCAACGGCAGCATTGAAGAGCAGTTGCGGGTTCTCGAAGCAGCCATCGCCGCCGGGGCCAAAGCAATAGACCTGGAGATTGAAAGCGCCGAGGGTTGCCGCCCGCGATTGGAAGGCCTGCGCTCGCGAGCCTACCTGCTGCTTTCCTACCATAATTATGGAGGCACTCCGCCCACCGACGCCGTGATGCGCCGCATGCAGCGCGTCGCCGGCGACGGCTATAAAATCGTCACCACCGCCAAGAAGCCTTCCGACAATTACAAAGTGCTGGAGCTCGCGCGCGCCTATCCAAAAGTGGACACCGTGCTACTGGCGATGGGCGAGACCGGCTTCCCCACGCGCGTCTTGTCGCCCGGGTTCGGCGGAATCTACACCTACGCGGCGCCCAATACGGGAGCCGGAACCGCAACCGGGCAGGTGTCGGCCAGCCAGTTGCGAAATTTGTATCGCGTGGAGAAGATCTCGCGCAACGCCAAAATATATGGCGTGATCGCCGACCCGGTGCGCCACTCGATCTCGCCCGCTGTGCACAACCGCGCGTTTCAGGCGCGGCGCGTGGATGCGGTGTATCTGCCGTTTCTGGTGCATCCCGTGCAGCTCAAGGATTTCTTCCACCTGGCGGCCAAGCTGCCGCTCTCCGGCTTCAGCGTCACGCTTCCGCATAAGCAGAAAATCATTCGCTACCTGGACGTGGTGGAACCGCTCGCGCGGCGTATCGGCGCGGTGAATACGGTGTGGCGCAAGTCCGGGAAATGGCGCGGGACGAACACTGATGCTGACGGCGTCACTCGGCCGCTCGCCAAACGTTTACGGTTGGGCAAAGCGACGGCATTGATCGCCGGCAACGGCGGAGCAGCCCGCGGCGCGGTGTATGCGCTGGCGGAGGCCGGCGCGAAGCTCGCCATCACCGGACGGAATCTGGATCGCGTGCGGGTCCTGGCGCGCTCTGTCGGAGCTGAGCTGCTCACGCGCGAACAAGCCGATGCGCGCATGTTCGACGTGCTGATCCACGCCACTCCGCTGGGGATGAGTCCGCGCTCCGGCGAATGTTTCTTCAACGGCCGCATTCCCGCAAAGCTGGTTCTCGATATGGTCTACAACCCGCTCGAGACCCTGCTGCTGCGCAAGGCGAAGAGCCAGGGCGCCGAATGCGTCAGCGGCCTGGAGATGTTTATCGAACAGGCGGTGCGCCAGTTCGAAATCTTCACCGACGACAGCGCGCCCCGGGCCGTGATGGAGCGCGCGGCGCTCGAAGCGTTGGCGCAGATGCATGAACAGAATCACGCGAAGACGGCCAACTCAGCCGTGAGGTAATCGCAATGCAATCGAAATCAATCTTGACCGCGCTCGGGTTCTCGCTGTGCGTGGCGACTCTCGCCGCTCAGCCCCAGCCGCCTCCTGCTCCGTGGCGAGGTGCCGGTACGGCGCCCTGCATCAGTTCCGACGGCGGCATTTACAAGTGTGCGCCCGCGCCGCGCACGATAGCCGTCCGCGCCGGACGTTTATTCGACAGTAAGACCGGCCAGATGCTGACCCGCCAGGTGGTGCTGCTCTCGGGCGACCGAATCACCGCAGTCGGCGCGGAGGGTCAAGTGAAGATCCCGGCGGGAGCCGAAGTGATCGATCTGCGCCAGGCCACAGTCCTGCCCGGCTTGATCGACGCGCACACCCACATGTTCAATGCGCGCAAGCCCGACGGCACCACGGAAGCCGCCATGCTGCTGGCGGTCCAGAACGTGCAAAACGATCTGCGCGCGGGCTTCACCGCTGCGCGCGACATGAGCACCCACGGCAACGGTTACGGCGACATTGCCATCCGCGATGCCATTAACCGCGGTGTGATCGACGGCCCTCGCTATCAGGTATCGACGCTAGGGATCGTGTGGGGAGACAAGCCCGCCGACCCCGCGAAGCCCGACAACCCGCTCGCCAGCACCGTAGTTCGATCTGTCGAAGACGCGCGCGCCGCTGTGCGCACGCAGATCGGACATGGTGCGGACTGGATCAAGCTGTACCCGGCGGGCGCGTACTCCTTCACGCCCGACGGCAAGGATCAATACGTCGTAACCTATCCGCTGCCGGTGTTGCGCGCGCTGATTGACGAGACGCATCGTCTGGGCAAGAAGGCCGGCTGCCACGTGTATGGCGGGGAGGGGCAGAAGAACGCCATCGTAGCCGGCTGCGACACCATCGAGCACGGCTTCGGGCTCGATCAGGAGCAGGTAAATATGATGGTTGCCAAGGGCCTCTACTACGACCCCACCGGCATTCGCTACACCGAGCCGTACATGGACGACAATGACGCCAAGAGCACCGGCGGCAAGTACCGCATCATTCCGATTTTTGAGAAGGCGGCTACGATGGCGGCCGCGACCAAAGGCATCAAGGTAATGATGGGCAGCGGAGTCGATGGCTCCACGTTCGCGCATGGCACGCAGGCGCTCGAATTCGAATGGCTGGTGAAACGCGCGGGCCTGACGCCGGCGCGCGCCATCCAGGCCGGCACCACCATCAACGCCGAAGTGCTGGGATGGCAGGACCAGATCGGATCCATCGACAAAGGCAAATATGCCGACCTGATCGCAGTCGCAGGCGACCCGCTCGCTGACATCACTGAACTGCAACGCGTCAAGTTCGTGATGAAGGGCGGCAAGGTGATCAAGAACGATCTGACGCCAGGTGCGCCCAAATAATTCTCAAGAAATGAATGCGACCGTGAATTCAACTCTCCGGGAGTTGCTATGTGACCGCAGGGCCTACACAACTTTTCGATATTCGGCATGGTGTATGGTCCCGTTGGCTCTCATAGTTTTAATCGCACTCACGCCGCTGTTCGACACGATCACTGCGAATATCGTCACTCGTATCGGATTCCAGATTATAAGTGCCTGTGTTGGAGTAGTGGGCACCATCGCCGGCATGGTGCTCTTTCTCGGGATGCTGGCGTATTTGTTTTTACTCGACCGATCATCGTGGAAGATTGTATGGCTGATCGTCTTTCTATTCACTGCTTGGTTCGGAAGCAGCATTTACTTCTTCGCGGTTTATAGAAAACAGGTGGTCTCCCAAATAACTTGAAGGCGCCAAAATGTGATTTCTCTAGGCTCGGGAATTGTCTGCCCCCATTCCCTATAATGGCGATATGAAGCCTCCTCGCCTGACCCGCCGTGCACTCGCAGGCTGCCTTGCCGCACCGGTGCTTTTGAGCACAACGTCTCAGGCGCAGACTCCCGCTCCGGCTCCGGCGAGCAGCCGCGTGCAAGACGCCTCGCGCGTACTGGCCTCCGTCAAGCTGCCACGCAACATCGAACCGGCGACGCGCTTCGAGGCCTAGCGTCATGGCGGCGAAGACTCTCTCGGGCGACGTGTTCTTCGCTAGCATCGGCGAGATTTCAGCCGGTCTTCGCGCCAAGGAATATTCAGCGGTGGAACTAACGCGCGCCTTTTGTGACCGCCTGGAGAAAATCGGCGCGGCGTACAACGCCCTGGCTCTTTCGCTGCGCAAGAGCGCCCTCAAGAAGGCCAAAGACGTCGACGGCGATCTGAAGCGTGACCGCACGCGTGGCCCGCTGCAAGGCATTCCCTACGGCGCGAAGGATCTGCTGGCCGTGAAGGGGCAGCCCACCGAATGGGGCTCGCGCGCGTTCGCCGGGCAGAAGTTCGACGAAGACGCGTTCGTGATCCAGAAGCTCGACAAAGCCGGCGCGATTCTGATCGGCAAACTCGCGATGGTCGAACTGGCCGGCGGCGTGAGCTACCGGACGGCGGCGGCCTCGTCAACAGGCGCGGCGCAGAATCCATGGGACCGCACGCGCTGGGCCGGCGGATCGTCGAGCGGCGCGGGCATTGCCACCGCCGCGGGACTCGTGACCTTCGCCCTTGGCTCGGAGACGTCCGGCTCCATCATCACGCCGAGCGCCTTCTGCGGCGTGACCGGGCTGCGGCCAACCTATGGGCTGGTGAGCCGCCGCGGCGCTATGTCGCTCGCGTGGACGCTGGATAAAATCGGGCCGATGTGCCGCTCGGCCGAGGATTGCGGCCTGGTGCTGCACGTCATCGCGGGAGCCGATGCGGAAGATCCGGGATCGGCGCGCAAGGGCTTCGCCTACGTGCCGCAGTTCGACCGCAAGATGACCGATTTCACCATCGGCTACGCGCCCATAGATTTCGAGCGCGCCGCACCCGAAGCGCAAACCGCGTTGCAGACCGCGTTGGGCGTGATGAAGAGCCTCGGCGCGAAGTTCAAAGAAGTGGAGATTCCCGACTTCCCATATGGTGCTCTGGTCGAGACCGTTATTGGCGCGGAAGCGGCTTCAATCTTCGAAGACTTCATTCGCAGTTCGAAGATCGATCAGATGGCGGATCAGTCGCAGGCGGCGACGTTGAAGGCGGCGCTCGACATTTCCGCGGTCGATTATTTGAAGGCGATGCGTATACGCTCGCTGGTGCGCTCCGCGTTCCGCGAAATGTTTTACGACATCGATATGTTGCTCACGCCGTCCCGGCCAACTCCCGCGCCGCGCATTGCCAATGGGACGGGCGGCGGCGGCGGGAGTCCAGTCGCAGGAGGACGTGGTCTTGCAGGCATCATCCCGGCCGGAAATTTAGCGGGGCTGCCGGCGATTTCCTTACCCTGCGGATTCGCCGGCGGATTGCCTGTCGGACTTTCGCTGATCGGACGGCCCTGGTTTGAAAATTACCTGATCGGCGTCGGCCGCGCGTTTCAGGCGCAGACGGATTGGCACAAGCGCAAGCCGCCGGTCGAGCAAGTCTAGCGTCACGCCGCTCTAATACGCCGGCCCCTCTGCACCGGCGCCCGGATCGGGTCCGGCCGTCATGGCGGGTCCCCGACCTCCGTGCAATTTTCCATATAAGTAATTGAAGTATAAAGAAGTATTTTATACTTGACTGTGTCTATCAACATACTATATTCATATAGTATATGAAAGTGATAGAGAAACTTCTCGCCGCCCTCATACTGCCCCTGCTGTCGTTAGCGATCCCCGCTTTCGCTCAAGACGACGTCACGACGCAGCATGCAGCCAGCGCCTACGCCGGCGGTTACATCACCGGTCCGGCTTCCAATCCGTTGAGCTTCCTGAACGGCCCGGCATACCGAACCTTCGGCTCCACGGCTCCCTATGATTTCCCCGATCTCGCCCCGGCCAGTCTGCTGAATCGACAGTTGCCGAAATGGATCAGCTTCGGATGGGAGGAGCGGTTCCGTTATGAGGGCTACCACAACAGCGGCTTCAAGTTGAACAACGGCGACTCGTATCTTCTAGTTCGTTCTCGTCTCTTAATGACCATCCGGCCTTCTGCCTGGTTCAAGGTATCGGCCCAGGTGCAGGACGCGCGCCCGTTCATGCAGAAGCCGCCATGGGGTCCGCCGAATCTGAACGCGTGGGATTTAAAACTCGCGTACGCCGAATTCGGCGATCCCGAAAGGCAATGGATCAGCGTGCGCGTGGGACGGCAGCTCATCAACTACAACAACACCATCATTGCGGATTCGGAATGGCGCGGGCAGGGGCGATCGTACGACGCGGTGGTCACCAATCTTCACTATTTCCGATACCGTCTCGGCGTGTTTGCGGCCTCGGCGGTTGTTCCGCTCGCGCAAGGGATCAGCCACCATCAGGAGGGCAACAACATCTATGGCGCCTACGGCGGGATCGACCATCTGATTCCCAACTCCTCGATCGAGCCCTTCGTCCTCTGGCGCGTTCAGCCCAGCGTGGCGATTGAGACCACCGCCGGCGTCAAGACCGGCAGGCAAGACGAAAAGGCCTACGGAATTCGTTTCAAAGGTGTGGCGATAAGGGGTCTCGACTACACCGCGCAATGGATCGGAGAACACGGTCATGACGGGCCCAATGGCATTGCTGCCTGGGGAACAACTCTGGGCGCTGGATACCGAGTCGATCGGCTCTGGGCGAAGCCGCGAGTGTTCTGGCAGTACGACTACGCCAGCGGCGACAAGAATCCCACGGACGGAACGCATGGCACCTTCGACACCATGTATCCCACCGCGCACGATCGCTTCGGCATCACCGACCAGTTCGGCTGGCAGAACATCATTGCCCAGCGGGTTGGCTTGACCATCGAGCCGCGGCATCGCTGGACCGTCACCGGCCAGTATCTGGACTTCTGGCTGGCGAGCGCGACCGATGCCCTTTACAACACCTCCGGCGTAGCGATCGTCCGCGATGCGACCGGAAAGTCGGGAACGCACATTGGTCACGAAGCCGACGTTTACACCTGGTACGAACTGAACCGCCACTTCAACGTCGGCGTGGGGCTCGGCCACATCTTCGGCGGTCAGTTTCTGGAGAAGACCACCAAGGGCCCGAACTACAACTACCCGTATTTTGCAGTCAACTTCAAGGACAACGGTAAATCGCGATGACATCCAAAACTCTCTTGATTTCGGCCCTGACCGCAACGGCGCTCTTCGCGGCGGGGCCTGTGAAACTGCTGAACGTCTCCTACGACCCAACGCGCGAGTTGTACCAGGACATCGACGCCGCCTTTGCAAAACAGTGGAAGGCCAAGACCGGCGTGGATGTTCAGATCAGCCAGTCTCACGGAGGGTCCGGCAAGCAGTCGCGCGCGGTGATCGACGGCTTGCAGGCCGATATCGTCACGCTGGCGCTGGCCTATGACATCGATGTTCTATCCGAAAAAGCCAACCTGGTTCCCAGGAACTGGCAGTCGCGGCTGCCCCATAACAGCACTCCTTACACGTCGACCATCGTGTTCTTGGTGCGCAAAGGCAATCCCAAGCACATAAAAGACTGGGATGATCTGGTAAAAACCGGCGTCGGCGTCATCACGCCCAATCCAAAAACTTCCGGAGGCGCGCGCTGGAGTTATCTTGCGGCCTGGGGCTACGCGCTCAAGAAGAATCACGGCGACGAAAAGAAGGCGCAGGAATTCGTGACGCGCCTCTACAAAAATGTTCCTGTCCTCGATTCCGGCGCGCGTGGATCGACCACCACTTTCGCGCAGCGCGGCATCGGCGACGTGCTTCTTTCCTGGGAAAACGAAGCGTTCCTGGCGCTGCATGAGCTAGGCAAAGACAAGTTCGAGATTGTGACTCCGTCCATCAGCATTCTGGCGGAGCCGCCGGTCAGCATCGTAGACAAGGTGGCGGCCAAGCATGGCACCACGGAGGTCGCGAAAGCCTATCTGGGATTCTTATATTCCGAAGAGGGCCAGGAAATCGGCGCGAAGAATTACTACCGGCCGCAGTCGAGCCAAGCCTTGGCGAAGTATGCCAGCCAGTTTTCGAAGCTGACACTATTTACCATCGACGAAGTCTTCGGCGGATGGCAAAAGGCTCAGAAGAAGCATTTCGACGACGGCGGCATTTTCGACAAAGTCTACACACCAGGCCCCTAGTGATCTTCAAACGCCAGAGCATTTTGCCGGGCTTCGGTCCGACGTTTGGCTACACGGTGCTGTATTTGAGTTTGATCGTGCTCATTCCGTTGAGCGCGGTCTTTCTCAAATCCAGCTCCTCCGGCTGGAATCATTTTTGGCAGGCGATCCGGTCGCCCAACGTGGTGGCGGCCTACCGCCTTAGCTTCGGAGCGTCGCTCGCCGCCGCATTGATCAGCGTTGCTCTCGGCTTTCTTATCGCGTGGGTGTTGGTGCGCTATCGCTTTCCCGGCAAGGCGCTGGCGGATGCATTAGTGGATCTGCCGTTCGCGCTTCCCACCGCGGTGGCGGGCATTGCGCTCACCAGCCTCTATACCGAAAACGGCTGGCTGGGACGGTACCTCGCGCCCCTCGGCATCAAAGTCGCGTTCACGCCGCTGGGTGTCACCGTCGCGCTGACGTTCATCGGGCTCCCGTTCGTTATTCGCAGCGTGCAGCCGGTACTGGCCGACGCAGACCTGGACGTTGAAGAAGCCGCGGCGAGCCTGGGTGCAAGCCGCTGGCAGACGTTCACCAGAGTTATTTTCCCGGTGGTGCGCCCCGCGCTTCTCACTGGCTTTGCGCTGGCTTTTGCGCGCGCGCTGGGCGAATACGGATCGGTGATCTTCATCGCCGGCAATCTGCCGATGAAGACGGAAATCGTTCCGCTACTGATCGTCACCAAGCTCGAACAGTACGACTATTCGGGCGCGACCGCTCTCGCTGTGGTGATGCTGGTGACTTCGTTCCTCTTGCTACTGGGCATCAACCTGCTGCAGCGCCGCTCGCGCCGCTTTACAGAACCTGCATGAATCGTTCACAAGTAAAAGACCCGGTACTGGTGCGCTGGATCTTAACTGGGCTGGCGCTAGCCGCCCTGGTTCTGATCGTCGTACTGCCTCTCGCCGCCGTATTCGTCCAAGCATTTGAAAAAGGCTGGCAGGCCTATCGCGATGCGATCGTGCAGCCGGAAACCGTTTCGGCCATCGAACTCTCTCTGCTTGCCGTAGGCATTTCCGTGCCGCTGAATTTGCTGTTCGGCTTAGCGGCGGCTTGGGCCATCACAAAATTCCAGTTCACGGGAAAAAATGTGCTGACCACGCTGATCGATATCCCCTTTGGCGTCTCGCCGGTCATCTCCGGACTGGTTTATGTGCTAGTGTTCGGCGCGCAAGGTTGGTTCGGCGTCTGGCTGGCGGCACACGATATCCAGATCATTTTCGCGGTTCCAGGAATCATCCTTGCCACGACCTTCGTCACCTTTCCGTTCGTGGCGCGCGAATTGATCGCGCTGATGGAATCGCAGGGAACCGAAGAGGAAGAAGCCGCGCTGGTGCTGGGAGCCAACGCCTGGCAGATGTTTTTCCGCGTGACTCTGCCCAATATCAAGTGGGGGCTGCTCTATGGAGCGGTTCTCTGCACCGCCCGCGCGCTGGGCGAATTCGGCGCAGTGTCGGTGGTTTCCGGCCATATTCGCGGCCAGACCAACACGCTGCCCCTGCACGTGGAGATTCTTTACAACGAATACAAGTACGCCGGCGCGTTCGCGGTGGCGTCGCTGCTAAGCGTGCTGGCGGTGATCGCACTGGCTCTCAAAAAGTTTCTGGAATGGAAGACCAGTGAGGAGCGGGGATGAGCCAATGAGCATCGAAGTCCAGCACGTGCGCAAAGTCTTTGGAACCCATGAAGCGTTGAAAGACGTGAGCCTGCGTATCGAGAGCGGCGAGTTGATGGCGCTGCTGGGTCCTTCGGGCTCCGGCAAGACCACGCTGCTGCGCATCATCGCCGGCCTGGATCTGCCGGACAGCGGGACCATTCGCCTGCACGACGAAGACGCTACGCGCTCGACCGCGCGCGACCGCCAGGTGGGTTTCGTGTTTCAACATTACGCGCTGTTCCGGCACATGACGGTGTTTGAAAATATCGCTTTCGGATTGAGGGTTCGTCCTAAGTCCACGCGCCCCACCGAACGTGACATCGTGGCGCGCGTGTACGAACTTCTTCAACTGATTCAACTGGACTGGCTAGGGGACCGTTATCCGAGCCAGCTCTCCGGCGGGCAGCGCCAGCGTGTGGCCCTGGCGCGCGCCTTGGCCGTGGAACCGCGAGTGTTATTGCTCGACGAGCCCTTCGGAGCGCTGGACGCCAAAGTTCGTCGGGAGCTGCGGCAGTGGCTGCGCCGCCTGCACGACGATCTGCACATCGCGAGCGTGTTCGTCACTCACGACCAGGAAGAAGCGCTCGAAGTCGCCGACCGCGTGGCGATCTTGAGCGATGGCAACATCGAGCAAGTAGGCACTCCAGAGGAAGTCTGTCGCCGCCCCTCCAACGCGTTCGTTGAGGAGTTTCTGCGGGACGTGAATCCGCGGAGCTTGAATCTGCGAGTCCGCTAGCTGCGCCAGTCCGGCGTCGCCACGCGGTCGCGAGTGATTTTCGACACGTTCTGGCTGCCGCAGTTCCCCATCACTAGCTTGAACTCGCCCTGCATGATTTCGAGGACGCGATCCACACCCGCTTGTCCGAAAGCGCCCAGGCCCCACAGGAACGGGCGGCCGATGCCAACCGCAGTGGCGCCGAGAGCGAGCGCTTTATATACGTCTGTCCCGCGGCGAAAACCGCCGTCAACGAACACCGGGATGCGGCCGCCGACTTCGGCTACCACCTCCGGCAGCGCTTCGATGGTGGCGCGCAACGTTTCGGTCGAGCGGCCTCCATGGTTCGAAACCCAAACGCCATCGAGCCCATGCTCCAGCGCGAGGCGCGCGTCGTCGCGACCGTCGATCCCCTTGATCAGGAGCTTCACCGAAACCAGCTTGCGCAGACGATCAACGAAATCCCAGTCCATCGCCGGATTCGTCCCGCTCACGCCGGTCATGTCGATGCCTTCATACATGGGCCTTTTGCGGCTGCCGGGAGGCTCGCCGGGGCCGTGACACACCACGCACTGGCTGAGATCCTTCGGCCGCATGCGCTTATAGGTTTCGCTATTCCGGCCGGTGGTGTTGTCGACGGTGAGCGCAATCACCGGGCAGCCTGCGGCTTCCACGCGATGAACAATCTTTTCGGTGACGGCCCAGGAAGAAGGCGCGTACAGTTGATACCAGACCGGACGGCCGTGCGCCTGGCACACATCTTCGACGCCAGTGGAGGTGGCAGTGGAAAGAACCTGCAGCGTACCGCGAGCCTTAGTGGCGCGGGCGACCGCAAGTTCGCCCTCGGCATGGAACGACTTCTCGCCGCCAGTGGGGCAGGTGAAGATGGGACTGTTATAGGTGGTCCCCCACAGTTCGGTTCGCGTGTCCACTTTGGTGGCGTCGAACAGGCGGCGGGGTCGCAGTTGCACGTGCATGAATCCCTCGCGATTGGCGCGGATGGTGCCGTCATCGTCAACGCCGCTCGCCATGTAAGCCCAGTGGCCTGGCGCGACCTTGCGGTGCGCGGCCTCTTCGAAGTCGAAGACGTCGAGCGCCTCTTTGGGAGTGGAGATGACATCGCCGATCGCAGTGGAGGCTTGCTGGGTGTCGAAAGCCGCCGCGGTCACTCCGCCCAGGGCCGCGATGTAAGGGCTTCCTGCCAGAAATTTGAGGAAGGCGCGGCGGTCACGCAGCCGATCGAGAGCGGACTCCAGCGAAGAATTCGTCATCATGGTTGGGTATTCTATCGCAATTGAGCAAGAGGCAGAAGGCCTATACTAAAGCCATGAAGTTCCGCATTGTCCTGGAATTCGACCCTGATGCGGGCAGTTTCTCTGCAATCTGCCCCGAACTTCCCGGCTGCGCTTCGGCGGGCGACAACGAAGAAGAAGCTCGGCGGAATATCGAAGAGGCCATCCGGCTTTACCTCGCGCCGGCTGAGATCGATCTCCCTCGCGACGCAAAGCTGCTTGAGGTAACGATTGGGTGAGCGAGGGACCCCTCGCCTCACTGCGGACCAAGTGATCGCGATTCTGAGGCGCAACGGTTTCGCTTTGGCAGGCCAAGCAGGTAGTCACCAGAAGTGGCGCAATCCGCGCAATGGCAAACAAGTAATCGTAGCCTACAATCGGGGCCGGGTGCTCCCGCTCGGTACGATGAGATCGATCATCGAAGGCAGTGGGATCCCACCGCTTGAGTGGAAGCTCTAAGCCTCGCCGTCGACTTCCGGGACAGCCTCGAAAAGCGCTCCAGCGGCGACCGCCGTTTCCTTGGCTGCTTTGTGCTGGCGCGGCGGGGTGACCAGCACCGGAAGGATCAGCGCCACACTTAGGACTCCCGCGATCAGGTAAAGCGCTTGGTTATAACCGCCCGTCGACTGCCGCAGGTACGCGAACAGCAGCGGACCGAACGCCGCCGGGAACGCCCATGGCAGCAGCATCAACCCAAAAATCGGTCCGACGTGGCGCGGCCCAAAATAATCTGCCGCGAAAGCCGGCGTAATTCCGTAGGCGCCTCCGTAACAGCACAGGATGATGAAGCTCGCGACCACCAAAATCACGGGTGACGAGATGCTGTGGAAATTCCAAAATATGACAGCCTGTATCAAATACATCGCGAAAAAAGCCGCTTTCCTGCTGGTTACGTCCGAGATCCAGGACCAGAACACGCGGCCCAGCCCGTTGCCCACGCTGATGACGCCGACGAAAGTCGCGGCGGTCACCGCGCTCACCTTGCCGAGTTCCTGAAAGATGGGCGCCGCCTGCGAAACCACCGATATGCCGGCGATGGTATTGATCGACAATAGGGCGCAGATGGCCCACCATTGCCAGGTTCGCAATGCTTCCCGGAGGCTGTAATCGCGATCGCAGCGTTGCGATACTTGCGCCGCTGAGGGCGTCCAGCCCGCGGGCCTCCAGCCTTCCGGAGGATTCTGCATGAAGTAGCCGGAGCCCACCGCAACGAGGGCGTAGCCAACGCCGAGACACATCAAGGTCGGCAGTACCCCGAGGCTTTGCATCAGCCGGCCGGCGACGGGCGCCGCAACCAGCGCCCCTGCTCCGAAACCGCCGACGGCAATGCCGGTGATGAGGCCGCGCCGGTCTGGAAACCACTTCACGAGAACCGCCACTGGGACAACGAATCCCATTCCCAGGCCGATTCCTCCGATCACACCGTAGGTCACATACAGCCACCACAACTTGTAAGCGGAAAAGCTTGCTAAAAATACTCCGCCGCCCCACATAAGCCCGGCGACCATTCCCACCACTCTGGGGCCGCTGCGATTGAGCCAGAGGCCGCCCAGTGCCCCTGAAAAACCGAGAAATAACCAGGTGATCGAAAAAGTAAACGAGACTTGCGAGATGCTCCAGCCGAATTCCTTGACCAGCGGGATGCGGAACACGCTCCAGGCATAGGCGGACCCCAATGACATCTGCATACAGAAACCCGCGAGTGCGATCCACCAACGGTGAGTTGACGGAAGATTCGTTGAGGGCAGATTGTCCGAGGACAGATTGACTGAGGGCACGAGCCTCTCCTACCCGCTCAGCGTGAAGCGCTAAACAGGTCTATATTCTGGCATCAGCGTTGATGGCAGTCAACACGCCGGTGGTGAGTGGCGCGAGCCGGGAGTCTATTTGCGCGTGAGCGCCAGGAATTCGTCGCGGGTGGCTTTGCTCTTGCGGAAGCTGCCTAGCATGGAACTGGTGACGGTGCCCGAATGCTGCTTTTCGACGCCGCGCATCATCATGCAGAAGTGCTGCGCCTCGCATAAGACGCCGACGCCGCGCGGAGAGACGGCTTCCGTAATAGCTTCGGCGATCTGCTGCGTAAGGCGTTCCTGCACCTGCAGGCGGCGCGCGAACATATCCACCACGCGCGGGATTTTGCTCAGGCCGATCACCTTATCCTTGGGCAGGTAGGCCACGTGGATCTTGCCAAAGAACGGCAACAGATGGTGCTCGCAGAGGCTGAAGAATTCGATATTCTTCACCACCACCATCTCATCGAAGTCTACCGTGAAGAGCGCTCCGTTCACCACCTCCGCCAGATTGGTCCGGTAGCCGCTGGTGAGATATTGCATAGCGCGCTCCCAGCGCTGAGGAGTTTGGACCAAGCCTTCGCGCGTGGGATCTTCGCCCAACATGCGTAGCATCTCTGGCACGGCAGCGGCAATCTCACCGCTCTCAGGGGCGGGCATTTTCACGGGCATTTTCGCAAGTGATTTTTGCTTCATTCGGTTTCCAATTCGAAGGTGTTCCTGGCGGTTTCCGAAATGCGCACGCGCGCCAGACGGGCCGGTAGGGTCCAGTCCCGCGCAAGCATTCGTTCGATGGCGAACGCGAGGTTCTCGGTGGTCGCGACCTGGCTCTGCAATTCAGGAAGGTCACAATTTAGATTGCGGTGATCGACATGGCCGAGCACGCGCTCCTGCACCAGCGCGTCAAGCGCGGCGCGATGGACAATCTGCCCGGAGGCATCCATCGGCCCCTCGACCGAGACGTCCAGAACATAGTCGTGTCCATGGCCGAAGGGGTTATTGCATTTGCCGTAAAGGCGGGCGTTCTCATCTGGCGTGAGCGCGTCGGAATTTAGGCGATGCGATGCGGAGAAACGATAGCGGCGCGTCAGTCTCATGCCTTGCCTCCATAATCCACGTAGAGATCGGCGGTCTCATACAGGCGGACGTTCTTGAGGCGTGCGTTGGGGAGGTTGATCCGGCGGTGCAGCCGATTCCAGATCTCGACGGTGATGTTTTCGGTGGTCGGAACAATGTGATTGAACGGCGGGACTTCATGATTAAGGAAGCGGTGGTCCATGGGATCGACCACTTCCGCATTGATGATTTCCTTAAGCTCGCGGAGGTCGAAGACCATCCCGGTGACGGGGTCCGGATCGCCCTCAATGGTTACTTCCAGGACATAGTTATGGCCGTGGCCGTGGGGATTGGCGTTCGCGCCATAGAGCGCCCGATTCTTGTCATCGTCAAGGGCCGGGTTGCGGCAGACATGCGAGGCGGAGAATTCGGCTTTGCGGGTGAGGAGCATGGCTCGATATATAGATGCCTGGACAGGCGCTGGCGATGCAGGGTTTGGCCCGATCCTATAAAATGATAGCGTGAAGTCCAAAGATAGCCCCAACCCCGGGCAAGTTCCCGCGCAACGCCCCGGCCAAGGTATTGACCGGCTGCTGGCCGTAGCGATTGTCCTGCTGGCGGGGGCCTTGGTGTGGGTGGTTTCGGGAACGATGGATGTGCACGTCACCAATGCCGGTGATCAGGCGCCGGATTTCAAGATCGTCAGCGACGACGGGCGGACGTACACGCGCTCGGATTTCGGCGGCAAGCTGCTGGTGCTGAATTTCTGGGCATCGTGGTGCGCCCCATGCGTCCAGGAAGTGCCGTCGCTCGAAGCCTTCCAGCACGTGATGGGTCCTGAAGGAGTGGTGGTGCTGGGGGTCAGCATCGATACCAGCCAGAAGCGCTACGAGCAGTTTCTGCGCCGCTTCCGCGTCGACTTCCCCACGGCGCGCGATCCCGATGCGAACATATCCAGCAACTACGGCACATTTCAGATTCCGGAAACCTACTTGATCGATTCCACCGGCAAGGTGCGCGAGAAGATCATCAGCAACCAGAATTGGGTGGACCCGCAGTTTTTGGATCGCGTGAAAACAATGTTGAGGTGATGTCATGAAGCTGGCTGCAAGCGTCGTAGTCTTGTGTGCGCTTTGGACGATGACCGCGATGGCTGCGGACAAGAAGGCGTTTCCGGGGCAGGCCGGCAATGACAACATCGAACTGACGGGAACCTTGCTGATCGATTCGGCGCAAATTCGCGATGCGGTGGGCTCGGACCTGGGTCCGGGAATCATCGTGGCGCGCGTGAAGGCGAGCAACAAAACCGGCGATCCCATGCGCATCGGTCCCGACGATTTTTCGCTGCTTTCGCGCAAAGATGGCGATCGCGGAGATGCGCTGGCGCCGGCGGAACTGGCAGGCGGGAGTGCGCTGATCGTAAAGCGGGACAAATCGGCGAGGGGATGGGCGCAGATCACCAATCAGCCGGGATTTACCGGCGTCGGCGGGATGAGCAAAGCCGATAAGCCGGTGGATACGGCGCTCCTGGCAGCGCTCAAATCCAAGGAGATGCCGGATCAGGAGACTAAGCCCAATGGATCGGTGGAAGGTCTGCTGTATTTCTCCATGGAGAGCGCAAAGCTGAAGCTCAAGGATCTGGCGCTGACCTATAAGGGTGGGGGCGGACACTTGAGCATGGAATTTAAGTAGGCCCCGCTCCGGCGCCAGGCACCGCGATAACAGCCTGTCCTCACTCCGATCCCGGCACCCACTCGCGGGCACGCCTTTGGGCGTGAGAGATCTGGTCCGGTGTCATATAGACCGTGAGCGAGTCGCGAACCGCGGCGGACTTTTTGGGATCGGCTCCCTCGGTTTTCGAAGCGGCCAATTCGAGCCACATATAGGCTTTGTCATTGTCTCGCGGAACACCCTGGCCGTTCTTGTAACAAACCCCGAAATTGTGCTGCGCGTATGCGTAGTCTTGATCGGCAGCCTTGCGGTACCAGAGCGCTGCTTCGACATAATCCTGCTTAACACCGTACCCATGGCGGTAGAGCTGGCCCAGGTTATACTGCGCCTTAACATCGCCCAGATCGGCAGCCTTCCGATACCAGCGGATTGCTTCGGCGTAATCCCGCGGAAATCCTTGGCCGTTGTTGTACATCACGCCTAGATTGTTCTGCGCGTCGGGGTAGTCTTCATCGGCCGCCTTACGGTACCAGCGCGCGGCTTCCGGATAGTCCTTGGGAACGCCTTGGCCGGTGGCATAGATGAAGCCGAGATTGTTCTGCGCATCCGCGTCTCCAGTTGCTGCTCTTTGCTTCAGCGCCGCGACGTCCATCGGAGGCCCTTCCGGGCGGTACGCTGTGTTCGCACCTTCCGTCCAGCTATCGTCCTCCTGCGGCGGCAGGGCCATCAAACTATGCGCGGCAACGATAAGTGTGCCGGTGAACAGAACTCTTCGCAGCAACGTCTTCATGGGCCGGACCTCTCAACACCAGATGAGCACATTTCGTACCACTGTGAATGGCACGATTGATCAATAGAACGAGCGTGCTGCGCGAGGGCGTTGCCGATGTCACCTGTGCCAAAGCACCCACCCAGGGGTTTGCCGCGCATCTCAGCGCTCGGATAGCGTAGCTCCCCATTCTTCAGGGTTTACGTCCCGAACATGCTTCGCGAAGAGCCAGTGGTGACCTTCGTGGTCTTCGGTTCCGTACTGCCGCTCGCCGTACTCGGCCCGGCCGCGAAGTCGTAAGCATGATCCAGCACCGCCCAGATGCATCTGCGCGCCTTGGACCGGACCGCCCGGCTCACTATAGCGAAATTGTTCTGTGAAACCAAAAGCCTTCGCCAGCCAAGTGAGTGCGCCGCCGACGTCCTCATAAACCAGATGCGGCAATATCGCGTCCACCGGGACGGAACGATTTTTCAACATTGGTTCACCATGCGATAACCCCTGGCGCCAGCACGCGCACTCAAGGTAAGCAGCCCTACATATACATTCCGCCATTCACGTTGAGCACGGCGCCGGTGATGTAGCCGGCTTCCTCGCTGGCGAGAAACTTCACGGCGGCGGCGACGTCCTCGGGCTTGCCGAAACGCTTCAAGGGAATATGCGCAAGCATGTTCTGCTTTAGCTGGTCGGAAAGCACGGCGGTCATGTCGGTATCGATGAAGCCGGGCGCGATGGCGTTCACGGTGATGTTGCGGCTGGCGATTTCCTGCGCTAGCGATTTAGTCAAACCGATCAAGCCGGCTTTCGACGCCACGTAATTCGCCTGTCCGGGATTGCCGGTTTCTCCCACAATCGACGAGATGTTGATGATGCGGCCCCAGCGCTCCTTCATCATGCCTTGCATCACTTGTTGAATGGCGAGAAACGCGCCAGTAAGGTTGGTCGCGAGCACCGCGTCCCAATCGTCCTTCTTCATGCGCAGCGCCAGGCCGTCTTTTGTCACAGCGGCATTGTTCACCAGAATGTCGACAGGTCCGGCTTGGGCGAAAGCTGCTTTGATCGATTCTTGTGAAGACAGGTCCAGGGTGACCCACGTAGATCCGGGGATCGCGGCCGAGGCAGCTTCGAGCTTGGCGGCGTCGCGTGCGGCAAGAATCACGCGGATGCCGGCGGACGCGAGTGCTTGGGCGCAGGCGAGTCCGATGCCGCGGCTTGCACCGGTTATCAATGCGGTTCTAGTTGTCCCCGTTTTGTCGAGCATGGTTAAACTCTATATTATGGCCTATGCCGATTTGCGTGAGTTTATTCGCGCGTTAGATAAACACGGGGAGTTGAAGCGCATTCCGTTCGAGGTTGATCCCGAACTTGAGATCACCGAGTTCGCCGACCGCAGCGTCAAGAATGGTGGCCCGGCGCTGCTGTTCGAAAACCCCAAGGGCTCGAAAGTGCCGGTGCTGATCAATGCTTTCGCCAGCACCAGGCGCATGGAAATTGCGCTCGAGAGCACCGCCGACGATGTAGCGGGACGCATTTCGGAATTTTTGCAAATGCGCATGCCGGAGGGGATCATCGGCAAATTGAAGATGCTGCCGATGCTGGCTGAAGTGGGCGCGTTCTTCCCAAAAATCGTGAATGACGGCCCATGCAAGGAAGTGATTCGCAAAAAAGATTTTTCCCTGGACTACTTTCCGGTGCTGAAATGCTGGCCGCATGACGGCGGGCGATTCATCACGCTGCCGATGGTGTTTTCGAAAAATCCGGATACCGGCAAGCGCAACTGTGGCTGCTATCGCATGCAGGTATTCGATGAACGCACGACCGGCATGCACTGGCAGACCCACAAGCAGGGCGCGGAACATTACCGGCGCGCGAGTGCAGCCGGAGGCGGCATCAAAAAGATGGACGTGGCGGTGGCGATCGGCGCGGACCCGGCGACCATGTATTCGGCGATTCTGCCGCTCCCTCCCGACATCGATGAGATGATGATTGCCGGATTCCTGCGTTCCAAGCCCGTGGAGATGGTGAAGTGCGAGACGGTCGATCTGGAAGTGCCGGCGAACTCCGAGATTGTGCTCGAAGGCTATGTGGAACTGGGCGAACTGCGGCGCGAGGGGCCGTTCGGCGATCACACCGGGTTCTATTCGCTGGATGACGATTACCCGGTGTTTCATGTGACCTGCGTGACGCATCGCAAGAATCCGATCTATGCCACGACCATTGTTGGGCCTCCGCCAATGGAGGATTTCTACATGGGCAAGGCCATCGAACGCATCTTCCTGCCGCTGATGCGCCTGCAATTGCCCGAAGTCCGCGACATTGCGATGCCCGCCGAAGGCATTTTCCATAATCTGATTCTGGTGGCGATTCGCAAGTCTTATCCGGGACACGCGCGCAAAGTAATGCACGCGATCTGGGGGCTGGGGCAGGCGATGTTCTCGAAGGTGATCGTAGTGGTGGACGAAGATGTGGACGTGCAGAACTTCCGCGAAGTGGCGTGGAAGGCGCTCAACAATATCGACCCGGAGCGCGATATTCAGTTTGTGATGGGTCCCATCGATTCGCTGGATCATGCCAGCCGCTTGCCGAATTATGGATCGAAGATGGGCGTGGACGCGACGCGCAAGTGGCCCGAGGAAGGCTTCACGCGGCGCTGGCCCGCGGTGATGAGAATGCCGGAGGACGTGCAAAAGCGCGTCGATGGGCTCTGGAAGAAGGCGGGATTGAAATAGGCTCGCAGATGGAAACCGATGGACGCAGATAAAACCTCACGCATGCTCGGCTGAACGCATCGCCGAAGCGATGTTAGAATGGTTTTGCATTCCCCTTGCGGCGGCTGTAGCTCAGTTGGTAGTAGCGCCAGATTGTGGTTCTGGAAGTCGTGGGTTCAAGCCCCACCAGCCGCCCCAAACCAAACTCCTATTAAGAGCGTTCGACGCAGCTTGAGCCAGTCGAGGTGATCTTCGTCTATCTTACGGCGCAAGTCCCTCAGTCAACTCGATTCGCGTGCCCCAGGGATCCGTCAAGTACGCTATGTGGACTTTCGCGGAACTCTTGCTTGCACGGTAAGGCTCGTCGAATTTGACGCCGTTCGCCTCCGCTTTTTCGACGAACGCTTTTAGGTTTTTCACTTCGAAGCCAATGTGATCGATCTGACGGCCCTTGGTCGGCACCGGTGGCCCGGACGAATTCGTCGGCGAAAGCGGAGCCAGTGAGAAGTTGGTTCCGGGCAAATCCAGAGTCTCGATCAACCTCTTATGGGTGAGGCAGGAAGTGCAGTAACGCTGGCTCGGCTTTGCGCCAAACACCTTCACGTACCAGGCCTGCATCTCCGGAATTCTCTCGGGAGCCATGAAGAAATGAAAGTGGTTCATCGCTAGCGGAGTGCTCAGAGACGGGTCTTCATAAAACTCGATCCGAAGTCCCGAAGGAGAGTGCACATAGCCGGCCTTCGGATTCTGGGCCTGATCGATGACCAAATGATTGGCTTCCCACTTGGTTCTGTACGCGTCCACATCCTTCAACACCACACCAAAATGATTGATGGTGGAACCGGCGGAAGGCCCGTTAGGATCCCCCTGCGAGATGATCACGAACACCCCGGGAAGTTGGATCATCGAGATCTTATCGTTCTCCACGGGAACGCCGTCCATCATGTCGATAAAGAAACGCCGCTCGGCGTCTACGTCTTTGACGATCAAATGAATTTGCCCCAAGGTGACCCCGGCGGCGTTAGGAGGTGCGAGCTGTGCCAGTGCCGGCCATCCCATAGACAGAAAAACGAGGGGCAGAAAAGCTGATTTCATGGCGACGATTACTATACCAGAAATAGCCGCGCGAAACTCTTCAATTTTAAGCTGTATCGTCGCTTTTGGGGCTATAAAAAAGACGGCAGCGGCGACTGATGGACTGAATCGGCGAAGGGCATTGAATCCAATCAAGGTTGGTAATATTCTGTTGGCACAGGAGAGAAATCTATGCCAGGTCACGGACGTGTCTGGGCGAGTGCGGCGGCCTTAGCGGCGGTATGCCTCGTTCCCATCTGCCGGGCCGGGGAGGATCCAGTCGTTCGCGAGGATTGCGTTGGATTCAATCTCGATAGCGTCTCTGTCAAGTTCATTGAAGGGGACTGGAAGATCGTGAGTGGGAATCAGTGGCTTTTCGATTTTGGAAACCAGGAGCGGCAGGCGCGGCGGGCCCTTGACATCATCTATTACTATCGAATGGACGCTACGTGCTACGCGGGCCGGCCACATGCACCAATGTTCTACCTCCTCTCCTCGGGGCAACCCCCGATTGGAAGCATGCCCGGCGAGCAATGCGAATTTTTCAACCTGGGGGGCATCTCGTTGTCGCAAAGGGGCGAGTTTTGGAGCATCTTGAGCGGTACGCAAGTATTGTTCGACTTTGGTAACCGAGAAAAGGGCGCTAAGCAGGGAATGCTTGCATTCCGGCATTACGGATTCAGCTACCGATGCATCGTTGGATCGACCGGCGCTTCATTTCAATACTTGCGACGATAGAGCTTCGAATGACCAACTCGTTTGCTGAATAGCG
>Ga0207657_10001957_pt1 | contig 22218 bp, 15 predicted proteins | sample KBSC33metaG_FD_184316 | JGI IMG/M metagenome (GOLD analysis project Ga0207657, IMG submission 184316) | Corn rhizosphere microbial communities from Kellogg Biological Station, Michigan, USA - KBS C3-3 metaG (SPAdes) (version 2) | ecosystem: Host-associated > Plants > Roots > Rhizosphere > Soil ... | reverse complement strand
GTCGGAACGGATGTCCCCTCGAAGGTGGCCGCCGCGCTTCAGGCCTTCCTTACGGGCAACGTGAAGAAGGTTCTGATCAGCATGGGCCTGTGGCTACCCTATCTGCTGCTGTCGGCGCGGGTGAACGTGACCTACCGCCACCGCGTGCCGGCCTGATAGGGCCCCTGCGCCCCCGATTCGTTTTTCGTCGCAAAAGCGTAACGAAATCTGGCCGTTGGGCTGTGGATAAGTGTGTCGGAGCGACGACATGGCGTCCGAAAACGGGACGATTTCATGAAAATCACGGTCGTATGCGGACTGACCTTATCGAAGGTTAAGACCAACAAAATCAGTAACTTACGCGGCAGTTTTTGGTAAGAAATCGTTAACGCGAGTTAAAAAACTTAGGTTGACAATGTCTTAACGGAGTCGCAGCCCGTGAGCAGCTGAGCGCTCGGGGGGCGACAGCCGCGGGCCGATTTTACTCGGTTCCACAAGGCCTGCGGTTGCCAGAGTTCAGCAACTTTCTCCCGATCGACGCGCGAAGCGGTAGCCTGTGAGCACGGGGGCTTGCGGGCCTTTTGATTGGAAGGAATGGAAAAATGAAAACCTTCATTCGTATGCTGAAGGACGAGTCTGGTGCTTCGGCGGCTGAGTATGCGTTGATCCTCGCGATTGTCGGGGCAGGCATTGCGGCTGCTACACTGGCTCTCGGCCAGGCAATCAGCACTTCGATGGGGTCGGCATCGACCTGCATCAAGAAGGGTACCGCTTGCTGATAAGCGGCGGAGCCGGGCGGCATCTTGCCGCCCGGCTACTTCTGTCCCGGAGAATGCATGCGCCGTCTGTTTCTGGAGTTTCTAGCCTGCGAGTCAGGCGCGACGGCGGCGGAGTATGCGCTAATTTTGGCCATTGTCGGTACGGGCATTGCGCTCGCCGCAGTGGCCCTGGGTACCGCGATCAGCGGCGGGCTTTCGTCAGCAGCCGGCTGCATCGACGGGACGACATGTTGAGCGGCTAGCGTAAGCGCGCAGGGGTGCGCGGGGGGAGTGTGGATGATGTCACGTCAAACAATGATCGCGCTCGCGGGCGCTCTCGTCCTTGGGCTGATCGCCGTAATTTTCGCCAACTCCTATTTGAACGGCGCGCAACAGAAAGCCTACGCACGCGGCACGACCAGGGTCGCCGTGGCCGCGGCGCCGCTCGCCTACGGGACCGACATCACGCCGGAGAAAATCCGCTTCGTCGATTATCCCAACACCAGCATTCCGCCCGGCGCATTCACCAACCAGGCGCAGCTGATCGTCGCGGGCAAGAAGCGCGTCGCGCTGATGCCGATCGCGATCAACGAGCCGATCCTCAATGGCAAGATCTCCGCCATCGGTGAGGGCGCGTCCATCGCGGCGCTGCTTCCCGAAGGCATGCGCGCGGCGAGCGTGCGGATCAACGACGTCTCGGGCGTCGCCGGCTTCGTCCAGCCCAACGACAGCGTCGACGTGCTGATCACACGGCAGCTGCCGGGGGAAACGAACGCCAACACGCAGGTCACCGACGTCCTGCTTCAGAACGTGCGCGTGATCGCGATCGACCAGGAAGCCAAGAACGCCGATGGGTCGCCGAAGGTCGCCAAGACCGCGACTCTCGAGGTCAATCCGATCGACTCGCAGAAGCTCGCGCTCGCGCAGCAGGTCGGCGACTTGAGCCTCGTCCTTCGCAAACCGGGCGAGCAGAACAATCCCGTCGTCGAAACCGTCAGCATGAGCGATCTGCGCTACAACATGTACGGCGGCGCGCGCTATCCGGCGCCCGCAGTCGTCGGCAGCCTGGGCGGCGCCATTTCGGGAGCAATGACCAAGGCCGCGGCCACAGTCGCTCCGAGGCCGCGTCCGGTGCGCCGGGTCGCCGCGGCGAAGCCCGCGGTCGCGCCGCCGGTCGATCTCGGCAAGCAGATCCAGGTTTATCGCGGGACCAAGAGCGACCAGGTCAAGCTTGGGGGGGAATATGGGGGCTAAACATTTGAAGCGCTTCGCGCTTTGCGCGGCGGCAGTCGGGGCGCTGCTCGCCGCGCAATCCGCCTCGGCACAGATCAGTCTGGCCAGCGGAGTCGACGCCGGCGAGCTCGACGTGCCGGTCAACAAGAGCCAGGTGGTGCGCGCCGACAGGCCGTACGCCAAGGCGCTGATCGGCAACCCGGACATCGCGGACATCGTCCCGATCACCGACACGTCGGTCTATGTGCTCGGCAAGAAGACGGGGACGACGAGCCTGACGCTCTACGACCGGTCCAACCGGCTCATCGCGGTGGTCGACGTGGTCGTCGGTCCGGACGTGACGACGTTGAAACGGGCGCTATCCGACATGCTTCCGGCCGACGAGATTTCGGCGAGCATGTCCAACGATTCGATCGTGCTCGAGGGCATGGTCAGGAACGCCGTCGAGGCGGACCGCGCGGTGCAGATCGCCGAGACCTATGCGCCTGGCAAGGTCGTCAACCTGCTCTCGCTCGGCTCGTCGCAGCAGGTGATGCTCGAGGTCCGCTTTGCCGAGGTGAAGCGCTCGGCGCTGACGCAGATCGGGCTGAACTGGAGCCTGCTCGGCAGCAAGACCACCGGCAATATCGGCGGAGGGACGAGCACGCACGGAATCACCGACCCGACCACCGGGGAAGTGATCGGCGGGCAGATCCTGCGAAGCTCGATCACCGACAGTTTCGGGATCATCTCGCGGACGTTCCGCGCGTTCGGCGCCGACTTCAACGTCCAGCTCGACGCGCTCGAGCGCAAGGGCGCGATCACGACGCTCGCCGAGCCGACGCTGGTCGCGTTGTCGGGCGAGACCGCGAGCTTCCTGGCTGGCGGCGAGTTCCCGGTGCCGGTCATCCAGAGCGGCGGCGGGGGCGGCGGCGGCGGCAACGGTGCGACCCAGGCCATCACGGTCGAATGGAAGCCCTTCGGCGTGAGCCTCGCGTTCACTCCGACAGTGCTGGCCGACGGAGTCATCAACATGGTGGTCGCGCCGGAGGTCAGCTCGATCGACCCGACGGCGTCCATCGTCATCAACAATCTGACGATTCCGGGCCTGCAGACCCGGCGCGCCAAGACCGTGCTCGAAATCCGCGACGGCGAGTCCTTCGCGATGGCCGGCCTGCTTCGCAAGGACTTCCAGGACACGGTCCGCCAGGTTCCGCTGCTCGGCTCGATCCCGATCATCGGCGCCTTGTTCCGCTCGACCGGCTTCCAGCACGAAGACACCGAGCTGGTGATCATCGTCACGCCGCACCTGGTGCGGCCGGTGCCGCAGGCCGCGCTCAAGCTGCCTACGGATCGCGTCGGCCCGCCCAACGAGGCCAATCTGCTGCTCAGCGGGCAGACCGACACCGGCGTTCCGCCGGGTCCGCGCGGGCTCACGAACCCATCGGCGCTCCCGCCGCCACCGCCGCCGCCGCCGGTAACCGGCGGAGGGATGTCGCAAAAGCAGCCGGTCGGCTTTGAAAAGGACTACGGCCATGTCCTCTAAGCGCCTGTTTCTCGTGACCGCCGCCTGCGTGTCGGTGTCCGCCTGTTCAACCGTCTACAGCCACATCGGCGACGAGGATTCGGGGCTCGGCGAGGCCGTCGCCTACGACAAGGCCGTCCAGACCATCAATCCGGCGCCCGTCTATGCCGCCAACGCGACGCAGCCGGGAAGCAATGGCGAGGTCGGGTCCAAGGCGGTCCAGCGATACCGGACCGACAAGGTGAAGGCGGTCGAGCAAATGCAGACGACCACCGGCTCGTCGAGCAGCGGCTCGGGAAGTGGGCCACGATAGGGATGCACGGCGATGATGCGCGCGATCCGACAATTGTGGACGAATGCTGACGGGTCGGTTGCACCGACGGTCGCCTTAACGCTGACCGGTCTGATCGCCGCCGGCGGGCTCGCCTTCGACTATGCGCGCATGGCGAGCCTCGATACCGAGCTTCAGGATGCCGCCGACCAGGCCGCGCTGGCCGCGGCAGGCCAGCTCGACCGGCAGTCCGGAGCGTGCGCACGCGCGGCAGCGGCGGCCTCCGCCCTGCTCTCCAACAACACGCTGTTCGCCAATGAATCGGGCGGTGCCCGCGCGATCACCGTCGACAACGAGTCGACCTGCGACGCCACCGGCAACATCCGCTTCTACAAAAGCTATGACCAGGCGACGGACACGCCTGGCGACGCGGCCACCACTGACGCCGACGCGAAGGTTGTCATCGTCTCGGTCAACCCGCGCCAGGCCTATTTCGCCCTCACGCCGATTGTCGCTGCCTTGAGCTCGGGAAACATCGGCGCCGAGGCGGTGGCAAGCCTCGGCAGCGCGATCTGCAAGGTTCCGCCGGTGATGATCTGCAATCCCGACGAACCGGCCGGCAACAAGAACAAGGACCTGGCCTTCAATCCGGCGTCCTACGTCGGCAAGGGCCTGAAGCTCGTGTCGGTCGGCAATTCGGGCAGCACCGCCTGGGCGCCTGGCGATTTCGGCTACCTCGATACCGGCTCCGACACGTCCAATCCAAACGTCGAGCTGCGTCAGGCGCTGGGATGGTCGAGCGCTCCGGGCGACTGTTCGGCGCTCGACGGGGTCGTGACTCGAACGGGCGCGGGCACGCCGGTGACACAGGCGTTGAACACGCGATTCGACATTTACGAGAAGGCGAACACGGGGAACGGGATGGCGGCGTCATGTCCGAGCGGGGGATCATGTGCCCCGTCGATCAACACCGTGAAGGATTTGATTCGCAAGAACGCGCCTTCGAACGGCAATAAATGCGGCATCGCAAACAACGAGTGGGAACTCTCGTCGAAGCCGTACCTCCCGCCCACGGTAGGCGACATCGACCTTTCGGTTGCGGCCAATGTCCCTGATGCAATGGGCTATCCGCGCGACGAATGTCACGCGATTTCCAATGCGGGCTCATGCTCGCCCAATTTGAAGATCGGCAATGGCACCTGGGACCGGAACGCCTACTTCTACGTGAACTACGGTTGGACCGCTGCGCAATGGCCCGGATATCTCAACAGCGGCGTGGCCTCCGCACGGATCACCACAAGCACTCCCACGCGATACCAGGTGTATCAGTGGGAAATCGCCAACCGCGGCACCAGCATCGGCGGCAAGACGATCCTCGGGACGAGGACCGACCCCAGCTCCAACCTGGATTATGACAGCCCGGTCTGCTCGCCGCTGCAGACTCCGCCGACCAACGGCATCGTGCCCGGCGGAAGCAACGTCGACCGCCGGCGAATCTCCTCGGCCGTCGTCAATTGCAACGCGTGGAACGTCCACGGCGGGAACGGCACCGTCTATCCCGTCATAAAGTGGATCGAGCTGTTCCTCGTCGAGCCATCCGTGAATCGCGCGAGGACCGACCAGAACGATGTCTACGTAGAGATCATCGGGGAGACGCAAACGGGAGCGGCATCGACCGCGGCGCAGGTGGTGCGCCACGACGTGCCGTACCTGATCAAATGATCAGGCTTTTCCATCGGCTGGCGCGCAACTCGTCCGGTGCTGCCGCGGCGGAAATGGCGCTGGTCACGCCGTTGCTGTTGATCATCATGTTCGGCTCCGTCGAGCTCGGAAATTATTTCATGAACGAGCATAGCCTGGTCAAAGCGGTCCGCGATGGGGCGCGCTTCGCGGCGCGCCAGAGTTTCACCTCCTACCCCGACTGCAGCACCGTCGGCACGTCCGCCCAGGATGCAACCAAGAATGTTGTCATGTACGGCTACCTCAGCGGCAGCGCCGTGCTGACGCCGAACATCACCACATCCGACATCACGGTCAGCACCAGCTGTGCGGCGTCGGCGGGCGGCCAGAGCATGCTCGGCATCTATCGTGGGCGGGCAACGGGCGCGCAGATGGTCACGGTCAGTGCGACGGTCGCTTACCGTTCGGTGCTCGGCAGTTTCGGATTCAGCGGTGCGTCGATCAACCTCAACGCCTCGTCCCAGGCAGCGGTGCAGGGCATATGATCGGCAAGCTCCTTCGCGATCGCACGGCAGCGTCGGCGGCAGAGTTTGCCATCGTTCTGCCGCTGCTTCTGCTGTTCATCTTCGGAATCATCGACGCAGGCCGCTGGATCTGGACCTACAACAAGGCCGAAAAAGCGGCACAGATGGGTGCGCGGATGGCTGTGGTGACAAACCCGCTATCATCTTCCTTAACCGCCACCTACGTCGGCGCTTGCTCGCCGGCGCTCACGCAGGGCGATCTCATTCCGGCAGATTGCTTTTCAACAGTCACTTGTACGAGCACCGGTTGCAGCGATGGCAGCACGGAGGACACGACTGCATTCAATGCGATCGTCGCGCGTATGCAGAAATTCCTGCCGCAAGTCACCGCAGCCAATGTTGCGGTCGAATATACGTCGTCCGGCCTCGGATATGCCGGCAATCCCAACGGCCCCGACATTTCGCCCCTGGTGACGGTCAAGATCGGAACGCCGGCGACGGCTCTCCAATTCACGCCGATTACGTCGATGCTGCTGGCAACGATGACCATGCCGAATTTTACGACAACGCTGACGGCTGAGGATCTCAGCGGAAGCCAATCTAACTGAGGTGCCACCAGTGTCCGTGATCACTCCCAACGAAACGGCCCTCAACTGGAAGGCCAACAAGCGCGAGCAAGGCGTGCACCTCTTCCTGAGCGGCGTCGAAGGCGACGCGGCGGAGCTTGCGGCGACACGCGTCGCGGGCTTGCCGGTCCATCTCAGCATCCTGCCGACATCGGACTGGATCAATCCGGAAGAGCTCGGCGGCGCAGCGGCTGCGGTCATCCAGGTCGACGCCGACAGCGCGGCTTCGATGAAGCGCTTCCAGAAGCTCGCGACGTCGACCGAAACGCCGCTCATCGCGGCCGCTTACGAGCCGCCGCTGGCGCTTGTCCGCGCTTTGCTTCGCGCGGGCGCGCACGATGTCGTTCCGCTTCCGCTTAGTATCGAGGAGCTCGAAGCCTCGCTGGCGCCGCTGACCGCGCAGCTCAACAAGCGGTCGGACGCGGCGGCGGTCGCAAATGCCAAGCTGGTCAGCATCATCAAGAGCGTCGGCGGAGTTGGCGCCACCGCCTTGGTGTCGCAACTCGCGATCCGGTTCGCGGAGCATGAGGCTGCGATGCGCCGCGAAGCCTGTCTGATCGACCTCGACGTCCAGTTCGGCGACGTCGCGTTTCAGCTCGGCCTTCGCCCGAAGCTGTCGCTCGCCGATTTGCTGGAAGCCGGGGCCCGCCTCGATGGCGACCTCCTGAGGGCAACGACAAGCGAGCATTCCAGCGGATTGAAGGTCATTGCCGCGCCCGACCAGATGATGCCGCTCGAGGGCATTTCCGACGAGCATATGATGCGGATCGCCGAAATGGCGACGCGCGAGTTCGGCACCGTGTTCATCGACCTGCCGACCAACTGGACCAACTGGTCGCTATCTCTGGTCGCGCGGTCGGATCTCATCGTGCTAGTGACCGAACTCACGGTCGCAGGCCTGAACCGCGCCCGGCGGCAACTGAGCCTGCTGCAATCGCAGGACCTCGGAGCGCTCGACGTGCGGGTGGTGGTGAACCGCTTCGAGAAAAGCCAAACGCGGACGATCAGCCTCGGCGATGCGAGCAAAGCGCTGGGCCGCGACGTCGAATTTATGGTCGCGAGTGATCCGCCGCTGATGCGCAGCGCGATCGACCGCGGGGTCCCCATCAACGAAATCAAGCGGAAGACCGCCCTCGGCAGGGACCTCGACGTCCTCGACGCCGGGATCGCCGCCGCGCTGGGCCTGGAGCGTTAGAGTATGTGGCAGATCAGAAAACCCAGCCAGCTCGATCATGTCGAGGACGAAGAGCAGCGGCAGCGCGCGATCGAGGAGCATCGCCTCGTCACCGTCGGCGACGCGGGCGCGTTCGCGAAACGCGACAAGCATACCGAGCTGAAAGTCGAGCTGCACCAAAAGCTGATCGACCTCATCAACCTGCCCGCGCTCGAAAAGATGTCGCGTGCGCAGATCGAGGCGGAAGTCGGCGACATCGTCGCCGAAGAGCTCGCGAAGCAGAACGAGGCGCTCAATCACGCCGAGCGCAAGCAGCTCGTCGGCGACGTCCTGGACGAGCTGCTCGGCCTCGGGCCGCTCGAACCGCTGCTCAAGGATCCGACGATTACCGACATTCTTGTAAATGGGCACAACAGCGTGTTCGTCGAGCGCTACGGCGTGCTCGAGCCGAGCGCGATCCGGTTCAAGGACGAGCGGCATCTCCTTCGGATCATCCAGAAGATCGTGTCGGCGGTCGGCCGGCGGATCGACGAATCGTCGCCGATGGTCGACGCCCGCCTTGCGGATGGAAGTCGCGTCAATGCAGTGGTTCCGCCGCTTGCACTCGACGGCTCCCTGCTGTCGATCCGCAAGTTCGCCCGGGTGCCGATCGGCATGGATCGCCTCGTCGAGATCGGAAGCGTTCCGCTCCAAGTCGCCGAGGTGCTCAAGGCGATAGTCGCATCGAGGAGAAACGTTCTGATCTCGGGCGGCACCGGATCGGGCAAAACCACGCTCCTGAACGCAATGTCGGCGTTCATCGACGGGCGCGAACGCATCGTCACGATCGAGGATTCCGCCGAGCTTCAGCTCCAGCAGGAGCATGTGGTGAGGCTGGAAACGCGGCCGCCAAACATCGAGGGCAAAGGCGAAGTTCCACAGCGAGACCTCGTCAAGAACGCGCTGCGCATGCGGCCGGACCGGATCATCGTCGGCGAGGTCCGCGCCGGCGAAGCCTTCGACATGCTCCAGGCGATGAACACTGGCCACGACGGATCGATGACGACGGTGCACGCCAACACCGCCCGCGACGCGCTGTCGCGCGTCGAACAGATGATCGGCATGAGCGGCATCGACATCCCCGCCAAGTCGTCACGTGCGCAGATCGCCTCAGCGCTCAATGTCGTCATCCAGGTCGCGAGGCTCGCGGATGGGCGCCGCAAGCTGATCAGCATCGCCGAGCTGACGGGCATGGAGGGCGAGGTCATCACGATGCAGGAGATCTTCCGCTTCCGGCAATCGGGCGTCAGCAGCGACGGGATCATCCAGGGGCGCTTCGAATCGACGGGAATCCGGCCCCGTTTCCTCGACCAGGTGATGGCTCACGGCATCACCCTGTCATCGGAACTCTTCCGCCCGGACGCGAGGTTTGAAGCATGAGCCCGATCTGGATCCGAACGCTGGTACTGGTTTGCATCTTCGGCGCGGTGGCGCTCGCCGCCGAGACGCTTCTTCGCGCCTATGCCGGGGCGAGGGCCGAAGGTCAGGCGATCAACCTGCGCCTGAGCCTCATTGCCCGCGGACGATCCATCGGCGAAACGTTGAACATCCTCCGGCGAAGCGGCTCTTCGGTGCCGGAAGGTCTGCCGCCGCTGCTCGACAAGCTCGCGCGCAGGTTCGAACGAATGCTGATGCAGGCGCAGCTGACGATCCCGACGGGGCGGCTCATGCTGTTTGTTTTCCTGGCGCCGCTCGCGATCTTCTTCGGATTGTTCCTGCTGATGTCGGCGCGGTGGGGAATCGGCATCAACATCGGTCGCACCGTGCTCTGCGGCACGTTCGCACTGCTGCTCGGGACCGCCCTTCCTTTGATGATCATCAACTTCAAGGCGACACGCACGCGCAAGCGCATCGAAGAGCAGTTCCCGGTCGCACTGGACGTGTTCGTTCGAGGGCTGCGCGCCGGTCATCCGATTGCGGCCGCGCTCGAGCTGCTGACGGTAGAAATGCCGGATCCGATCGGATCTCAATTCGGAATCGCGGTCGACGAGGTCACCTACGGCGCGGAGCTCCGCGACGCCCTCCAGAGCATGGCCGAACGGTGGGATCTCGACGACATGCGGATGTTCGTCGTGTCCCTATCGATTCAAAGCGAGACGGGGGGCAATCTCGCCGAAATCCTGGAGAATCTCTCGAAGGTCATCCGCGAGCGGCATGCGATGCTGATGAAAGTGCGAGCGCTTTCCAGCGAAGGCCGGATGACCGCGGTGATGCTTACGATTCTGCCGGTCTTCACCTTTGTGACCACGTTCTTGTTGAACCCGCGATTCTTCCTCGATGTCGCGGGCGACCCATGGTTCGTGCCGGGCTTCAGCATGCTCGGGATTCTCTACTTAATCGGTTATTTTACCATCCGAAAAATGGTTGATTTGAAGGTTTGAGCAAATGATCGAGCTGATTGCGGACAACAGCGTTCTTCGACTTGCGCTCCTCGTGTTGCTGTTCGCGGTTGTCGCCGCGGCCGCTTACTTCGTCACACAATTGATGACGGCCCGGCAGCTGGCCCGGCGCCGGCTGGTGGAGGCGGCGGGCCCGGGTTCGGGCGCACCGACTCTGGGCTCATTGCGCGCAGAGGGCATCGAAAGTGCATGGCTGAAGCTCGTCAACTCGATTGAGCGCCGTGGATTGAGCCTCGTCGACACCAAGGACGCGGCACTGCGACGGAAGTTGATCGCGGCCGGATATCCCGCTCCCTATGCGCCTCGGGTCTACACGCTCGTCCGCCTGGTGCTGGTGATTGTCCTTCCCGTCCTTGTGCTGACCTATTTCTGGATTGCCGGTTCGAGCCCGAGCCTTATGAAGCTCTATTTCTGGCTGGTGATTGCGGCCGCGCTCGGCCTCTACGTCCCGGCCCTGTTTGTTCGAGCCAGGGCTGACCGGCGCGAGCAAGCACTCGTCAACGCATTTCCCGATGCACTCGACCTGATGCTGGTCTGCGTCGAGGCCGGCCTTGGGCTTGAGGCTGCGCTGGGGCGCGTGGGCATGGAAATGACCACGTCGCACCCGCTCCTTGCAGAGCAGTTCGGCGCCGTCGTGCTGGAGCTGAGAGCCGGGCGCAGTCACGAGGATGCGCTGCGCCGGATGGCCGATCGGGCCGGTGCCGACGACATTCGAGCATTCGCAACCTTGTTGATTCAATCGACGAAGCTCGGCTCTTCGATTGCGCAGACGCTTCGCATTTACTCCTCGGAGATGCGCGAGAAGCGTCAGCTTCGGGCGGAGGAGAAGGCGCATCGGCTTCCAGTCCTGATCTCAATTCCGCTGGTTGCTTGCATGTTGCCGGCAATGATCGGCGTCCTGATGTTGCCGGCCGCGATCCGCGTTGTGCGGACGGTGATGCCAGCTCTCGGAGGAGGTTGAAATGAACGGGGGGGTCAAAACAGCGCTGCTTCTCTCCGGCGTCGCGCTGGCCGGTTGTTCCACCGCGAACGAGGGCCTGAAGGTCAGGCCGATCGCCAATCCCTCGGCGGCGCTGTCGAACGGAGACGCGCTCGCGGTCGCTCGAGGCCAGTTCATGCTCGGAAACGTCGGGCTTGCGCTGGAGGGGTTCCGAAAGGCGCAGCGTCAAAATCCAAGCGACCCGGACGTCATCGCGGGCATCGGCGACTGTTACGCGGCGATGGGCCGGTTCGACATCGCTGAAGCGAGCTACGAGGAGGCTCTATCGCTCGCGCCGCGGGACCATGTCCTCCTTCTCGGCCTTGCGTCGGTGCTTGAGCGGGGCGGCGACCTGAAGCGCGCCACGGACATTCGCGCGGAAGCGGCGCGGTTCCAGCAGATCGAAGCATTGATGGCCGCGCAGGCACGGGCGCGAGCGCTCGCAGCGGCAAAGGCGGCGGATGAAGTACGCCAGCTCGCCGCGGCAAGTGCCAGCGTCACGGTTAAGGTCCCGCCCGCACGACCCGCGGAGCAAGCGCGCGTCATGCCCCCCAAAATTGCGAAGCCCGTTGCGCCAGCAGCGGCGCCCGTTCAGCAGGCTGCGACGATGCCGCGCGCGCCAGTCGCAGCGGCTTCTGCTCCGGTAGTTCGACGCGCCGCGAGCACAGTCGCTGCGGCAGCACCCGTTCCCGCCGCGCTTGCGAGCGAGCCGAAGCTTGCCGTCGCAACGCTCCCGAAGCAGCCGGTCACCGAGTCAGTGACCGCGGCGACGCCTCGCGCAGCGGTTCCGGCACAGCCGGTGCAGGCGGCTGCCGAAGTCATGCCTCCAACACCTGCGCTTGTGTTGCCCGCTGCCGAGGTTCAGCTTCCGCGAAGCACCGCGCGCGCTTCGTTGCCGCTGCTCGCGCTCGACGAGCGCGTGGCATCAAGCCTGCCCGCATCGATACCCCTCGAAATTCCTCGGCCGCCGGCGGAGTCATCGCCGCCTGTCGCTTTGCCGGTGAAGCTCGCCGAACCCGCGTCACCCCGGCTCCAGAGGCTCAGCGGGGGGGAGGTTGCGCTGGTGACGACCGCCGATGCGTCCTGGCGCCCGCAAGTCCCGGTTCGGACCGCCGTTCGCAAAGCCTCGGCGGTGCAAACGGCGTCCGCCGATAGCGTACGCTGGATCCCGCTTCGGCTGTCCGCCGCGCGGCCGGGCGTGCAAGTCCTCAACGCGGCGCGCAGCCAGGGCCTCGCCGCCTCCGCTCGAGGCGTCCTCTACGGTCGCGGCTGGCGCGCGGTCGGGATCGGCAATGCGTCGGCGCTGCGGCGGACGAGCGTGGTCTTCTATCCGGCCAACCGGGCAGCACTCGGCCGCAGGCTCGCCGCGCAATTCGGCGTGCCAGCGAAGATCAGTGAACATCAGAATGTCGTGCTCGTCCTCGGCCGGGACTCTCTCGACAAGATTGCGGGTCAGCGGCGCTCGTGATCGTCGCGCTGCTGGCCGCAACGAGCATTAGCGCGCAAGCGCCTCCTGCTACGCCGCCCGACGCGTTGATAATCCAGGACGCCGCTCATGCGATCGATCGCGGCCGCCTGCGCGAAGCGAAGCTGCTCATCGTTCGAGCGATAACCGGCGGGGCGAGGGGGGCCGCGGTCGACCGGCTCAACGCGAATCTAGCCTTCGCGTCCGGCCATTACGTGGAGGCGCTGAGCGCCTACCAGCGGCTCGCCGCCTCCGCGGAGAAACAACCGGCCGACTGCGAAAGCGGCGCGGTCGCGGCGCTCAAGCTTGGCAGATTCGACGATGCGAAGCCGCTGGTCGAGTGTGCGGTGGCGGGCTCCGCCCCGTCATGGCGAGCGTGGAATGCCGAGGGCGTCCTTGCCGATGCCATGCGCGACTGGATATTGGCCGACGAAGCCTTTTCGAAGGCGCGAGGGCTTGCCCCGGCCGAGGCCGGCATCGTCAACAATCAAGGCTGGTCCAAGCTCATCCGCGGCGATTGGGCGGATGCGGTGCCCCTCTTCCAGCAAGCCGCGACGCTGGACCCAAAGTCGGACCGCATCGCGAACAATCTCGAGCTCGCACAGGCCGCGCTCGCAGCCGACCTTCCGCAGCGACGTTCTGGAGAAAGCGATCGCGAATGGGCGGTCCGACTGAATGATGCAGGGGTGGCTGCCGAACTCCTTGGCGACAGGCAGCGAGCCGTCGCGGCGTTCACCCAGGCTCTCGATGCGAGCCCGACGTGGTATGGGCGCGCCTCGAACAACCTCCAGGTCTTGAGCCAGAATTGAACCTCGTCACGTTCGCCCCGCTGTGGCTGCTCGTTCTTTTCGCATGCGCCTTGCTTGCCGCGGCAATCGAGGATGCGATGCGGCTGCGCATTTCCAACCTGACGAGCCTCGCGGTCTTCGTCGGCGCAATCGTCGCCGCCGTCGTGGAAGGGCCCGGCTGGGAGCTTTGGCAGAATGGCGCCGTGTTCGCGATCCTCCTGGTGCTCGGCACCGCGGCATTTGCGGCCGGCTGGCTCGGAGGCGGCGACGTGAAGCTGTTCGCCGCGACGGGGTTGTGGTTCGACCTCGGCTCCGCGCTGCCGCTGGTCTCGACGGTGTTCCTCGCAGGAGGCCTGGTTGCGATCTGTTACGTGCTCAGCCGGCCGCTTCGAAGGCGCGTTGCCGGAAAGCCGAAGTGGGGGCGGGTGCCTTACGGCATCGCGATCGCCGTTGGAGCACTGACGATGATCGCCTTGGATGCGCGAGCCATCGGGCATCACGAACGTCCACTCCCCCCGATCAACATCGGGCCCGCGCGCTCCTGACGAGTCGCCCGCCGAGTCGCTGAGCGATTCGGTCGTGTGGAACAGCCGACTCCCATTCTGGTACAGCCCTCCGAGCAATTTTTTGTCCTCATGGCCGAAGCGGTCCGGCGCGCCAAAATGCAAATCCGTGTCGCCTAAACGACAATGTTAAAAAATCACTAACCGAAAGCCGTAACAAACGGTGGATCGTCCTCAGGCAAAAAATATCGTTCGGCTTGAGTAGCTTCAATAGAACTTGTTGAGTGTTACATCATGAACACGACATTTCGTGTGTGTCGATGAAGATATTTTCCGAGGGCAATTCTGTAATAAGAACTTTAGTTAACTCATATGTTCTTGGATGCATCATTGAATGAATCACGCAACGTTATCGATAGGTCATACCCCCGACTTGCAAACGAAGGTGAGTAGTGGTCTTGTTGAGTGATTGACGGGGGTGTCGGGGCTCTCCGTTAACCTTATTCGTTGAACGGGTTCGCTGAGCCCCCGCTCATCCCTGTGTGCGCGATTTACGGGCCACGCGACATCTCGCGCGTGGTCATCACGGGGGTGACACATGCGCTACGACGATGCTTCCCAGGCTTCTGCCGACCACAACGCGCCCGTGGCGCGCCCGGACGTCGATGTCCTGCCCGCCGGCAGCTACGGTCCGGCCACCGGCAATGCCCTGACCGGGCAGGGAACCAGCACCGGAGCGTCCGGTGCCGATAGCGTCGCGGGACCCGCAACGATCGTCGCCGTCCAGGGAGCAGGCGGCCAGGGCGTGATGGCCAACGGCGCCTACGAGGTTTCGGGCCAATATGGCGCGCTGTCGATCGATACCCACGGCAACTTCAACTATGTCCGAAATCCCGGCACGCCGGACGGCGTCCGCGACGTCTTCCAGTATACGCTCGCCGATGCGTCCGGGACGAATGCCTCGACGACCCTGACCATCGACATCGCCCAGGTGACTCAAGCCGCGGTCGGCCAGAGCATGGTCGCGCTGCCCGCGGGCGTCGAGCTGTCCGACATCCACGTCAACGGCCGCGACCTCGTCATCAACATGCCCGACGGCACGCAGATGGTGATTCCGAACGGCGCCGTCTTCGTTCCGCAGCTGAGCATCGGCGACGTCCAGGTGCCTGCGAGCAACGTCGCCGCGCTGCTGATCGATTCCGAGCCGCAGCCGGCCGCCGGAGCGCCGCAGAGCAGCGGCGGCAATTTCGCAACCGACGTCCCGCCGCTCGATCCCGGCGTTCCGCTCGGCGACCTCATTCCGCCGACCGAGTTCGGCTTCACGCCGCCGCAGTTCGAGGAGCTGGCGCAGGCGGTCGACCGCAAGCCGACCGTGATCATCGAAACCCCGGACAATCCGGCGGGCGCGATCGATGCGTCGGAATCGGTGAACGAGAAGGGCCTGCCCGCCCGCAACGGCAACGAACCTGCGGGCTCGGGCGAAATTGCCGACGGCAATGGCGCCAACAACAGCGATTCGACCGAGACCAACAGCGGCACGATCGTCTTCACGGCCGAAGATGGCCTCGACAGCGTGGCCGTCAACGGCACCGCAATCACCGCGGTCGGCCAGCATATTGCCGGCCAGTTCGGGACGATCACGATCACCGGGATCAACCTCGCGAACGGCGAGATCACCTATAGTTACACGCTCGGCGACAACACCAGCGGCGATGCGACGCAGGATGTGTTCACCGTTGCCGTGACCGACGACGACGGCGACGTCGCCAATGCCTCGCTGACCGTCCACATCGTCGATGACGTGCCCACGGCACGGAACGACACCGATGCGACCGACAAGGCCACGCACGTCGCGACCGGAAACGTCATGAGCGGCGCCGACACGACCTCCGGCACCACAGGTGCGGACACCGTCGGGGCGGACAATGCCACGGTCACCGCGGTGAGCGGGGCCGGCGGATCCGACAGCGGCTTCGACGCGAGCGGCAACCTGGAGGTGCAGGGCCAGTTCGGAACGCTGACCCTCAAGGCGGACGGCAGCTACACCTATCACGGCGGCGCAGGCGCGGTCGGCGGGTCGGTCGACACGTTCACATACACGCTGACCGACGGCGACGGCGACACGTCCCAAGCGACGCTGACCATCACCAATCCGGACCAGACTCCGACGATCGTCATTCAGACGCCGGACAACCCGGCGGGCGTGGTGAACGCGACTGAATCCGTGTTCGAAAAGGGCCTGCCCGCGCGCAATGGCGGCGAGCCAGCGGGCTCCGGCGAAATCGCCGATGGTAACGGCACCAACGACAGCGATTCGAGCGAGACGAACACCGGCACGATCGTGCTGAGCTCGCCCGACGGCGTTGGCGGCGTCACCATCAACGGTACGGCGGTGACCGGGATCGGCCAGCACATCGCGGGCGCCTCGGGAACGCTGACGATCACGAGCTACGACCTCGCCACCGGCCACATCGGCTACAGCTATACGCTCACCGACAACACCAGCGGCGATTCGACCCACGATGATTTCTCGGTCGTCGTCACCGACACCGACGGCGACACGGCGACGGGTACCCTGCGGGTCAATATCGTCGACGACGCGCCGACCGCCCGCAACGACAGCGATTCAGTCGACCTCCTCACGCACGTCGCCACTGGCAACGTCATCACCGGCGCGGATACGGCGGCGCCCGCGACCGGGACGGACACGGTTGGCGCCGACAATGCGACGGTGAGTGCCGTGCAGGGCGTGGGCGGATCGGACAGCTCGTTCGACGCCAGCGGCAATCTCGAGGTTCACGGGCAGTTCGGAACGCTCACGATCAAGGCGGATGGAAGCTACATTTACACCATCAACGCCGGCGCGCCGGGCGGTTCGGTGGACACGTTCACCTACACGCTGAAGGACGGGGACGGCGACACATCGCAAGCGACGCTGACGATCAACAATCCGGACCATACCCCCACGATCGTCATCCAGACTCCGGACAATCCGGCGGGCGCGGTCAATGCAACCGAGTCGGTGTTCGAAAAGGGCCTTCCGGCGCGTAACGGCGGCGAGCCTGCGGGCTCGGGCGAGATCGCCGACGGGATCGGCACCAACGACAGCGATTCCAGCGAGACGAACACGGGGACGATCGTCCTCTCGTCACAGGATGGAATCCAGAGCGTCAGCATCAACGGCACCGCCGTTACCGGCGTCAATCAGCACATCACCGGTGCATCGGGTACGATCACCATTACCAGCATCGATCTTGCGACTGGTCACATTGGCTACAGCTACACGCTGACCGACAACACCAGCGGCGATTCGACGCACGACGACTTCTCGGTCGTGGTCACGGACAATGACGGCGATACGGCGACCGCAACGCTGCGGGTCAACATCGTCGACGACGTTCCGACGGCGCACGACGATACCGATGCAGTGACGGAGGACACGTCATCCGTCGCGAGTGGCAACGTCATCTCAGGCGCGGGAAGCGACGGCAATCCGGCCGGCGGCGACGTCGTGGGCGCGGACAATGCGGTTGTCACCCTGGTCGACGGGCTCAACACCGGCGTCGGGCAGGCCACTGCAACTGCAGGTGGAGTGTCGATCACCGGCCAGTACGGCACGCTGCTGATCCACAGCGACGGAAGCTACACCTACACGCTCAACAACGCCAACGCCGACGTCAATGCGCTGGGTGTTGGTGAGCATCTGACGGAAAGCTTCCGTTACACGCTGCACGACGGCGACGGAGACGATTCCAACGCGGTCCTGACGATCACCATCAATGGCAGCAACGATGCGCCGGTGGCGGTCGCCGACACCAACTGGACGGTCGAAGGCGGCGGCTCGATCGGGGGCAACGTACTGCAATCGCTGAGCCACCCGGGCGATCCGTCTCCCGCGCTGACGTTTGCGGATGCGGCCGATACCGATGTCGACGGAGACGCGCTGACCGTGACGCAAATCTCCGGCGGCACCGTCGGCAATCCGGTTACGGGCACGCACGGCACGCTCACGATCAATGCGAACGGCTCGTACAGCTACCAGGTCAACAATGCCGACCCGGCGGTCATCGGGCTCGGCCTCAATCAGACGATCACCGACACGTTCACCTACACCGTCAGCGATGGCCATGGCGGAACGTCATCGACGACGCTCACGATCACCATCTTCGGCACGAACGACGGGCCGACGGCTGTGCCGGACACCAACTGGACGGTGGAGGACGGCGGATCGATCAACGGCAACGTGATCGCGGGGATGGCCCATCCGGGCGATCCGTCGCCGGTCATCGATTTCGCGGACGTCGCGGACAGCGACCCGAACAACGATCCGCTGACGGTCACCGACGTAAACGGCAGTGCCGCGAATGTCGGTAACGACCTCACGAGCGCGCACGGCACGCTGCACCTCAACGCGAACGGCACCTACACCTACCAGGTGAACAATGCCGACCCGGCGGTCCAGGCTCTCTCGGTCGGTCAGACCCTCACCGAGACCTTCACTTATTCGATCACCGACGGGAACGGCGGCTCGGCTTCGGCGACGCTGACCATCACCATCTTCGGCGCCAACGATGCGCCGACGGCGGTCGCCGACACCAACTGGACGGTGGAGGACAGCGCGAGTGCCGCGACCGGCAACGTGCTCCAGAACCTCGCCCACAACGGCGCACCGTCGGGCAGCTTTGCCGATCATGCCGACAGCGATCCGGATGCGGGCGACACGCTGACAGTCTCCGCGGTGAACGGCAATGCCGCGAACGTCGGCAACGACCTCACCGGCGCCCACGGCACGCTGCACCTGAACTCGGACGGGACGTACACCTACCAGGTCAACAATGCCGACCTGGCGGTCCAGGCGTTGGGGGTTGGCGCTACTACGACGGACACGTTCAACTACACGGTGAGCGACGGCAACGGCGGAACCGCGTCTGCGACGCTGACCATTACCATCTTCGGCGCGAACGATGCGCCGCGGGCGGCCGCGGACACCAACTGGACCGTTGAGGACAGCGCGACCGCCGCGACCGGCAACGTGCTTCAGAACCTCCCGCACCCGGGCGACCCGTCTCCGATCCTGTCTTTCGCTGACGTTGCGGACACCGATCCGGATGCGGGCGATACGCTGACGGTAACCGCTGTGAACGCCTCAGCCGCGAACGTCGGCAACGACCTCGGCGGTGCGCACGGCACGCTGCATCTCAACTCGGACGGCACCTACACCTACCAGGTGAACAATGCCGACGCCGCGGTGCAGGCGCTCGGCGACGGGGACACGCTCACCGATTCCTTCAGCTACACGGTGAGCGACGGGCATGGGGGCACCGACACGACCACGCTCACGATCACGATCTTCGGTGCCAACGACGGGCCGAGCATCGCGAGCGCCACCGTGCATGTCTCCGAGGAGGGCTTGCCCAACGCGAACCAGGACAGCACGGGATACCCCGACAACAGCGCCGACACGACGGATTCGGCATCGGTGCTGAACGGGCACGTGACGGTCAGCGATCCGGACAACGACCCGCTGACGGTCACCTTGAGCAACCCGCCGGCAGGAATCACGGTGCAGGGGCAGCCCGTGACATGGACGCCGTCGAATGGCGGCCACACGCTCACGGCGACGGTCGTCCTCAACGCAGTCGTGACGCCGGTCATGACGATCACGATCGACGACAGCGGGAACTATACGGTCACCTTGCAGCACGCGATCGATCATCCCTATCAGGGCGTGACCGAAGTTCCGCCTGGAGGCGAGGACGCGATCCACTTCGACGTCCAGCTGAACGTCAGTGACGGCACGACCACCAGCACGGGCACGCTGACCATTTACGTCGAGGACGACAGCCCGATCGCAGCGATCGCCAAGACGGGGCAGGGAGTCAGCCTCGATGAGTCGACTGGCCTGCAGGCGGATTCGAACGACGTCGCGGGGCCGATCGCCGCCTTCGCTGGCGTGGCTGCGGTGGGCGTCGACCCCGATCTTGCCGGGCCGCTTTACGCGTCCAACAACACCGCGATCGTTTCGTCGACAGGGACTTCGCTCGGCGCCGACGGTGGATCGGTCGCCTTCAGCCTCAACGTCTCCGGTGCAGCGGTGGATTCGGGGCTCAACACGACAGACGGCCACGATATCCTCCTTTACAAGGAAGGCAGCCTGGTTGTCGGGCGCGTGAGCGGCGGGACGGACGACGGCAAGGCGGCGTTCGCGATTGCCATCGACAACACGGGCAAGGTGAGCATGGTCGAGTATCTCTCGATCCAGCACACCGACACCGGTAATCCGGATGACTCGGTCTCGATCGCAACGGGTGCGCTGCTGGCGACTGTCACCGCCACGGACACGGACGGGGACACCAGCGTCGCCTCGACCGGAATCGGCAATTTGATCAGCTTCCAGGACTCCGGGCCGATCCTGACCGCGGCGTCGAACATCAATATCCAGAACAGCGGCGACGTCGCCGCGGATGGCACATTCGCCTATCTGCTCGGCGCGGACGGCGCTCCTGCCAACAATGATGTGTTCAAGAGCGTCACGTTCTCGGCTTCCGTGAACGGGACGACGGTGCAAACCACGACTCCGCTGACGCAGGTCAGCGAAGACGCGCACACCGCGACGTTCAGCTTCAGCTTCAACTACGGCACCGGTGTCGGAACGGCGACCGAGAACGGAACCCTGACCTTCTACAAGGACGGCAGCATTGCCGGCCATCCGGCGGGTACCTACACGGTCGATCTTCAGGACCCGATCGCAGGCATCAGCACCTTCCAGACCGCGCAGGGCACCGCCTTCGTCGGTTATGTTTTCAACACGACGACGACCACCGGCTCGCAGCCGGATGTCGCGGTGACGACGATCAAGGCCGAGACGGCCGCTGGCGCACACGACGGCTTCTACGTCCAGTTCACCGGCTTCACTGCGGGCAACGGCTCGCATGAAACGATCGGCGACGGAACAGTCACCACCTTCGTAAACGGCGATCTGTTCTCCGAAGGAACGAGCCTGCATCAGAGCTGGGTGTCGGTCTCCAATGCCTCCAACGGCGTTGCGGGCGATACGATCAACGGGCCAGACGGCCTCAACTTCAGTCTCTACAACAGCGACCCGAAGGGCCTCTATTCGGGCCAGCTCGGCAACACGCCCACGGCGAGCGCGGACAATGTCTTCCTTCGCTTCGACGGCGTCGACGCGAGCGACGATCTGATCGTCGTTCTCAAGCTGTGGAACGACGGCAACCACAATGGCGTGATCGAGGCTGGCGAGATCACCAGCAAGGCGATCATCGTCGACGGCGGCGACATCTTCTTGTTCAGCGGTTCCGGGGCCGGCTCGGCCGAAGGCAACACGCAGGCTGCGTTCGCCGGAACGCCCTACCAGGCTGTCGTCGCGGGAATTGTTGCGGAGGGCGGCTCGAACAATAACGACGGCCTCGTCGTCATCGAGTCCAACGACTACAATGCCGCTGGCGAGAGCTACAAGATCGTTGGCGCCGAGATCGTCAACACGGCCGACGGGATCACCGGCACCGGGATCAATCTCAATCCTACCGTCGGCGCCACCGGCGGCAGCTCGACCAGCGAAGCGATTGCCAACGTCACCGACACGAGCCCGCTGAAGATCACCAACATCGGGTTCCTGACTCAGACGACCACCGCGCAATCGGCGCAGCTGACGTTCAACGTTACAATCCAGGACGGCGACGGCGATACCGTCACGCAGGCCATTACCGCCAGCGTGAGCGGCAGTGCCGACTCGTCGACGCCGATCGCGCTCAGCGCGGCGGTGACGAGCGTCACGCCGGTGGTCCTCGACCTCGACGGCAATGGCGTTCAGTTCCTGTCGGCGGCGGCGGGCGTGACCTACGACTACGGCCATGGCGCGGTCCCGACGGCCTGGGCGGCGCCGGGAGATGGAATCCTCGTCCTCGACGCCAACCACAACGGCAGCGTCGACAACGCCTCCGAATTCGTGTTCGGCGGGCCGGGACAGAGCGATCTCGACGGCCTCGCAGCTTACGATACGAACGGCGATCGCCAGTTGAGCTCGGCCGATGCCGACTTCGCGAGCTTCGCCGTGTGGCAGGACGCGAACAGCAACGGCAAGGTCGATGCGGGTGAGCTTCAGTCGCTGATGGCGCGCGGCATCACCAGCATCTCGCTGACCAGCGACGGCGTTTCGTACAATGCGGCCAGCGGCGACGTTGCCGTGGCGGGCACGGGCAGCTTCACTTTCGCCAATGGCGCGAAGGGCGCGCTCGCCGACGCAGCCTTCGCGATCGGATCGCGCAGTGCCGATGCT